>Ga0224555_1000045_pt1 | contig 148573 bp, 148 predicted proteins | sample 714S23034metaG_FD_180687 | JGI IMG/M metagenome (GOLD analysis project Ga0224555, IMG submission 180687) | Peat soil microbial communities from Stordalen Mire, Sweden - 717 S2 30-34 | ecosystem: Environmental > Terrestrial > Soil > Wetlands > Peat | place: Sweden: Norrbotten County, Stordalen...
GCCGTGGCCTGCTCGCCGTTCGCCGCCTCGCCGACAACCTCGATCTCGGGATCGGACTCGAGAATCATCCGAAAGCCCGCGCGAACCATCGCCTGGTCATCGGCCAGCAGCACACGGATGCTCACAGCGCACCGTCCGAGGTCGGCAGCTTGACGCGCACGGCGAACCCGCCGCCCGATACCGGCCCCGCCGTCAGTTGGCCGCCGTGTAGGACGGCACGCTCACGCATGCCGATCAACCCCAGGCCGCCCGGGCTCGTCCCCGATAGCGCCTTCGCGCCGCGGCCGTCATCGATGATCTCAACCTCAAGCTCGTCAGGCCAGTACCGCACGCGCACGTCGGCGCGCGACGCCGCCGCGTGCTTGAGGGTGTTAGTCAGCGCTTCCTGCACGATGCGGTACGCCGAGACGTCGATCATCGGTGGCAGCGAGCGTTCCTCGCCTTCGATGCTGACCTCGACAGCGAGCTCGGACTCACTCATGCTCGCCGCCAGCCGCAGAAGCTGGCTCAGGCCAGGGCGCGGAGCCAGATCGTCCTGGTCGCCGGCCTGCCGCAGGAATCCGAGCAGGCGGTGCAACTCCCCCACCGCCTGTCGGCTCGAGGCCTCGATCGCGGTCAGCGCCTCCTTCGCCTTGACACGGTCACTGTCGATCACGACGCGGGCAGCGCCGGCCTGGACGCCCATCATGCTCACGTGGTGGGCGACAACGTCATGCAGCTCCCGCGCGATCCGCACGCGCTCCTCCAACACGGCGTGCTCGGCCTGTGTCGCACGTGACTCCGCCACCTCAGCCTGCTCGGCCCGCGCGCGGACGGCAACGCCTGCAACCCAGGCGACGGCGAAGTCGACGGGAATGAAGACGAGCTGGTCGACCGAGTGCCCGGGGATGTTGTAGACGAGGGTCGCCGCAGCGCCGACCACGATCGCCAGTCCGAGGCCAGCCCGCCGGACGTCCCGAAGGTTCCCGAGCAGGAATGCGGCCGCCAGCCCGAGCAGGAAGAGGGACTCGGGGTACGGGATCAGCAGCGGGTCGACGAACGAGATTCCCGCGGCCAAAAGCCAGTACGCCGCCGGTCCGGCAAACGGAAACCATCGCCGCGCGAACACGGGTAGCACCAGGATCGCGAGCGCGGGAAGGCAGAACCACAGCGTCGTTGTCGGAGCTCCAGACGAGCCGCGTCCGAGCACCACGTCAAGCATCGCCACGATCGCCAGCAGCGCGATCAGCAGGTCAAACCAGTACGTGCGGGCGAGACGTTCGATTCGGCTCACGCGCTGAACGTACTCCACCCCCTCGGTTCCCGCCCCCTCCGATACCGGATCCGCCCAGATCCGAGCGCTGGTCGGTCAAGACAACGCGACGGCTCTGCAGCGGAAGTCCGGCGCACCGGCCTCGAAGTGGCGGGTTCGAGCCCGTGACCTTCGGGTTCCGGATGTGACGAGTACCATTTGGGACCTTCTTGGGGTCCCCCGCCCAAACAAAAAGGCCCTGCTTTGCAGGGCCTTTTCGATAGCGGGGGCGGGATTCGAACCCGCGACCTTCGGGTTATGAGCCCGACGAGCTACCAGACTGCTCCACCCCGCGGCGGACCTACACGATACCAAGGGACCGCCGTCCTCGGAAGGGCAGGTGGTGTCTCAGTGCTCAAACTGAGACACCACCGAAGGGCATCGGGCGCAACGGCGCGTGCATCGTGGCCGGAGATTCCGCGAGAATCCGCTCGATGGCAAGGATCTTCCTGACGCGAATCGTCGATGGGGAGGCGCTCGATCGCCTGCGCGCAGTACATACGGTCGAAGTGTGGACGGGTGATGCCCCGCCGACGCGTGAGGAGCTGATCACTGGCCTCGGTGACGCCGAGGGGCTGCTCTGCATGCTGAGCGACCGGATCGACGCGGACGTGATCGCGGCGGCCCCGCGGCTGCGAGCGATCGCCAACTACGCGGTCGGAACGGACAATGTCGACCTCGACGCAGCGCTGGCACGAGGGATCGCGGTCGGCAATACGCCCAACGTGCTGACCGACGCGACCGCGGACCTTGCGTTTGCGTTGATGCTCGCGGCAGCGCGGCACCTTCCCGCTGCCGAGCGCTCGGTGCGGGCGGACGAGTGGGGCACATGGGAGGCGACGCGATGGAATGGTGCCGAGGTGCACGGCGCAACCCTTGGAATCGTCGGCTTTGGCCGGATCGGGCGCGCTGTCGCGCGCCGCGCCGAGGGCTTTTCGATGAATGTGCTCGCGACGCGCGCGACGCCGCTCGCAGAATTGTTGGCAAGAAGTGACTTCGTCAGCCTCCACTGCCCGCTGACCCCGGAGACCCACCACCTGATCGACGCGGCAGCGCTCAGCCGAATGAAGTCGAGCGCAATCCTGATCAACACGGCCCGGGGCGGGATCGTCGACCAGCAGGCGCTTGGCGAAGCGTTGCGCAAGGGCACGATCGGCGGGGCGGCGCTCGACGTGACCGATCCCGAGCCGATGCGCGCCGACGATCCGCTGCTGAACGCGCCAAACCTGATCGTCCTGCCCCATATCGGGTCGGCCACTCACGCCACGCGCTCACGGATGACGGAGCTCGCGGTCGCGAACCTGCTGGCGGCGCTCGCAGGGCAGCCGATGCCCAACGCGGTCGTTTGATGCGCGTCGCCGTCACCGACATCGGCACCAACTCAACGCGCCTGCTCGTCGCCGACGCCGGCCAGAACGGCTCCGTCGTCGAGCGTGAGCGGCGGACCTCCATCACTCGCCTCGGGGAGGGGGTGGACGCGAGCGGTCACCTGAGCAAGGCGGCGATCACGCGCGTGCGCAAGGTTCTTGACGCTAACGCCGATGTCCTTCGCCGACTCGAAGTGGACGCGAGCGTGGCCGTGCTGACGAGCGCGGTCCGCGACAGCGCTAACGGCGCCGAGTTCGTGGCACTGCTGCACGAGCACTACGGTCTCGACGCGAGGATTCTGAGCGGCGACCAGGAGGCACAGCTGACCTTCCTTGGAGCGATGAGCGAGCGAGACCCCGCCGATCAACAGCGAACGCTCGTCGTGGACGTCGGCGGCGGCTCGACGGAGCTGATTGTCGGCGTGCGCGACCACGTTAACTTCCACATATCGCTCCAGGTGGGCGTGGTCCGCCAGACAGAGCGGCACCTACGCGAGGATCCGCCGTCGGAGACCGACCTGCGGGCGCTCAAGCGAGACGTGCGCACCCTGATCGAGCGCGACGTCTCGGCTCGCGAGCGCCGCGGAGTCGAGCAGGCGATCGCCGTCGCGGGTACCGCCACTTCGCTGGCCGCGATCGATCAAGCCCTCGACCCGTATGACCGAGAGCTCGTGCACGGCTATCGACTCTCGCTCGCAACGGTACGGCTGCTGCTCGCACGGCTCGCCTCTGTTCCGCTCCAAGAGCGGCGCGAGATCCGCGGCCTCCACCCCGACCGAGCGCCGACGATCGTCGCGGGCGCAGCGATCCTGATCGAAGTGCTCGAGGCGTTCGGGCTCGACGGTTTCGAGGTCTCGGAGAACGACATCCTGCGCGGCGCCGCGCTCGCCCGCGCGAGCGCTCCGAGTGGGTCCGACTGGACGCCATAGACGAGTGCCGGCACAATCCCCATCCCCTGAGCGCACGCGCCTCGAACGCCTGAACGCGCTGCTCGAGCGCACGCGCGCAACGAACCAGTTCCAGCGCCAGCGCCTGCCCGAGCTCCCGCTGGCATCGCTCGAGGACCTCAAGCGCGTGCCGCTCGTGAGCAAGGAGATGCTCGTCGCGGACCAGGCGGCCCGCCCTCCCTACGGCACCAACCTGAGCTTCGGCCCCGAGCAGTTCACGCAGCTCCACCGAACGAGCGGAACACGTGGGCCGGTATTGATGATCCTGAACACAACCGAGGACTGGGGGTGGTGGCGCCGCTGCATGGCAGTGGTGCTTCGCGCCGCCGGCATCGGACCAGGCGACCGCGTCGCGCTCGCGTACTCGTTCGGCCCTTATCTCCTCTTCTGGGCGTCCTACGAGGGCGTCGATGAGGTGGGCGCCGCGCGCGTCGGCCTCGGCGGAATGGACTCGCTGCAGCGCTTGCATGCGCTGCGCGAGTTCGAAGCGACTGCTGTGCTCTGCACGCCGACCTACGCCGTCCACCTCGCCCAGGTCGCAGCTCAGCACGGGCAACTCGATGCGTTCAACAGTGTTCAGCGCATCGTTTGCAGCGGCGAGCCAGGCGCATCGATTCCCGCGGTTCGCGCCCGCATCGAGGCCGGTTGGGAGGCGCGCTGCTTCGACCACGCCGGCCTTTCCGAGGTCGGCGCGGCGACCTATCCCTGTGCGGAGGCGGGCGGTCTGCACATCCTCGAGGAAGAGTTCATCGCAGAAATCGTCGATCCGACCAGCGCGCAGCCCGTGCGCGACGGCGCGGTGGGCGAACTCGTGCTGACCGCGCTCGGGCGGTTCGGCTCGCCGGCAATCCGCTACCGGACCGGCGATGTCGTCGACTGCCACGAGGAGCCGTGCCCGGCAGGGCATAGCGGACGCTGGCTGCCGCGCGGCGTGCTTGCACGCAGCGACGACATGGTCGTCATTCGCGGCATGAACGTCTTCCCATCCGCGATCGAGCAGACGATGCGAGAGGTCGCGGAGATCGGCGAGTTTCGGATCACCTTCTACACGGAAGCCACGGCGATGGACGAGGTCAAGGTCGAAGTCGAGCTCGAGCGCGCGGAGGATGTGCGCGCGATTCAAACGGGCCTTCGCCGGCAACTCGGCCTGCGCGTGCGGATAGTGCCGCTCAAGCCGGGCATCCTGCCGGCCAGCACCGACAAGGCTCGACGTGTGGTCGACCTGCGTCCGCTTGCCAAATGATGCGCAGCGAAGGTGCCCGGGGCGGGATTCGAACCCGCACGCCCTTGCGGACAGCGGTTTTTAAGACCGCCGGCTGTACCGATTCGCCAAACCCGGGCTCGCGCTGATCGTAGCCACTCACGACAACTGTTGAGCCCACGTGATGGAAGCTGTTGAGCGCACGTGAAGCGTTCTCGGAGCGCAACTTCCGTGCCGTTAACGTGTAGAAGACAGCGAAGCCCAGATCACGCCGGTGGAAGCCCACGCACTCACCCAGGAGCACCCCGTCGCACGCCGCGGCCCCGCGGCGTTGCTGCGACTCGCCGGCGACGAGCGGCTCGTCGCGCTGACACGCAGCGGTGACGCGGCGGCGTTCGAGGTCATCGTGAGCCGCTATCAACCGCGGCTGCTCTCCTTCTGCGCTCGTATCGTCGGCTCGCGCGAGGATGCCGAGGACGTGCTGCAGGAGGCGTTTGCGGCAGCATACAACGCCCTGAGAGCCGATGCACGCGACATCAACCTGCGCCCCTGGCTCTACCGCATCGCGCGCAACCGCTCGCTCAACCATCTGCGCCGGCGTACGGCGATCGGCGTCGATTCGATGGACGTTCATTTCGCAGACATGGGCCTTTCGACGAGCGACAAGGTCTTCCGTCGCGAGGATTTCAATCAGCTGGTCGGCGACATCCAGCACCTGCCCGAATCGCAGCGCACGGCGCTGCTGCTGCGCGAGGTCGAGGGACTCTCCTACGAGCAGATCGCCGGCGTCATGGACACGACGATTCCGGGCATCAAGTCGCTGCTCGTACGGGCACGGATCGGACTCGCGGAAGCTTCAGAAGCGCGGAAGCTGACATGTGACGAGATCCGCGTCGCACTCGCAGAAGAAGCCGAGGGGATCGGCTCGCTCACGCAACCGATGCGCCGGCACGTGAAGAGTTGCGAGCGCTGTGGCCGCTTCCGCAAGCATCTGCGCTCGAACGACCGCGCGCTGGCCGCACTCGCGCCATTCGCGCCGCTGCTGCTGCTCAAGCAGCTGTTCGCAACGAAGCTCGGCGCGGGCGGCGCGAGCGTCGGCAGCACTGCGGCGGTGACCGGTGGAACGACCGCTGTCGGCGGCGGCGTAGGGGCCGTCACGACGGCGGCCATCACGGCCAAAGCGCTCACGACGGTGGCAGCGGCCGCGCTGCTGACGGTCGGCACCTCAGCGGCGGTCAGCAGCTCGCACGCCGCGAAGGCGCACGTCGCGCGAGTCGCCCCGATCGCTACCGAGCAAGTCACGACGACCAGCGTCTTCCCGAGTCCGGCTCGAGTGCGGCCCGTGCATCGTCATCGCCTCGCCGCGCAAACGGCTGCGCTCGGCGGCGCCGTCGCGAGCATCACTTCGGCAACCGGTACGACGACTGCCGCCGCGAGCGAGGAGGTCACGACGACGGCCGTGTTCCCGGGAGCTGCGACGGGCGCCAGCGGTGCGACGACGACTAACGCCGTGAGCAGCGTTCCGCCCGCCACTCCGTCTGCCGGGTCTCCCGCCAGCAGCACCTCCACCACGCCGGCGCCGGGCGCGGGTGGCTCGGCGCCCACCGGCGCCACGGGCTCGACCGCCTCGACCGGCGCAACCGGAGCGAGCGGTGACACCGGTAGCTCCGGGACGACCGGAGCGTCAGGCCTGACCGGCGTGTCGGGGGCAACCGGGGCCTCTGGCGCGAGCGGCGCGACGGGCGCGACCGGCAGCTGATCAGCCCGCGAGACGCAGCGTCGCGAGCGGCTCGCTCAACAGTCCAGACGGCTGGAAGAGAATGCCGACACCGCCCTGCCCCGGCTCATACAGAGCTCCGGCGAGGTTGCTCGCAGTCCCTCCGATGATGCCGGAAAGAACCGGTTGGGCGAGCAGCGAGACGATCACGCCAGCCCTGCTTCCCGCCGCCGTCACGAAGATCACGCGACCGAAGTAGTCCTCGCCGCCGATCGTTCGCGTGTAGGTGAAGTTGTATCCGGCAAGCCCATTGACGATCGTCGGGCCAGTGTTTTGAAGGACGACACCTGGGGTGCGTGCTGCCAGCGATCGCATGTAGTTCGCGGCCACGAGCGGCTCGACGCCGGTCGCCTGAGCGGCGCTCGCCGGCAGGCGCAGCGGCGCGACCGCAATCTCTGCGACGAGTCGTGAGCCTTCGTGGCGCGCGAGCAGCAGCGCGTCGGCAGCGGGCGCTCGCTCGCGGCGTAGGCCCGCATACTTGAAGCTGACGCGAACGGCACCAGCGCTGGCGTTGATCGTGTCAGGTCCGCCGCGGAGGACAAGCACGAGCGCGACCACGGCGACGCACACCGCAGTGAGACCCGCCGCGGCGCGGATGCCCTTGCGCTCCGTTCCGAAGCGCGCGCGTGCAAGGTCCGGGAGGGTTGGTCCGTAGGCGGATTTGACCTGGGCGGCAATCTTCACCGCACGACCCCCCCGCTGCGTGGGCTCACTCGCCGACCGAGAACATCGCCTCGAGGTCGTGTTGCGAGAACGTCTCGAAGGCAACCATCGTCTGGGTCCGCGTCACTCCCGGAAGCTGCGCGATGCCGCTCTGCACGACGCTCGCCAGGCGATCGTGGCTGTGGATTCGAACGATCGCGACGAAATCCCAGGCTCCTGTCACCGAGTAGCACTCGGACACTCCCTGCACGTCGGCGATCAGGCCGCCGAGGGTCTGCATCGCATCCCGCTCAGCTTCGACAAGGACGATCGCGTGAGTCACAGCGTGTGCGTCTCCCCCGGCTCGAGCACGATCACCGTGCTCGCCGTGTTGGCCTCGACCTCAGCCTTGAACGCCTCGACATCGACCTCGATCACCGGGAACGTGTTGTAGTGGCAGGGGATCACCGCGCGCGGCCCGATCAACCGGACGGATTCGGCGGCGTCATCCGGATCCATCGTGAAGAAGCCCCCGATCGGGACGAGCGCAACGTCGATCTCGTGGCGGCGCCCAATCAACTCCATGTCCCCGAACAGCGCGGTGTCACCGAGGTGATAGATCGTCGCGCCCCCGAACCGCACGATCAGTCCGGTGGCAGTGCTGACTGTCCCCTTCGGGGTGCTTGAGCTGTGCCACGCCGGAACGAGCTTCACTGAGCCGCCGGGAAAATCGACGCTCCCGCCGATGTTTGGGCCGATCACGTTCGCGAGCCCGTCCCCGGTGAGCTCGTCCGCGATCTCGAGCATCGTGATCACGGTAGCTCCCGTCCGCTTGGCGATCGGGACGAGGTCGGCGAAGTGATCGCCGTGGCCGTGCGTCAACAGGATCACGTCCGGCGAAAGCTCATCGGCGCTCACCGCGGCCGCAGGGTTGCCGGTGAGAAACGGATCGATCAAGACCGAGTTGCTCCCGTCGTTCAGCTCGAACGTTGCGTGGCCAAGGAAGCGGATGTCAGTCACGGTCAGCCCTCTTCACTGGTAGATGGATGGGAGTCGGCTAGCTCGCGGGCGAGCTCGAAGCCGACGGCGACGCCGACAAGCATGCCAAGCCGTGTCTGCTCGTCGACGACGGCACGGACGGCGGCGAGGCGCTCGTGGGGATCGGCCTCGTCGCTCGCACGGCGCAACAGATCCTCGTGAGCCGGCCCGAACCAGCCTCCTTCGGCGAGTGCCGCGTCGAGCACGCCGGCAAGGCTCGGCGCCGCGTGCGTGACGATCTCCGAGGCATGTTTGACGCGCTCGGGGTCGCCGAGCCGCGACACGGCGGCGTCAACCTCCTCGGCTGTGTACGTGCGGCTGCGCGACGCCGCCGGCGATGGTCTGGCGGTCACGGAGCGGATGATACGTGGCGTCGCGAGCTGCCCGGCGGGCCGCGCTCAGCGCCGACGCAGCATGAGCCCTGCGAGGTAGCCCCAGACGACGCCGAAGCCGCCAGCGAGCGCGCTCGCCTCGGAGCGTGCGATCGGCATCGCGAGCAACGCCAAGCCGATGACCGCCGCACCGAGCAGGTCGCCGTCGTAGGGGTTGCTGGAGCGGCGCGCCAGCATGTCGGGCACGGCCCAGGCGCAGAGCAGTGCCAGCGCGCCGCCATTGCCGCCAACGGCCACCGTGTTCGCCTTGAGCTCCAGGGCGAGGTAGGCGCCGCCCGACGCGCCGATCATGAACACGGCAAGCACGACGAGCGAGCCATGCCGGCGCTCGAGCAGCCACCCGAACAGCGCCGCGGCAACAAGCGTCGTGAACTGGTAGACGCCCTCGCCGAGGCTCGAGAAGTGGCTTGCGGCCGGATCCCAGTACGCGAAGGGCGTCGTGAGGACATGCCACCAGTGGCCGGCAAGGGGGCGAGCCGCGACCAAGCCGGCCTGCGAATCCAGGTAGCCGGCGCGCGCCGCGACCCAGACGCCGCAGGTGGCGAGCACGATCAGCCACGTCGCGTAGGGAGGCTGGTCGGCCCGGATACCCGGAATCTCCCCGCGGCGCAGCCGACCGAGCGACGGCGTCGGCATGCGGTGCCCGCGCGAGACGCGCTGCAGGCGCTTGTCGAGCTTCGGCGCGCGCTTGCGCAGGCGCGTACCGCAGTACGGGCATTCGGTCACGTAAGGACTGACCTCGGCCCCGCAGTCTGGGTTCTTGCAGACGACGAAGAGATCAGCAGGCGACATCCCGACTGATTCTAGGACGCCGCGCTGTGAAGCTCGACGGGACTTCATCTGGCCGTGACAACCGGTAGCCTCTTTTTCCGGTCATGCGGATGCGCCAGCCTCTCAGCACCTTCGAGCGAGCGTTCGAAGAGGAGATGGAGATCGATCGGCAGCGTCGCGAGGCGCTGCGCCGCGCGAATGAGCGTCGTGCTCGCAAGCGGTCGATCGAACGCAACGCGCGGATGGGACGAATGCGCTACGTGGTGCTTTCGTTCACGCTCTCGACGACAGCCGTCGTCGTCAGCTACATCATGTTCCGCGTGCTCTACCTCGTGCTCGAGTAGGCGCGCAGCGGCCTACAAAAGTGGCGGCGGCTCCGCGAGCGCGACCTCGGCCGGAGCGAACACGCCAGCCTGTTCGCGCTGGATCTCGACGTACACCTCACTGCGGTATACGGGAACCGAGCGCGGCGCCTGGATGCCGATCCGCAGCTTCTCGCCAATGACCGAGAGGACCGACACCTCGACGTCGTCGCCGATTGTGAGGCTCTGGCTTGCACGCATCGGCAAGACCCGGGGAACCTGCATGCCCACGCGCACCGGTTCGCCGAGGGCGGAGCGGAAGGCCACATCGATCCGTGCCCGTTCGCCGACGACGGAAGTCACACGGACCTCGATGTCATCGCCGATCATGATGCTCTGACCTGCTTTTCTGGTCAACACGAGCATTGACCCTCGCTCTCCCGATCGCTCAGGCCCATTAACTCCCTTCTCGCCGCGGAATGCAAGCCGGTCCATGCCTATGCGCTAGTGTGCGGGCGGTCCATGGCCCGAAAATCACTCAGACCCCACCTCAATCAGATCCGGACCTGGACGCGTCAGGGGCGCACCGACGCTTGGGTCGCGCACCAGCTCGAGGTGACCGTTCAGCAGATCCAGAGCTTCAAACGCGAGAACGGCCTGCTCGAGGACGAGGCGAGCGGCGAACCGGCGCCCTTCGTCGCCGAGATCGACTTGCGCGCCGAGGACGACGCACTGATCGCAGCCGAGCTAGAGGCTGCCGAGCAGGCGCGCCGCGAGGCTGAGGCAGCCGAGGCGGCCCGCCGCGAAGCCGAGGAGAAAGAGCCGACGACCGCCGCGCCCAAGCGGCGCGCTCGCAGCCGCGGCCGAGCCAAGGCCGGTCCGCTCGAGGGCACGTTCGACCACGGTGAGGAGGGCTACGGCCTCTGGCTCGACCCGGCGGTGGCGGATAACCCGATCTATGCCGAGCATTGGGCCGGACACAGGCCGGTGACCGTGACGATCGAGGAAGACCAGATCGTCATCCGCCGGGCCGAGTAGCCCTCCTCGACGCTTTACGCGCGAGGCCAGTCCCGCGCGCGACGCAGGTGGCGGTGGAAGGCGGCGTCGCTGACCCATTGCTCCCAGGCAAGCGGCTCGGCCGGCGCGGCCTGCAGCGCGAGACCGAGCGCCCAGGCGCGCGAGTCCTCGTAGACCTCGACGAGCTCGGCGACGAAGAAGGAGGTGCCAAGCCGCCGGCGCAGCTCGGCGCTGATGCGCTCGATCACGCGGTCCAGCGCAACGCGTTGCGCCGCGGGCGTCTGGGTGAGGCGCCGGTCGCCGTCCTGCCAGTGGTGGAGCGCCGTCTCGAGCATCGTCAGCGCTCGTAGGCCCGTCGCTCAGTTGTTCGGTAGGCCCCTGACGACGTACTCGCGCTCGCCCGGTCGCACGAGGCCGAGCGCTCGAGCTTCACGCTCGATCGTGCCCTGCGCCGAGAGCGCGCGCTGCTCCGCACGCAGTCCAGCGGCCTGGCGCTCGAGTTCGACGACCTGAGCGTGCCGGGCTGACGCCTGGTGCAAGTCGCCGAGCAGGGTTCGTGCGGGACCGATGTAGAGGTAGCCGAGGACAACGAGCAGCAACAGCATGGCAGCACGGCTGACCCGGTCCCAGCGAACCCGCGTCGAGCGGTTTCGACTAACTGCTTGCCGGGGCACGCGCTGGCTGTGAGCCTCCACGTCCCGGCTTTCGCGGCGCGGCTGTCAGCTCCTGCTGCGTCGCGCTCAGTGCGCGAATGCGGCGCGGCCGGCAAAGCGAGCCCGCTCGCCGAGCTGCTCTTCGATCCGAAGCAGCTGGTTGTACTTGGAGACGCGCTCCGTACGCGCGGGCGCACCGGTCTTGATCTGGCCGACGCCAGTCGCGACGACGAAGTCGGCGATCGCAACGTCCTCGGTCTCGCCGGAGCGGTGTGAGATGACAGCCGTGTAGCCGGCGCTCTTCGCGAGCTCGATCGCGGCGAGCGTCTCGGTGACGGTCCCGATCTGGTTGAGCTTGATCAGGATCGAGTTTGCGACTCCGGCATCGATGCCGCGCCGCAGACGCTCCGTGTTGGTCACAAACAGGTCGTCGCCGACGAGTTGGATCTGGCTGCCGAGACGCACGGTGAGCTCTCGCCAGCCGTCCCAGTCCTCCTCGTCCATGCCGTCCTCGAGCGAGACGATCGGATAGCGACCGGCGAGGGTCGCCCAATATTCGGTCAGCTCGCTGTGGCTCAGCTTGCGTCCCTCGTGCTCGAGGTCGTAGGCCCCATCGCGATGGAACTCGCTAGCGGCCGGGTCGAGCGCGATGACGACATCTTCGCCGGCACGCCAGCCCGCACGCTCGATCGCTTCGAGGAGCAGCTCGAGCGCCGCCTCGTTGGACTCGAGATCGGGGGCAAAGCCACCCTCGTCGCCAACGCCACCGCCGAGGCCGCGATCATGAAGCGTCGCCTTCAGCGCGTGGTAGACCTCGGTGCCGATGCGCACGCAATCGGTGAAGCTCGCCGCGCCGGCCGGAACGATCATGAACTCCTGAAAGTCGACCTTGTTGTCGGCGTGCGCGCCGCCGTTGAGGACATTCATCATCGGCACCGGCAGCAGCCCGGCCTGCTCGCCGCCGAGATAGCGCCACAGGGGAAGCTCGCGCGCGGCGGCACTCGCCTGCGCCGCGGCGAGCGAGACGCCGAGCATCGCGTTCGCTCCGAGCCGCTCCTTGGTCCGCGTACCGTCAAGCTCGATCAGGCGCGTATCGAGCGCCTCTTGGTCGGCCGCATCGATGCCGGCAATCGCCGCGGCGATCTCGTCGTTGACGTTGGCGACCGCGCGTGAGACGCCCTTGCCCCCGTACGGGCTGCCGCCGTCGCGCAGCTCGACCGCCTCGAATTCGCCGGTCGACGCGCCCGACGGCACCGCAGCTCGACCGCGCGCACCGCCCTCGAGTGTCACGTCCACCTCAACGGTCGGGTTGCCGCGGCTATCGAAGATCTGACGCGCGTGGACCTGGGCGATCGCGCTCACGGATCAGCTTGTCCCCGTCGTTCCCGTCGCGCCCGACGAGGCGGGCGCGTTCCCGCAGACGGTGCTGTCCATGTACTGCGCGGCACAGGTTGTGCGCGACTTCCACGAAGTCGTGAAGGCAGTCCGCAGCCGATTGGTCGCGGCCTGTTCGCGCGTGCTGACGATCTGCGCCTTGATCGTCCGCGAGGCGGCGTGCAGGCTCTCGGTGCTCTTCGGCGTCGAAGCGCTCACCTTGAAGACGTAATAGCCAAAGGCGGTCTTCAACGGACCCTCCAAGACGCCGACCGGCGCAGTGAAGATCGCTGCGTTCAGCCGCGCTGTTTCCTCGCCGGGCTGGATGCCGTTGGCGACGCCGCCCGTGTTCTTCGTGGTCGGGTCGATCGAATACTTCTTGGCCACGGTTGAGAATGCCGCCCCGCCCGCGAGCAGCGACTTCACTTTCGCCGCGGTCGCCGCGCTCGCGACCAGGACGAGATCAAGGTTGCGCCGCTCGGTTTGCGTGTATTGGGCGAGGTGCGCGTGGTAGTAGCTCGCGATGGCTGCCTGCGAGACGTTGCTGACCCCCGCGTCCGCCTTCGTCGTGATCGCCTGTTGCAGCAGGCTGAACAGCAGGTACCACTTGACATCGGCGACGGTGAAGCCGGACTCCGCGAGGTAGTTGTCGAGCTTGGCCGTGGTCGGGAACTGGGTCTTCGACTGCGACGTCCACGCAGCGTCGACCTGTGCCGGCGTCACGCGCGCGTGCTCGTCGTAGGCCTCACCCTGTACCCAGGCGTCCTGTGCCAGCAGCGTGATGACCTCCTGGCTGAGCTGGTTGTAGCGCGAGGCACACTGGGTGCCGAGTGCGCTCGCCGACGGGATCTTCGCGCCCTTCGCGTACTCGGCGCGCGTCGCGGCGATGCAGGCCTTGTAGCTGGGAGGGTCGGGAACCGGTGGCGGCGTCGTGCCGGTGTTGACGTACGGGAGCCGGCTCGCGATCACGAGCCAGTGGGCAAAGCTCTTCTTGCTGATTGCGAAGCTGCCGACCACGGCGATCGCGTTCGACGGAACGGTCGCGGCGGTGGTCGTCGAGATACCGCCGATCGGAAGGCCTGGCCCCGACCCCGGTACCCCGCCGGCGCACGCACCAACGCCGACAGCGGTGGCGATCGCGACGACTGATGCCACAGCTGTCCGCATCTTTCTCTGCACGAGCCCGGCGGATGCTAGCGAATCGCGCGATGGGCGGCGTAAGCCTCCGTGGTGGCGGGCCGCCTCTACGCCCGTGCTGCGCTGGCCGCGAGCACCGCGTCGGCCGCTTTGAGGACCGCCGGGAAGCGCTCGCCGGGCGCGTCCGGTACGCGTACGAGGACTTGCGAGCGGCCGGACTCGTAAACGACGCCCTCGAGGCGCTGGCGCAGCTCGCGGACGCCCGCCGAATCGAGCTCGATCGGCGTGATCGTGAGGCGCCCGGAGCGGAAGCTGACAGCGCGGGCGCCCGCTGCGCCGAGCTTGATCCGCGCCCGCTGGAGGTCGAGGAGGTTCTCGACCGGCGTCGGCGGCGGCCCGAAACGGTCGGTCAACTCGGCGCGCAGCGACTCGATCTCGGCGACCTCGCGCGCCGCCACGACACGCCGGTGCAGCTCGATCTTCGCCTGCTCGAATCCGACGTAGTCGGCCGGAACATAAGCGTCGACGTCCACCTCGAGGCGCACGGGCTCCCACTCGTGGCGCCCGTCGGTCTCGCCTTCCGCCTCCCGCAGCGCATCGTCGAGCATCTGGAGGTAGAGCTCGAATCCGAGCGCCGCGACATGCCCGGACTGCTCGTCGCCGAGCAGGTTCCCGGCGCCGCGCAGCTCGAGGTCGCGCATCGCGACCTGAAAGCCTGCGCCGAGCTCGGTGAAGTCCGACAGCGCCGCGAGGCGCTGGGCCGCCTCCGGCGTAAGGGCGGCCGCGGCGTCATACAGCAGGTAGGCGTAAGCGCGCTCGCGGCTGCGCCCGACGCGCCCGCGGATCTGGTAGAGCTGCGCGAGCCCAAAGCCGTCGGAGCGCTCGACGATCAGGGTGTTCGCCTGCGGGATGTCGATTCCCGACTCGATGATCGAGGTGCAGACGAGCACATCGGCGTCCCCGCGCAGGAAGCTCATCATGCGCGCCTCGAGCTCGCCCTCCTCCAGCTGCCCGTGGGCGACCTCGATGCGCAGCGCGGGCGCGAGTGAGCGCAGTCCCGCCGCCACCTCGTCGATCGTCTCGACGCGGTTGTGCAGGTAGAACGCCTGCCCGCCCCGCCTCTGCTCGCGCTCGAGCGCCTGGCGCACCAGCTGCGCGTCGTACTCGCCAACGTAGGTTCGCACCGGGTGGCGTCCCTCGGGCGGTGTCGCGATCACAGATATGTCGCGCAGGCCGGCGAGCGACATCTGGAGCGTGCGCGGGATCGGCGTCGCCGACATCGCGATGACGTCCACCTGCAGGCGCAGCTGTCGCAGCACCTCCTTCTGGCGCACACCGAAGCGCTGCTCCTCGTCCAGGATCAGCAGGCCGAGGTTCTTCGCGCGAACGTCGCGGCTCAGCACGCGGTGCGTGCCGATCAAGATGTCGAGCCTGCCCGCGTTGAAGCGCGCGATCGCATCGCGCTGCTCGGCGGCGCTGCGAAAGCGCGAGACCTGCTCGACGCTCACCGGGTAGTCGCTCAGCCGCTCGTGGAAGGTCCCGTAGTGCTGTTGGGCGAGGATCGTCGTCGGCACGAGCATCAGCACCTGCTTGCTGTCGGCGACGCACTTGAAGGCGGCTCGCAAAGCGACCTCGGTCTTGCCGTAGCCGACGTCACCACAGACGAGGCGGTCCATCGGGCGCGCCGCTTCCATGTCGGCCTTGACGAGGTCGATCGCGTCGCGCTGGTCGGGCGTCTCGGTGTACGGAAAGCGCGCCTCGAACTCGCGCTGCAGGTCGCCGTCCGCCGCAAAAGCGTGGCCCTCGCGCCGCCGCCGCTCGGTGTAGAGCACGAGCAGCTCGCCCGCCAGCTCCTGCGCGGCATGCCGTGCGCGCGCCTTGAGTGCATCCCAACGCGTGCCGCCGAGCTTCGACAGCGTCGGCTCGCCGGCCCCCGCGCCGACGTAGCGCGAGATCTTCTCGAACTGGTCGGTCGGCGCGTAGACGCGGTCGTCACCCTGGTACTCGAGCAAGAGGTAGTCGCGCGTCACGTCGGCGACGGTGCGCGTCTCGAAGCCTGCAAATCGGGCTACCCCGTGGTCTTCATGTACGACGTAGTCGCCCGGGCGCAGGTCGGCGAAGCTGCGCAGCACGCCGCGGCGCGCCGTCTGCGCGCGGGACTGCGTTCGGCGGCGCTGGTACAGGCGGTGCTCGGGAATCACCGCGAGGCGCAGATCCGGCGCGATGAACCCCTCATGCAGGCTTGCTTGTGCGAACGTCAGCTCATCTGCGCCCGGTTGCTGCTCGATCCAGCGAGCCCGCAGGCGGGCGAGATTGAGCGCCGCTCGCTCACCGTCGCCGCGACGGGGCCACGTCACGACAGTCCGGTAACCGGAGCGCAGCTGGCGCTCGAGTGTCGCCTCAGCCTCGTTCAGGCTGCGCGAGGCCGCGAGCGTAGCCTGAGCGTGGAACTCGATTGGCGCGCTGCCCGCGATCGAGCTCAGCGTCACGCGCGCACGCTCGGCCAGCGATCGCTCGAGCAAAGCCGGCGACACGTAAAGGCGGCTGGCGTCGCCATGGAAGGCCGCGCAGACATCCGTCCAGTGGTCACGCAGTGTCGGGCCGATCTCCTCGCTCGCGGTGACCACGAGATCCACCTCGCGATCGACGAGATCGAGCAACCCCGCAAAGCGGTCGAGGGGCAGGAGCTCGGCGATGTCCGGCCGCTCGTCGCCGACCGCGGCGATGCCGCGATGCTCGAGCGCGAGCTCAGCCGCAGGCGCGATCTCGACATGCTCGATGCTCTCCAGCGAGCGTTGGGTGAAGGTCGAGAACGTGCGCAGCGATTCGACCTCGATGTCGAAGAGCTCAATGCGCACGGCGCGGTCGGCCGTGGCGCCATACACGTCCAACAAGCCCCCGCGCACCGCGAACTGCCCGCGCTCCTCGACCTGACCAACGCGCTCATAACCCATGTCGACGAGCTGCGACGCGAACTCGTCGATGTCGAGCAGGTCGCCCACAGCGAGCGTCGCCGAGTGCGGGCGTAGCGCCGGGTCGGCGACCTTCTCGGCCAGCGCGGTGGCGGAAGCAACCACCACCGGAGCGGCGGCGGAAGCGGGTTCGAGCAGCGCATCCAGGGCGGCGATCCGCAGACCAACGAGGTGCGGCGGCGGCGCGAGGTGCGACTCGTAGGTGACACCACGCGAGGGGTAGAAGCGAACGCGGCGGGGAGCGAGCCACGCGGCGAGATCGCCCGCCAGCTCGTGCGCGCCCCGATCGTCCGGCGCCACGACGATCGCCGCCCGCCCCGGCGCACGCGCGAGCAGCGCGGCAACAAGGAAGGGGCGCAACGGCGCGGCGCAAAACGCCTCGCCACCGTCGCGCGCGAGCGCGAGCGCGTCCTCGCGCTCGGCGAGATGGTCGAGCAGTGGCGCGAGCACGGTTCAGCCTTCCAGGATGACGGACGCTGCTGCATCGCCCGCCTGCGCGATGAGCGCCTCAACGTCGGCGGCCGGCTCGCTGAAACGCGCGAGGACATAGGCGGCGACGATCTCGGGGTCAGTCGACGGTGGCCGCCCGACGCCGACGCGCACGCGCTGGAAGCCGGCGCCCCCAAGCGCCGCGCGGATCGACTTCAGCCCGTTGTGGCCGGCCAGACCGCCACCGATGCGCTGGCGAATCTCGCCGAACGGCAGATCGATCTCGTCATGAATCACGAGGACGCGCTCGAGCGAGAGCTTGTATGCGCCGCGGGCGGGCCCAACCGACCGGCCCGCGTCGTTCATGTAGGTCAGTGGCTCGAGCAGCGCGATGCGCGGTCCACCCGGGCCGGCGCGCCCCTCGCGCAGCCGTCCGCGGTAACGCTCGCGCGCGCGCCCGAGCTCCCAGCGCCGCGCGAGCAGCTCTGCGACGACGAAGCCGACGTTGTGGCGTGTCTGCACGAACTCGCGGCCGGGATTGCCGAGCCCGACGACGAGCCAGTCCGCAGAGGAGCCGCCGCGCGCGAGCCGCAGACGCTACTCGGAGCTCTCGCCGCCCTCGCCAGCGGCGCTCGCGTCCTGCGCGCCGGCCTCGGAGGCAGCCTCGCCACCTTCGCCGACGACCTCCGTCTCGAGCTCGATCTCGCCCTCGTCCTCCGTCCGCAACCGGGGCGGGGACAGCGTCGCGACGACCGTTTCCTGTGGATCGCCGAGCAGCGTCACGCCGGGAGGCGCGGTGACCGCCTCCAGCAGCACCGTGTGGCCGATCGCCATCTCGGACACGTCATGCTCGATCGACTCCGGGATCGCGGTCGGCAGCGCCTCGACCTGCAGTTCGTGCGTGATCTGTTCGAGCACTCCACCCTCACGCACGCCCGGCGCGGACTCGCCGCCGGTGAGGACGAGCGGCACGCTGGTCTGGATCGCGCGGTCGAGGCGAACGCGCACCAGGTCCACGTGCACCGTGTTCCCGCGGACCGGGTCGCGCTGCTGGTCCTTGAGGACCGCAGGCGTCGGCGGCGAACCGTCAACCGCGACGTCGAGCACTGCGCCGCGAGCGTGCAGCGCGTGGCGCAGCACGCGTGCGTCGACGGCGAAGCTCACCGGCTCGTCGCTGCCGCCGTAGAGGACACCAGGAACGAAGCCCTCGCGACGCAGGCGCCGCACATCGCGCGAACCGGCAGGTACGCGGCGCTTGACCTCCAGGCGTGTCGGAGTGGTCGCCATTCGAGCCAAGCAGCTTACAGACCAAGCAGCCCAGGCCTTCCGTCAATGACTCGATGGCACGTGGACCGCCGCAACGTCGCGCTGACACTCAATCCTCCAATACGCCGCTGTCGCGCAACCAGCGCTCGAGCGCGTCCTCGAAAGCGGTGAACTCGCCGCGTTCGAGCAGTTCGAGCGGCGTCGGCGAGTCGCCCGTCGAGCGCAACCAGGCCGCGAGCGCGCCCGCGCCCGCGCGCTCGGCTGCATCGGCGGTCATCGAATCGAGGATCTCGACCTCGGGCCGGTGGCCGTACTGGCCGCCGATCGCCGAGAGCGCGTCGAGCTTGAAGATTGCGAGCGTCTCCTCCTCGCTCAGGCGCAGGCGCGCGCTGAGCGCCGCGAGCCGGTCGCTCAAAAGAGCTGGTTCTCGCCGGCGAACACCTCGCTGACCGATCCGTCGGTGAAGATCCGCCGGATCGAGTCGGTCAGCATGTCCGCGCAAGGGAGTTGGAGCATCTTGGCCGGCGCCCCCGGCGCGAGCGGGATCGTGTCCGTGACGACTACCTGCTCGAGGTTGGCGCGCTCGATGTTCTCGAACGCCGCGCCAGAGAAAACGCCGTGCGTCGCCGCGGCAAAGACACGCTCGACGCCCTGCTCGCGAAGCGTCGCCGTAGCGGCGGCGAGCGTGCCGGCGGTGTCGATGATGTCGTCGACGATGATCGCGTTCTTGCCGCGGACATCGCCGATCACGTAACCGATCTCGGCGACCTGCTGATCGGGGCGATCCTTGATCATCACCGCCAGGTCCGCGCCGACGTTCTCGGCGAACTTCTGCGCAAGCTTCGCGCGACCCACATCGGGCGCCACGACCACCAGGTTGTCGAGGTGCTGGTCGTTGAAGTGCTGGGCGAGGATGAAGCGCGCCGTCATGTGGTCGACGGGTTTCGAAAAGAAGCCCTGTACCTGGCCGGCGTGGAGGTCCATCGTGAGCACACGGTCGGCACCCGCCGCTTCGATCATCCGCGCCACCAACCGCGCACTGATCGGCTCGCGCGGCGCCGACTTCTTGTCCTGGCGCGAGTAGCCGAACCACGGAATCACGGCGATCACGCGGTGCGCCGAGGCGCCGACCGCGGCGTCGATCATCACGAGGAGCTCCATCAGCGAGTCGTTCGCCGTCAATCCCTCGCTCGGATTCCCGCACGTCGACTGGACGATGAAGACATCCGCGCCGCGGATCGACTCCATGAAGCGGCCGTAGACCTCGCCGTTGGAGAACGTCTTCAGGCGCGTGGGCCCGAGATCGACGCCGAGCTTGTCGGCGATGTTGAGCGCGAGCTGCCGTGTCGCACGCCCGCTGAAGAGCATCAGCCGCTTGTCGTAGTCGATGGGAAGGCTGGTGACCGCGCCCGGAGGCTCCAGCACGCTCATCGCCTCCAGTTTACGCGTCCCTGGCGTCAGAGCGACGCTCGTCATAGCCCTCGACGTTGCGCTGGCGCGCGCGCGCAACCCCGAGCGCGCCTCGTGGCACGTCCTGATTGATCACCGAACCAGCGGCGGTCCAAGCGTCGTCCTCGATCACCACAGGCGCGATATAGGAGGTGTGAACCCCGCCCTTCACGCGCGCGCCGATCCGCGTGCGGTTCTTCTGCGCATAGTCGTAGTTCGCGGTGATCGTGCCGGCACCAAGGTTCGTCCCGTCACCCACCTGCGCGTCGCCGACGTAGGAAAGGTGCGGCACCTTGGTCCCGGCGCCGATGTCCGAGTTCTTGATCTCGACGAACGTGCCGGCCTTCGCACGCTCGCGCAAGAGCGCCCCCGGACGCAGGTAGGCGAACGGCCCGACGGTTGCGCCGGCCTCCAGCTCGCTCTCGACGACTTGGGAGCGCACGATACGGACGCCGTCCCCGACCGTCGAGTCGATCACCGTCGTGTGCGGACCGACGACCGCGCCGGTGCCGATCCGCGTTGCCCCAAGAAGCTGCGTGCAAGGCTCGATCACGGTGTCCGCCGCGATCTCGACGTCGACATCGATGCTCGTCGTCGCAGGTTGCACGATCGTCACCCCGGCAAGCATGTGGCGTCGCTGAAGGCGCCGCTGACATTCCTCGCGCGCCGCCGCGAGCTGTGCGCGGTCGTTCACGCCGAGCAGCAGCGCCGGATCGGCAGCTGCGTAGCTCGCGACCTGACCGCCGGCGGCACGGATCAGCGGCAATACCTCGGGCAGATAGATCTCACCGGCAACCGGCGTGACGCGCGCGAGCAACTCCAGCACGATGTCGGGATCGAACGCGAAGACGCCGCTGTTGACCTCGCGGATCGCGAGCACCTCAGCGCTCAAATCGTCCGTGTGCTTCGTCTCGACGACGCGCTCGATCGCCCCGTCCGCGTCGCGCACGACGCGCCCGTACCCACTTGGATCCTCTACCTCGATCGTCACCATCGTCGCCGGCGCACCGCCATGTGCATGGGCCGCCGCAAGCTCGCGCAGCAGATCCGCGTCGACGAGCGGCACGTCGCCGGCGGTGACGATCAGCGGCACGCCGCGCGCGATCAGGCCGGCGGCCGCGAGCAGCGCTCCGCCGGTCCCGTCGGGCTGTGCCTGCACCGCGCTGCGCACGCCATCCCCCAGAACCTCGTCAAGTGGCGTGTCCGCGGCGACGACGAGGATCACGTCCTCCGCGCCCGCCTCGCGCGCCGCAGCGATCGGCCAGCCGACGAGCGGGCGCCCGCAGAGGTCGTGCACGAGCTTCGGTCTCGCCGACCGCATCCGCGTTCCCCGACCGGCGGCGAGGATCACGACCGTCCCGAGACTCACCGCTTGAGCCTAACGCGAATCTACACTTGAGGCGCGATCCGCCCTGGGGGGTCGTCTAACGGCAAGACTCCGGCCTTTGGAGCCGGCTATCGGGGTTCGAATCCCTGCCCCCCAGCTGGCCTGGCTTTGAGGCCGCCCGACGATACGCGCGGCCCGCTCAGACGGGAGCGTGGCGAGAAGCACGCAGCAGCTCACGCGGGTGGCGCTTCGTGCCGCCGACGGCCGGCGCACGGCGGGTCATGAAGTAGGTCGCAAGCGCGAGCAGCCCGGCCGCGTAGAGCGCGTTTGCGGGAACCGCGGCGCCTGCGGCGACGGCATTGACGGAATGGTCCAGCAGCCGCTGGCCGCCCCAGAAGGGGAGAAACTTCGCCGCGAGCTCGGTCGAATAGAGCGTGAGCTGCACGCCGACGACGCCGATCAGGATGAGGACGCCCTCGAGCTCGTGCGGTGAGACGGCACCGACCGCGAGACCGAAGGGGACGCTCGTGAGCGCCACCAGCGCGACCCCGCTCGCGACCGCCCACGGGTGGATCGGGTCGGAGCCGAAGACCATGATCGCGCTGAAGATGCCGGTGATGAGCAGACCGAAGAGCTCGAGCAACAAGAGGCGCCCGAGCAGCAGCTCGCTCGGCCGGTATCCAGCGAGGATCAGGCGCGCGTCGACCGGACGCGCCGTCAGCGCGACGAAGATCGAGGCGCCGGCCACCGAGAACGCCATCGCGACCCCGCCCGTGATCACGGCGTCCGAGCCGCGGCTCACCTGGCTGCCGTAGAAGGCGAGCGGCAGCGCCGTGAGCAGGCCGAGGGCGATCCGCCGACGCGAAAGCTCGACTCCGGTCAGCTTTGCGATCACGAGGATGCGTCGCAGGCTCAAACCGCCTCCAGACGCGAGCCGGCGACCCGCAGTTCGACGACGCGGTCGACGAGCTCGCTATCGGCGAGCAGGTGCGTGACGACGACGACCCCCATCCCCGCGCCCTTCCAGCCCTCGACGTGCTCCCAGAAGCTGACGTAAGCGCCATGGTCGAACCCCTGGTAGGGCTCATCGAGCAACAGCACGTCGGCGCCGCCGAGCAGCGCGAGCGCGAGGTTGAGCTTCTGGCGCGAACCGCCCGAGAGGTGGCGGCACTGCGCGCGCAGGTGGACGGGGAACGCGAACTCGGCGAGGAGCTCGCGGCCGCGCTCGATCGCTTGCGCGCGCGAGAGGCCGAGGGCCGGCGCGAACATCGCAAGGTGGTCGTCAGCCGACAGCAGATCAAAGAGGCCTGGCTCCTGCGGGCAGTAACCGACGCGGCCGGAGACGGTCACGGCCCCCGCGTCCGGCTGCACAACGCCGGCGCAGATCCGCATCAGCGTGCTCTTGCCGGCGCCGTTCTCGCCGATGATCGCGACCGATTCGCCGGCCGCGACCGAGAGCGAAACGCCGTCGAGGATCACGCGGCCGCCGTAGCTCTTGCGGACCGCCGTGGCCCGGAGCGCGAGCGGCTGGCCCTCGCGGTCGAGGCACGCGTGTTCGAATTCTGGCACGGCGAGGCTCATTGATCAAAGAGGCTAGGTGAGACATCGGCCCCGCGCGCCGGTCCTTTACCGCACCGTGAGGGAGGCTAATGCGACGCTAACGTCGCGGCACCCGGCCGCCTGTCGCGCCCGGCTCGGTGGCGGGGCCGGCGGCGCCGACGATGCCGAGGACGCGCATCGCCTTCAGGCCGAGCGAGAGCTTCTCGCGGCCGTCGCTCGAGCCGACGTCGAGCCCGCAGAGCTCGCGCACTCGCTCGAGGCGGTAGCGGATCGTATGGCGGTGCGTGAACAGGCGCTGGGCGGTGGCGGCCACGTTGCCGTCGGCATCGAGGAAGGCCGAGACGGTCGCGACGAGCTCGGTCTCGTATTGCTCGTCGTAGGCAAGCAGCGGCTCGACGGTCTCAGCGAAGAAGCGCCGCAGCTCCGTCGGGTTCTCGCTCATGGTCGAGAGGAGCAGCCGGTAGGCACCCGTCTCTTCGAAGCCGAGCACGCGCGCGTCGGCGTCCCCTTCGGCAACGTTGGCCGCCAGGAGCGCCTCGTCGGCGGCGCGTGCGATCGCGAGCGGATCGTCGGCCGGGCGGCTGCGGCCGACAACGAAGGCGAAGCCGGACAGGCCGGCCTGTACGTCACGCAGCACGCTGTCGGCGGCGCGCTGTCCAGCCGCTTCATCCGCCCCCGGCAGCAGCACGATGACCTCGGCCCCGCCCGCGATCTCGCGCTCCGACATCACGGCCACGGCGCTCGGCGCGACGCTACGGGCGCCGCGCGCAGCGAGCAGGCGAAGGCGGGTGCGCCAGCCCTCCTGCGCCGGGGCCTGGGCGCGGGCGTGGACGACGAGCACGACGGTGCCGCGCTCGAGATCGCGCAGGCCGACCCCGCGGGCGCGCTCGAGCAGCTGTTCCCGGCTCGCGAACTCGTGCGCGAGCAGACCGCTGAGGAAAGCCGCGCTCTCCTCCTCGAATTCGCGCTCAGGGGCGCGCACGCGCTCGACCTCCGAGGCGATCAGAGTCGCAACGAGCCGGAGCAGGCTCGAGGAGGCCTCACCGCGCATGCGCATCCGCAGCTGCCCGACGGGGGTGTCGGCAACGCGCAGTTCGAGCGCCTCGACGCCGTCGTCCGAGCTCAGTAGCGAGCGCTCGTCGGCGGGTGAGCGCGCGGCGACGGCGAGCGCTTGGCCGCCGCGGTCGAGCACGACAATGCTCGCGCCGAGCGCCTTCGCGGCGGAGCGCACCACGGTCGGGAGTCCGGCGCCGGACTCGACGGCAGCGGTGATCTCCTCGAGCGCGGCGAGGTCCAGCTCGGCGGACCCACCTCGCGCGCTCAAGAGTGGATTCGGTCCCAGACCCAGGGGACGAGGAGTACGCCGAGGGCGATGCCGGCGCTCGCCATCACCGCGGCCACATACAGCGAGAGCAGCCCGGCAACAACGCGCTGCCAGAGGCGCGTGTAGGCGGTCCAGGCGGGCACCAGGATCATCGACACCCACACGCCCAAGCCGACGACCGCGCAGGCGCCGACGGCGATGTAGATGATGTTCGTCCGGCTCACGTGAGCGTTGAATTGTGAACGGGGGTGCAGGCGAATGCTGGAACGCCCGTCGCGGCGAGCTCGTCCGCGGCGTTCTGCGCGCCCTGGAGTGTAGGAAACACGGAGAACACGGTCGGGCCAGAGCCCGAGACCGAGCCCGAGAATCTGTCGATCGCGGCGTCGATCGTGGGCTCGAGCGCTCGCGCGGCCGGCGCGAGGTCGTTGACCGGCGCAGGGCGCATCGGATCGAGCGCGGCGCGCAGCCGGCCTAACTCCTCGCTGCTGCGTCCCAGCCCGAGCGCGTCGGCCTTGGCGTAAACCGCGGCCGTCGAGAGCTCCACGTCAGCCGGCAGGATCAGGATCCCGCAGGGATCGGGATCGGGGAGGCGTGTGAGGCGCTCGCCGATCCCCTCGACAAGCCAGCGACCAGGCTCGAGCTGGCTTGGGACGTCGGCGCCAAGCCAGGTCGCGAGCGCGTGGAGATCCGTCCTCAGACCCGAGCGCCGCGCGAGCAGGCGCAGAGCGGCGGCGGCATCAGCCGAGCCGCCGCCGAGGCCGGCGGCAACCGGGATCCGCTTCGCGACGCGCAGAAGCTGCGGCGGGCCCTCCCATCCGGTCGCCTCGCGAAAGACGGCGATCGCCCGCCCTGCGAGGTTGGGGCCCTCGACGCCCGGGCACCGGATCTCGTCGGCCGGACCGTCGTGATCGGTCAGCTCGACCTCGTCGTAAAGGCTGACCGACTGGAAGACCGAGAGGATCTCGTGGTAGCCGTCGGAGCGCAGCGGGCCGAGGTAGAGGCAGAGGTTGACCTTGGCCGGCGCAAGGTCCCTCACGCGAGCGCCTTGGCCACCGCTAGCAGCTCCGCCGGGCTTAAAGCCTCCGCACGCACGTTCACTGGCCTACCAAGCCGAGCGAGCACCGTCCGCGTCCGCTCCGCGTCGACTCCCGCCGCCAGCTGCAATGACGCGGCCAGGGTCTTGCGCCGATGCGCAAACCCAGCACGGACAAGCTCGGCATGCGAGGCTTCGATCGGCGCGCCGCGCCGATCGAGCCGCAGCAACACGGAATCGACGCGCGGGACCGGGTAGAAGACGCTCCGCGGTATCGCGCGTACGACGCGAACGTCGCATACGAGCTGGGCGAGGACGCTCGGGATACCGTAGACGCGGCTGCCCGGCTTCGCGGCGAAGCGCTCGCCGACCTCCCGCTGGACCATGGCCAGCCACCGGCTCACGCTCGGGAGATCCTCGATCGTACGCAGGATCGCGCTCGCCGCAATCCCGTACGGAAGGTTCGCGACGACCTTCGTTGGCGCCGGCGCAAGCGCCGCGAGATCGAGCCCGAGCGCGTCCGCGAGATGAAGCGCACTGCGCTGCGCATACGGCGCGAGCGCATCACGCAACGGCGGCTCGAGCGCCCGATCGATCTCGACGACGTGAACGAAGCCAACACGTTCTGCAAGGTACTCGGAGAGCACGCCGACGCCACCGCCGATCTCCAGCACGACGTCCTGCGGCGTGAGTTCGGCAGCGCGCGCGATGACGCCAAGGATGTTCGAGTCGACAAGGAAGTTCTGGCCGAGCGAACGCCGCGGTCGAACCGCGAACTCCGCCATACGGCGAAGCGTTGGTTGTGTAGCCGGGGGCACGGTCATGGATTGTGACCGCGGGGCACGCGTTTGCCTGTCGCGAGCCCAACCGCGACGCATCTTGGATGCGCCGCCAGGGCTATCTTTCGCCCGATGACGGGCCCCGAGCGCCGCCACCATGCGGCCCTGCCCGCTTCCTTCGCGCTCGGCGAAGATGCGCCGCAGGGCGCCTCCACGGCACGCGGACCGCGCTGGCTGGACGCGCTCGTATTGATGGCCTGCCAGAGCTCGCAATCGCTCGTGCTCGGCGGCGTCGCCCTGTTCCTGCCGCTGATCCGCCACCAGCTGCACCTCAGCTTCGCCCAGGCCGGCACGCTCGACGCAGCCTCGACGCTCGCTTACGCCGCGATGCAGATTCCGTCCGGGCTGCTGGCCGACCGCGTGGGCCCGCGACGCGTGTTCATCGCCGGCCTGATCGCCGTCGACGCGCTCGCGCTGTCCTTCTCGCTCCAGCGCGGGTACGCCGGGCTGATCGTCAACCAGGCTGCGACCGGCGTCTTTCGCGCGCTCGTCTTCGCCCCCGGGCTGCTGTTGATGACGCGCCTGTTCCCGCCGACGCGGCGTGCGACAGCGCTCGGCCTCTACCTCGCGGGCGGCGTGTCCTCGAGCGTCTTCCTCAACCTGCTCGGCCCGGTCCTCGTCGGGCCACTCGGTTGGCGCGGGAACTTCCAGCTGTTCTCAGGGCTCGGCCTCGTCGCGCTCGTCATCTTCGCCGTGCGCTCGCGCGCGGCGCCGGCGTCCGGCCACAGCGGCGCGAGCGCGCCGCCCGGCGAAGTGCGGCGGCTGCTGCGTCGGCCTGCGCTCTGGCTCGTTGCCGCGATCCAGTACGTGCGGCTCGCGGTCGTGTTTGGCGTCAATGTCTGGCTGCCCACGTACGTCGTTGTGCAGCGCCACTACTCGCTCCAGGTCGCCGGCGCACTGGTTGCGCTCGGTGCCGCGATCAGCGCCCCGTCGAACCTCATCGGCGGCTACGTGGCAGACCGCCTCGGGCGCCCGATCAGCGTGATCGCGATCTCGCTCGTCGCGCTGGGCGCCAACCTGGTGCTGCTCGCCAGCTCGCGCAGCCTGGCGACGCTCATCGTCGCGGTCGTGATCAACGCAATCTTCTCGCAGCTCTACTTCGGGCCCTTGTTCTCGGTCCCGATCGAGCTCTTCGGAAGCCGCAGCGCGGGCTTTCTATCGGGCTTCGGCAACGGCTTCGCGAACCTCGGCGCCTTCACGTTCATTTACGCGCTCGGGGCGATCAAGGACGCAACCGGCTCGTTCGACACGGGATTCGAAGCGATCGCTTGCGCCTGCGTGATCGGCTTCGTTTGCACGCTCGCGCTCGGGCGCGTCCGAGCCCGAGACGCCGCCGCGGCTACCAGTTGAACAGTGCGGCAGCGCTCGCGCCGACGCTCGCCTCGAGCTCGGCGTAGCTGGTTCCGCGACGTGCCGCGACGAACTCCGCCGTTTCGCGGACGAAGGCCGGTTCGTTCGGCTTGCCGCGGCGGGATTGGGGCGCGAGATAGGGCGCGTCGGTCTCAACGAGCAGACGCTCGGATGGGACGCGCTCGACCGCGTTCGCGAGCTCCTCGTTGGCGCGGTAGGTCACGTTGCCGGCGAACGAGATCCACCAACCCGCCTCGAGGCACTCGTCGAGGCGCTCGGGCATCGAGAAGCAGTGGAGCATCACGCGTAGATCCTGGGCTTGCGAGTGGAGCGTTCGCAGCGTGTCGTCGGCCGCGTCGCGGGTATGGATCACAAGCGCCTTGCCGGTTTCGCGGGCGAGCGAGATCTGGAACTCGAAGGCGCGTTGCTGGGCGTCTCGCGGGGAGCGGTCGCGGTAGTAGTCGAGGCCCGTCTCGCCAACCGCGACGCAGCGCGCGTGCCGGGCGTCGCGGCGCAGATGGTCCTCGTCGAGCAGTTCCGCGTTGTTCGGGTGGCATCCGATGGCCGCGTAGACCTCGGGAAAGCCGACGGCGGTCGTGAGCGCGTCCGCGCACGAGTCCGGATCGGTTCCAACGGTGACGATTCGCCGCACCCCGGCGGTTGCAGCGTCACGCACGAGAACCTCGGCAGGCTTACGACAGGCCCCGAGATGGGTGTGCGAATCGATCACCTTCGCTTACTTCGGGAAGAGCGGCGGCAGCGAGCCTGTGACGCCACCCCAGCCATTCTCGGCGAATTCGCGCGCGTGCACGTCGGGGCGCCCGAGCGCCCGAAGAAGATCGGCTGTCTTCGTGGGCATGTAGGGATGAAGGGCGACCGTCACGACGCGCAGGCCCTCCGCGAGGGATGCGAGCACTGCTGGTAGCGCGGGGTCGTCGTTGCGTGCCAACTGCCACGGGGCCTTCTCCTCGACGTACCGATTGAGGCGGCGGACCGACTGCCAGATCTCCTCGAGGGCAGTCGAGATCTCGGCGCGGTCGAGGAGTCCGTCGACGCGCGCGGCAAGCCCGTCCAGGTCGGACGCGAGCGCGGGGTCGAGCGCCACCGCGGGTACCGTGCGGGAGCTGTAGCGCTCGAGCATGTTGAGTGTGCGCGAAGCGAGATTTCCGTATTCGTTCGCGAGCTCGGTCGCGTAGCGCGTGCGCAGCCCGTCGAGCGAGACGGGGCCGTCCTGGCCGGCGGTCACCTCGCGGAACAGGTAGTGGCGCAGGACGTCGACGCCGAACTCGTCGATCACCTCGAACGGATCGAGCACGTTGCCCGCCGACTTCGACATCTTCTCGCCGTCGGGACCGAAGAGGAAGCCATGGACCCAGACGTGGCGCGGAAGCTCGAGCTCGGCGGCCATCAAAAGAGCGGGCCAGTAGATCGTGTGGAACTTGAGGATGTCCTTGCCGATGACGTGGAACGTCGCGGGCCAGAAGCGCGCCGTCAGGTCGGTGCCGGGCTCCGCGTAGCCGAGCGCGGTCACGTAGTTGAGCAGCGCGTCGAACCAGACGTAGAAGACGTGACCCGAATCCCAGGGGACCGGCACGCCCCAGGTGAGCTCCTTGCGCGTGAGCGAGACGTCGGTCAGGCCGCCGCCGAGGAAGGCATGGGCGGCGTTGAACTGGTGTCGCGGGAGGACGAAGTCCGGGCGCGTGGCGAAGAGGTCTTCGAGCTGGGCCTGGAAGGCGGAGAGACGGAAGAAGTAGTTCTCCTCGCTGTGGCGGTCGAGCGCGATGCCGTGGATCAGGCAGGTGTTGCCGGGTCCGGTATCGGCTTCCGTCTTGAAGTCGGCGCAGCGCGGGCAGTACCAGCCCTCGTAGGTGCCGAGATAGACGTGACCCGCGTCGTAGACCCTCTGCAGCACCTGCTGCACGCGCTCGACGTGGCCGGCATCGGTTGTGCGGATGAAGAAGTCGTTCGAGAGCCCGAGGGCGCCTGTCAGCGCGCGAAAGCGCTCGGCATTGCGATCGACGAGCTCCTGCGGTGAGACTCCCTCCGCCGCCGCCGCGTCGGCGACCGGCTCGCCATGCTCGTCGGTTCCGGTGAGAAAGAAGACGTCGCGCCCGCGCTGGCGCGCGTTGCGGGCGAGAATGTCGGTCGCGATCTTCTCGTAGGCGTGGCCGAGGTGCGGCGCGCCGTTGACGTAATCGATCGCTGTGGTGGCGTAGAAGCTGCGGGCGCCGCTCATTGGGGTGCGGGGAGCCCGGGTGCGCGCGAGCGGCGCTCCTCGCTGGCTTCGTGCGGTTTTGTGGGAAGCGTCGGTTGGTGACGCCCGATAGCGCGCGTCATCGGGCTTGGGTGTGCGCTTTGTAGAGGCGGTTTGCGGGGACGCCGGTGAGCTCGGCTACGACCTTGGCGGCTGGGCGGGGCTTGGCGCCCGCTGCGACGAGGGTGTTAAGCGCTTGGAGGGCTCGGTCCTCGTCGTGGGGACCCTCCGGTGCGGCGCCCACGACGAGCACGACCTCGCCGCGCGGCGGTTCTTCGGCGTAGTGCGCGGCGAGCTCGGACGCGCTGCCGCGGCGGACCTCTTCGTGGAGCTTCGTCAGTTCGCGACAGACGGCGGCTGGGCGCGCGGGATCGGCTTGCGCGAGCAGCGCGAGCGTCCGGGGCAGGCGTTTGGGGGACTCGAAGGCGACGAGCGTATCGGTGGTCGTGAGCAGGAGATCCGCGAGCTCTTGGCGCTTGCGGGGAAGAAAGCCCGTGAAGCGCCAGCGCTCCGCGGGCAGACCGGACGCGACAAGCGCGGCGATCGCCGAGCTCGGTCCCGGCAGGACCTCCACCGGCAGACCGGCGGCTACGCACGCCTCGACGAGGATGAAGCCGGGGTCGGAGACGAGCGGCATCCCGGCGTCCGAGACGAGCGCGACGACGGCGCCGGAGCGCATGCGCGGGATGAGCTCGGCGGCGCGCTCGCGCTCGTTGTGCTCGTGGTAGCTGATCAGCGTGCCCGTCACGCCGTAGCGCTGCAGCAGGGTGCGCGTGCGGCGCGTGTCCTCGCAGGCCACGATGTCCGCTTCGCGCAGCGCCGCGAGAACACGCAGCGTGACGTCCTCGAGGTTGCCGATCGGCGTCGGGCAGACGATCAGCCGTCCCGCGCTCATGCCCTTACCCGCTGGCGCAGACGCTCGCGCGCAAAGAGCGCAGCGCCGAGCACGCCCGCGTCGGCGCCGAATCGCGCCGGCGTGACGCGGAGGTGCGCGGCGGGCAGCGCGAGCGCCCGATCCGCCAGGACGCGACGGGCCGGGCCGAGGATCAGCTCACCGGCGGCCATCACGCCCCCGCCGACGACGACCACGTCGGGATTGAAGATGTTCGCGACGTTGGCAAGGCCGATGCCGAGCCACTCGCCGAGCCTTGTGAGGAGCGTGGCTGCGTCCGGGTCGCCATCGAAGGCGAGCTCCGTCACGAGCGGACCGTTGATATCGCGCCCCTGCGCAAGCGCCTGCCCGAGGCGCGAGTCGGGCGCGTTGCGCGCGAAGGCCAGCGCGTCGCGCGCGAGCGCGCTGCCGGAGCAGAGCGCCTCCAGACAGCCACGGCTCGGGCAACCGGGTCCGCACTCGGGCCCGTCGGCGTCGACGATCATGTGCCCCAGCTCGGCGCCCGCACCCTGCGCGCCGCGGTAGAGCTCGCCCGCGATCACGATCCCGCCCGCGACTCCGGTCCCGAGCGTGATCATGACCGCGTTCTGCTCCCCGCGCGCAGCGCCCGCGTGGTGCTCGGCCAGGAGGGCGAGGTTGCCGTCGTTGTCCATGAAAGCGGGGATACCGAGGCGTTCCGCCATCACGTCCGCAAAGGCGAGGCCCTCGATCGGCAGATGCACCGAAGAGGCGGCGAGATGACGATCCTGATCGATCAAACAGGGGATCCCGAAGCCAACACCTTCGACCTCGCCGCGAACCCCCTCGCGCACCTCGTCGACGAGCGCGGTGAGCGTCGCGAGCAGCGTCGGGAGGTCCTGCCGGAGGATCTCGCGACGCGCCCGATGGCGCATCGCGAGCTCACGATCGACCGCCGCCGCAACCGCTTTTGTGCCGCCGAGGTCCACCCCGATGACGCATTCAGCCGGCACCTCCGCCACTATAGACGGCGCCCTGATGGTCGAAGAGCCCGAGCCCGCGCGCGGCTCCTACAAGCGCTACCGGTCCTCGCGCGGCCTACGCCGGCGCGAGAGCGGCAATCCGGATCCGCAGGAGCTGCTCGCGGAACTGCGCGCCTCGCGCGAGGCGCTGGCGCGCGACGGCGTCGACGAAATCCACGCCGAAGAGGAGCGGCCTTCGCGGTTGCCGTGGCGGCGCAGGCGGGGGCCACGCCGGCCGCGCAAGTGGTGGGTGCGGGGCCTACGCTGGCTTGGCGCGCTCGTCGCCGCCTGGATCGGGATCTCACTCGTGCTTTTCGTGATCAGCACGTGGATCGCCACCGGTGTCCCGAGCTCTGCCGTCGCCGCGCTTTCGGGCGGGGGCACTCCCCCCTTCTCAGCGACCACGATCCTCGTGCTCGGCTCGGACGGCCGCCCGCCAGGTTCCAAGGAGCCCGGCGCCGCCAGCGACAGCGAGAACGGCCCCACACGCTCGGACACGATGATGCTCGTGCGCACCGGCGGCGGCTCCACGACGCGCCTGTCGATCCCGCGCGACATGGTCGTCGACCTACCGGGCTACGGCCTACAGAAGATCAACGCGGCGTATTACTTCGGTGGCGCCGCGCTCGCGATCCGGACCGTCGAAAGCTTCCTCGGGATCAAGATCAACCACGTGATCCTGATCAACTTCACGAACTTCCCGAACCTCGTCAACGCGATGGGCGGGGTGACCTGGACCGGCGGCTGCGTCGACTCACAGATCAGTGGCGGCACCAAGGACGGCGGTTACTCGCTCGTCCTGCGGCCGGGCACGCACCACCTCGACGGCGCGCAGGCGCTCGTCCTTGCCCGCACGCGCGAGAACAGCTGCGACCCCGCTTGGAGTGACCTCACGCGCGAGATCAACCAGCAGAAGCTGATCGCCGCGATGAAGGACCAGGCGCTCTCGCCGACCGGGTTCATCCGCCTTCCGTGGATCGCGTGGAACGCGCCGCAAACGCTGCAGACGGACATGGGCCCCGGAACGCTCGCGGGCGTCGCCGCGTCGCTCGGCCTATTCGGCTCAGGTAAGACGGAGATCCTCTACCCGACTGGGACCGGGCTCTTGCCGGGCGGCCTGACGATCACGCCGGCCGCGAAGCAGGCGGACGTGAATACGTTCCTCGGCCGGGGCTGAGTCCCGCGCCGGTGCCGCTCAATCCTTGGCCGACTTCGGCGGAGAGGTGGCCGTCACCGCGGCCTTCTCCGTCGTGGCGGCCGGATTCTCGGTCTGCGAGCTCGACGAGCTCGCGGTGCTCTTGTCCGAGTCGTTGTCGTCGGACTTGGTGGGCGTGCGGCGCGCGTAGTCGGTGCTGTAGAAGCCGTTGCCCTTGAAATGGATCGCCGGGGCATACATGACGCGTTGCACGGGCGCGCCGCAGACCTCGCACTCGGTCAGCGGCTCGTCGCTGAAGCTCTGCATCGCTTCGAAAATGTCGCCGTTATCGCAGCGGTACTCGTAGATCGGCATTGCGCTCAATGATACGGGCAGCGCGGCGGATCCCCGCCCAGTGGCTACCATGCCACGGCCGATGGCGGACGTCGTAACGATGGAGAAGCTCGTGTCGCTGGCCAAGCGGCGCGGCTTCATTTTCCCGAGCTCCGAGATCTATGGCGGAGTTGGGTCGACCTACGACTATGGCCACTACGGGGTGCTGTTGAAGACGAACGTGAAGAACGCCTGGTGGCGCGCGATGCTCCAGGAGCGCGACGACATCGTCGCGCTGGACTCGGCGATCATCCAGCACCCGCGCGTGTGGGAGGCCTCGGGCCACCTGGCGAACTTCACCGACCCGCTCGTCGACTGCCGCTTCTGCAAGCAGCGCTTCCGCGCCGATCAGCTCGAGCAGGCTCCGTGCGGACACGCGCCCTCGAAGCATCCCGGACAAGCGCCGCAATGCGATCTGACGCAGGCGCGCGAGTTCAATCTCATGTTTGAGACCACGGTCGGCCCGGTGAAGGAGTCGGGCGCAGCGGTCTACCTGCGGCCGGAGACGGCCCAGGGCATCTTCATCAACTTCAAGAACGTGTTGCAGTTCGCGCGCAAGAAGCCGCCGTTCGGGATCGCCCAGGTCGGCAAGTCGTTCCGTAACGAGATCACTCCGGGCAACTTCATCTTCCGCACGCGCGAGTTCGAGCAGATGGAGATGGAGTACTTCGTGCCGCCCGCCGATGCGTCGAAATGGTTCGAGTACTGGACGGCTGCGCGGCGTGACTGGTACCTGGAGCTCGGGATCCGTCCTGATCACCTGCGCCTGCGCCCGCACGAACCCGACGAGCTATCGCACTACTCGAGCCAGACCAGCGACGTCGAGTACCTGTTCCCGATCGGCTGGTCGGAGCTCGAGGGGATCGCCAACCGCGGTGATTTCGATCTGCGCCAGCACGCGCAGTACTCCGGCGAGACGCTCGAGTATTTTGACCAGCAGACCAAGGAGCGCTTCGTCCCGCACGTGATCGAGCCCGCCGCGGGCGCCGATCGCGCGACGCTGGCCTTCCTCGCCGACGCCTACGACGAGGAGGAGGTCGAGGGCGAGACGCGGACCGTGCTACGGCTGCACCCCCGGCTCGCGCCGATCAAGGTCGCGGTGCTCCCGCTGCTGCGAAAGGACGGGCAGCCCGAGCTCGCGACCGAGGTCTACGACGCGCTGCGCGGGGCCATCCAGGCGGAATATGACGAGGGCGGCTCGATCGGCCGGCGCTACCGACGTCAGGACGAGATCGGGACACCGTGGTGCGTGACAATCGACCACGAGTCGGTCAGCGCGCGTACGGTCACGCTCCGCGATCGCGACACGCTCGCACAGGAGCGCGTGCCGATCGAGGGTCTCGCGGACGAGCTCGCGCTCCGCGTTCTGGCGAGCTGGCAGACACCGAAGCTCGAGCTGTGAAGGCGGCGAGCGGCCGCTAGCGCGGCTCGAGCCCCGGCCTGGTCGGCTGCCACCAACCGACGGGCGGCGCGGGCGGCTCGACGCTCGAGTCCTCCGTACCTGCTGCGTTGCGCTGCGGCTCGTCGTCTGTGTCCTGCTCGTGCTCAGCCGCGGCCGCACGCCAGTCGGCCGGCGAAGGCGCGATCGAAGTTGGGCCGCGGGAAGTCTCATCCGCGGGCGGCGAAGGCTCGGCGAGCGGCGACCCAGCGGGCGAGGATTCCTGTTCTTCTTCATCCGCCTCGCCGGCTTGCGCATCGTCCTCGTGGTCGGGCTCCTCCTCGAAGCGCGCCGTCTGCGCCTGCGCCCAGTCGGGCTCGCCCTCGACCGGCACGGGCCGTGGCGTGAACTCCCAGCCCGGCCCCTCCTCAGGCTCGGCGGCCTGCGGCGCCTCCTCGTGCGGCCAGTCGGGCTCGCCCTCGACCGTCGCCGGGCGTGGCGTGAACTCCCAGCCCGGCCCCTCCTCAGGCTCGGCGGCCTGCGGCGCCTCCTCGTGCGGCCAGTCGGGCTCGCCCTCGACCGTCGCCGGGCGTGGCGTGAACTCCCAGCCCGGCTCCTCGTCGGACTCGGCGATCTCCGGTGCGTCTTCGCGCTCGGGCTCCTCACCCGCGGACTCGTGCGCGGCGCTCTGGACGAATGGCTCGGAGCGAACCTCGGGCGGCTCGGACGGGGCCGGCGGCTCGGTCAACGGGCTGTAGTCAAACTCCTCTTCCGCCCCAAAGAGGAGGTTCAGCAGCCGGTTGCGGAGATCCGCGCGTACGAGCAGCGCGACGGCGCCGCCGACCAGCGTCAGCTTGAGAACACGTGAGCCCCGGCGTCCGCGCTTGCGAGCAGTCTCACGATCACCGTCGCCTTGGTCCAGCGGCATCGCGGATCACTATAGCTCGCCGCGCGCGAGTTGCTGCGCGGCTCGATGCCAGCGACCGTGCAGGATGGCTGGCTCCCCGGTCGCACCCACCGGGGCGGCCATCGCGGCCTCCCAGCGGAGCGCGGTCGCGGAGTCAACCATCTAGCCGATCGCCTTGTTGACGGCAGCTACCAGGCGTGACTCCTCGAACGGCTTGACGACGAAGTACTTCGCGCCCGCCTTCATCGCCTCGAGCACCTTGCTTTCCTGGCCAAGCGCCGAGCACATGACCACGCGCGCGCCTGGGTCCAGCGCGATGATCTCGCGCAGCGCGGTGAGCCCGTCCTTCTCCGGCATCGTGATGTCGAGCGTCGTCACGTCGGGCCGCAGCTCCATGAACCGCTCGACCGCCTCGACGCCGTTGGCGGCTTCACCGACCACCTCATGGCCCCCGGCGGCGACGGCGTCGGAGACGACCCTGCGCATGAACAGCGCATCGTCGACTACAAGCACTCTCGCCATCAACCACTCCCTTCTTTCGCACCTAGTGTTTCGCCGAGGTCGTCCATTTCCATCCTTGCCTTCGAGCTGTCGAGCTCTGCTGTCATCTCATCGGCCTGCGGAAGGATTTCCTCGATCATGACCGCCCACTTGCCGCCGGCGAGCAACACGCGGCCGTCGCCGTACGGCGTTCCGTTGACGCAAAACTCTTCCGTGTCATCGACCGCGCAATCCAGAACTGCAACCGCGCAATCATGCTGACCGCGCACCCCGTAGTCGAGCTGCTCGCTCACCCGCTCGCCACCTCCTCGAGGAGCCCGCCGGCTGTCGAATAGACGCGGTTGGCGGTACCGGCCTCGCGAATAGCGATCAGGCCGCCGGCGGCACGGACCCGCACACTGCGCCCGATCGAGCCGCCCGTCAGCGAGATGCGGATCGGGATCTCGGCCTGTGCGAGCGCGCGAGCGACCGCATCCACATTCGCGGAACCGATGTCGAGCTCCGGCGCGCGCACGAACGCGAACATTCGCGCGCCGCCGACCAGTACGGCCTCGAGTGCGCCGCGCAGGCTGCCGAGGCGGCCCATCGCGCCGACGAGCGCCGGGACCACCGTGTCCGCGTACTTGGCCGGCTGGCCACCTGAGCGCGTGTCCGGTGTCGAATGCGGATAGACCACGTGGGCGAGGCCGGCCGTGGAGCGGCTGCTGTCGAGCAGCACGAGCCCGACACACGATCCGAGCCCGATCGTCGTCAGAACGTCCTTCGCAGCTCCGCTGACGGCCAGCTCGCCCATGCGCACGAATATTTCGCGATCTCTCACGCTGTCAGGTGCAGCCGCTTGAGGATGTCGTCGACGCTGCCTCGTGTGGGCACGAAGAGGAACATCGGGGAGCACTGGTGCGAGGCGATCGAAAGCGTTGATTCGAGCACGAACACGATCTCCTCACGCACATCGATGAGCAGCGCGCTCGCCAATGTCGCCGCCAGCATGTCGCGGACCATCTCGGGAGGCGTCGGCTCGAGCCGCAGCGCGGTGAGCGTGACCAAGGCGCCGAGGTAAGAGGCACCGAGGATGTTCCCGAGCTCGAGTAGGGCCGACACGCCCACCTCGCTGTCCTGCTCGACGCCCAGCAGGCGGCAGGCCGCCGCCTCGGTCTCAGGCTGGAGCACCATCAGCACGATCGCGTCGAGGTCGCCGACGACCGGGATCAGGATGGTCGTGACGACGGTCTCCCCCGGACCCGCGTACTCGATCGCGTCGGCAAGTGCCATCGCCCGCGCGTGCGGGGTGCTGACCGTGACGGAGATCCCGGTCATCGACGACAGCGCGGTCGCCGCGGTGCTCGAGCCGATGTTGGCTACTTCTCGCAGCGCATCGAGCTGCGCGTCAGAGTAGGTGGCCGTCATCGGGCTCCCTTCTGTTACAGGGTCACGTGGGTCAGGCAGCAATTCCATGGGATGTGCTCACCTCCCGGGAGACGATGCGGGCCAGGGCCTCACAGTCCACGAGAAGGGCGATAGCTCCCTCGGAGAGGACGGCCCCAGCGGACACGGGCCGGCTCAGCTCGAGCTCCGGCGGGAGCGGTCGTGTGACGAGCTCGCGCTGGCCGATGAGCTCGCCGACAGCGAGCGCGATCTGAGTGTCGCCGGAGCGCACGATCACGGCGTGCTCGGGGGGCACGCTCGCCTCGTGGCCGGTCAGGACGGTCGCGGCATCGCAGAGCGGGATGACGCCGTCGGCCAGAACGAGCATCGCCCGACCGGCGGCCATGCGAACGTTGTGCTGGGCTAGCGCCAGCGTCCACTCGACACGGTCGAGCGGAACGGCAAACGGTTGCCCGTCGACCTCGACGACGAGCGCCGCAGTGATCGCGAGCGTCAGCGGTAGGCGGATCTCCGCAGCCGTTCCCGCCCCGGGCGTCGACTGTAGGGCGATGTCACCACCGAGCGCGCGAACAGCTTCGCGCGCGGCGTCGAGACCGACCCCGCGGCCCGAAACGTCGGTGCGCGTCCGAGCGGTGGAGAACCCCGGCGTGAACAGGAGCTCGATCGCCTGCTCCATCGTCAGCTCATCGCCGGGCGGGACCGCAAGCCCACGGGCGCGTGCCGTCGCCGCGACCGCCGCGGGGTCGACTCCGCAACCGTCGTCGGCAACGCTGATCACCACTCCGCCGCCCGCCTGGCGTGCGGAGAGGCGCAGCTGGGCGGTGGCCGGCTTGCCGGCGCGGACACGGTCCGCGCTCGATTCGATCCCGTGATCGATGGCATTGCGTACGAGATGGACGAGCGGATCACCAATTGCATCAACGACCGTGCGGTCGAGCTCGGTATCGGCGCCGCTCAAGCTCAGCTCCACGTCCTTGCCGAGCTTCCCGGCGAGATCGCGCACGAGCCGCGGCAGGCGACCGAAGACGGCCGCCACCTCGATCATCCTGACCTTCATCACGATCGCACGCAGGGTCTGCGAGCTGCGCTCGAGCTCCTGCATCGCTTGCCCGATCCCGGGCACGTCGGACTGGGCGACCAGCGATGCGAGCTGTGTCCGGTGGACGACAAGCTCGCCCATGCAATGCATGAGCTGATCGAGCCGTTCGGCGTCGACGCGGACGGTCCGTACACGCGCGATGGACGCGCTCGGTAGCGGCTCGTGTCCGGCGTCGTCCGTTTGCGCGTCGCCGAGCAGGACAGCTTCCGGCTGGTCGCTGCCAGCCTCATCCGGCGCCGTGGGCTCAGCGCCGACCGCAGCCGAAGCGCTCGGCGGCGCGACGTGCTCGCCGTCAGCGGACACCGCGACAACGCCCTCAGTGCCCGCCGCAACCTCGTTGACCTCATCGAGCGTCGCGCCGCGCACGCAGGTCAGCTCGATCGCCGTTCCGTCCCAGCCGTCCAGCTCGTCCTCGGTAGGCGACGAGCTCTCGAGGAGCCCGCGCTCGCGCAGTGAGCTCAGGACGAGGTACGCGAGGACCGAGCGCATCTGCGCGGCCTCGTCGAAGACGACGCGCACGTTCAGGGGCTCGCCGAGCGGCGGCTCACCAGCTTCGTCGTCGTCGCTGCTCGCCGTGTCCTTGTCGCGGCCGCGAACGAGCGCTTGCAGGCGCGGAATGAGCGGCGTCGGGTCGATCACCTCATGTCCGTCGCGCTCGATGGCATCGAGGGCTGCGGAAAGCTCGTCGAGGCAGGCGAGCACGATGTCGATGGCCTCGCGCTCGACCGCCCCGCGCCGCTGACGGATGAGCTCGAACACCTCCTCCATCTCGTGCGTGAGCCGGGCCATGCCGTCGAAGCCCATCGTCCCGGCCATCCCCTTGACGGAGTGCACAACGCGGAAGATCGCGTCGACGCCTTCCGGGTCATCCGGGGTCTGTTCGAGGGCGACAATCGCGAGGTTCAGCTCCTGCAGGTGCTCGCGACACTCGGCGACAAACATCGGGAGGTATTCGTTGGGATCCATCAGCTCTTGTGGTAGATGAACGGGTAGACGAGCTCGAGTCCGTGGGCCGCGGCATCGGCGACGCGCTCAGTGGACCCGACCAAGAGCCAGCCGCCGGGGCGGAGCGCGCCGGCGAGCATGCGGTGGAGCGTCGCGCGACTCTCATCGGTGAAGTAGATGACGAGGTTGCGGCAGGCGATCAGGTCGTACGAGCCGCGGGGTGCTGCGCACTCGAGCAGGTTCTCGACCGCGAAGGACGCGAGCGCGGTCAGCTCGGGGCGCACCTGCCAGCCGCCGTCGATCCGTTCGAACCAGCGCTCGAGCGAGCGCGGCGGCACGGTGCGCATGTCGGCGTCGCTGAAGCACGCGAGCCGCGCGCGAGCGATCATGCGCTCGTCGATATCGCTCCCCTGGACGGAGACGGCCGCCGATGGAGCGACTTCGCGGCAGACCGCCGCAATCGTGAAGACCTCTGCGCCGTATGAGCATCCGGCACTCCAGGCACGAAGCGGCCCGGAGCGTACGAGCTCAGGGATGACCTGCTCGGCGAGCGCCTGCCACTGCAGCGGGTTGCGCCAGAGCTGCGAGACGTTGATCGTGATCCGGTCGAGCAGCATGTCGAGCTCGCCGGGATCGGTCGCGAGCAGCGCCAGGTAGTCGAGCAGGTTCGGCTTTCCGCGACGCTGCGCAAAAGCCAGCACTCGGCGTTCCATCTGGAGCCGCCGGTACTGCGTCAGGTCGACGCGCGCGAGGCGGCGTACGCCCTCGCAGAAGGCGACATACTCGTCCGTGACCGGGACGGCTCTAGCGGCGGGCCGGCTCATGCGAGCACCTCGGTCATGATCGCCGCGGGCAAGTCCGCCAGGTCGTACTCGGCATCGGCGAGTCCGGCCTCGACGATCGCCCGTGGCATGCCGTGGACGACACAGCTCGAGGCCGCCTCGACGATTACGCGGCCGCCCGCCCTGTGAATATCGGCCGCTCCGGCGAGCCCGTCCCGGCCCATTCCCGTCATCACGACGAGCAGCACGCGGTCGCCCCAAACCTCCGCAGCGTCGTGAATCGTGAGGTCGGCACGCGGTCGCAGACCCTCGACGGGCGGCTCGTCGCTGAGCGTCACGACGCCACCACTCCCCACCCGCAGGTGCTGCCCACCTGGCGCGAGGAGGGCACGCACGGGGTCAAGCCGCTCGCTCTCGTGCGCTTCACGGACGCTCAGTTGCGAGACGCGATCGAGGCGGCTGGCGAGCGAGGCCGTGAAGCCCTGCGGCATGTGCTGCACGATCAACGTCCCGTCCCCCAACGGCGACGGGAGCTGCGGCAGCAGCTCTGCCAGCGCGCGCGGACCACCCGTCGAGCACGCGATCACCACGACTCGCGGGCGGGCGGCGCCCGGCGCTCGCCGCGGCGCCGTGCGAACGTGCCTGGCGCGCGTTCGCGAGGGGCGGCTGCGGGAGTCACGGTGACCCCTGCGGCGCGGCGCGACGCGAGCGAGCTCGACGCGCTCGACAAGATCATTCGTGAAGCTCCCAAGCTCGCCGCGGGAGGAAGGCTTCGCCACCAGGTCAAAGGCCCCCTCGGCGAGCGCGTCGACCGCCCGTGCGCCGGCCGCCGCCGAGAATGCGGAAACGACGACAACCGGAATCGGGACCTCCCGCGCGCGCAGCTCGCGCAACACCGCGACGCCGTCGCGCCCCGGCATCGCGAGATCGAGCGACAGGACGTCCGGGCGCAACTCCTCGCACAGCCTCAGGGCCTCATCGCCGTTGGCGGCCTGACCAACGACGTCGATGCCCGCTTCGCGCAGCGCGGAGCTGAGCACGCTCCGCATCAACGCCGAGTCGTCGGCGATGACGACGCGGGTGGCCGCGAGCGCCGACATCGGCTCAGACGGCGTCGGCCAGCTCGGTGCTGTCGAAGATGCTCTCGCTGGCGAGGAGCACGATCAAGCGCTCCCCCACCTTGGCGATTGCCTGAGTGCCGCGACTTCCGGCCACGTGCAGGCTTTCGATCTCGCTTTCGTTGACCGTGAGCACCTCGGTCACATCGTCAACGACGATGCCAACCGTGTGGTCGGCGGATTCGACGACGATGATCTTCGCTGCCTGCGCCTCGCCCCGTGGCACGCCAAGCCGCTTTGCCAGATCGCACACCGGGATGATGCGTCCGCGCAGCGAGATCACGCCGAGGATCCAATCCGCGTCCGAGGAGACCGTGCGCGGCTCGACGAAGCGGATGATCTCCTGCACCTCGCCGATCGTCAGCGCATATTCCTCGTTGCCGACGGCAAAGACAACCAGCTGGCGCGCGCCCTCGCCGGCGCGGTCCACGGGACTCATCGCAGCGCCTTTCGCGGCAGCGGCTCGGCCGGTCTGAGGCCGTGAAGCACGCGGCGGAGGCGGCCGCTACAGGCACCGCCGGCGTGGGCAAGCACCACTGAGGCGCTCGTGAGCGTGAGCGGGATGCGCTTGCGCTTGTAGGACCGAATGAAGTTCAACTTGCTGCCTCCGCCGAAAGGGGCGCGGCGCCCGGGCGGGCTTCTGATCGTTCATCGGCAATCTGCGGCGCAGCTGTAGTAGCGCACCGCGCAGATCAACGCGCCGCGATGGCCCAGCGCGAGACCGAAATCGTCCTCAGGCGTGCAGCACAGCCTGCTCCTGCGCCGTCGGGAACGCCCACGTTGCCCTGGTGCGTCGCTCGGTGCGGAAGACGAAGCTGAGCTGCTGCGGGGGGCGCAGGCCCTCCGGGTGGTCTGGACGGTAGGCCACACACGGCTCGCGCTCGGGCAGCGCGCACAATTGATTGCGCGCGAAAAAGCACTCCTCACAGCTCGGCTTGCATGCCGCAGCGCGGGCCATTGCGACCTTCCTTTCCTTCCAGACGACGACCGCGTCGATCAAACCAGGCCGGGCCCCGCTCCACATTTCGGCATCTCGCAATTGGCGAAGAAAATGGATCGGCGCATCGGGAAGGCCTGCAAAACGCGAGCAATTTCGACGATCTGGCGCAATTTCCGCGCGCGCGCCACGCCGCTCGGCCGGCTTTGCCGGCGCAGGATCGCTGTCGTCCTTAGTGACTCAACAGGTGAGCGTCCTATACTGATTTGAGTCACAGGTGCGCTTTATGGCGTACGGTAGGTAACCATTTAGAAAGGTGATTGGTTGAGCGACTTCCTGGATACCAAGCGTAAGGAGATCGCCGCACGGCTTCGCGAGCTGGAGCCGCTAGTCGAGGAGCATCGTCAGCTCGAAGCGGCAGCCGCGGCGCTCGCCGGGCTACCGCAGGCCAGCAGCCGTACCAGCGCCCCGCGCCGGCGGCCCCGGCGGGCAGCGGCAGCGAGCACGGCGCCTCGCCGACGCGGACGGCCTCGCGGAAGCGGCACGCGGGCGCTGCAGGCGCTCGAGCTCGTCAAGGCACAGCCAGGTATCGGCACAGGCGACATCGCAAAAGCGATGGGTATCAAGCAGAACTATCTCTACCGCGTGCTGCCGGCGCTGGAGCGCGACGGCAAGGTCTCAAAGCGCGGGCGCGGCTGGTTTCCGCGCTGAGCAGGCAGAGTGACACCCGGCCCCAACCAACGGGGCCGGGCACCCTCCCTGTCATGTGAGCAGGGAAAGGCTCTCGACCGCGGCGCGCTCCTCGAGCAGCTCATTCACCGACGCGTCGATTCGCGAGCGCGAAAAAGCATCGATGTCGAGTCCCTCGACAATCGTGACGGCGCCGTCAGCGCACCTCACGGGGAAGCCGCTGAGGATGCCCTCGGGGACGCCGTAGGAGCCGTCGGAAGGGATCGCCATCGAGACCCAGTCGTCCGCGGGCGTCCCCGAAACCCAGTCGCGAACGTGATCGATCGCGGCGCTCGCAGCGGACGCCGCACTTGAGGCGCCGCGCGCGTCGATGATCGCGGCGCCGCGCTTTTGCACGGTCGGGATGAACTGGCTTTCGACCCACGTCATGTCATCCAAAACCTCGGGGGCGGGCCGCGCGGAGATCCTCGCGTGGGTGATATCGGGGTACTGCGTCGCCGAGTGGTTGCCCCAAACAGTCATGTTGGTGACCGCGGCAACGCTGACTCCGGCCTTCGCGGCAAGCTGTGCCTTCGCGCGGTTGTGATCGAGACGCATCATCGCGCTGAAGCGCTCGCGGGGCACGTCGGGCGCGTGCGACATTGCGATCAGTGCGTTTGTGTTCGCCGGATTACCGACGACGAGAACGCGTACATCGCTCGCCGCGTGCGCGTTGATCGCGGCACCCTGAGGCTTGAAGATGCCACCGTTGGCCTCGAGCAGGTCGCGTCGCTCCATTCCCGGCCCGCGCGGGCGCGCGCCGACCAGCAGGGCGACGTTGGCACCGTCGAAAGCAACGTTGGGATCGTCGGTGATATCGATGCTCGCCAAGAGCGGGAAAGCACAGTCATCGAGCTCCATTGCCGTGCCTTCCGCCGCCTTCAGGGCCGGCGCGATCTCGAGCAGGCTCAGTGCGACCGTCGAACCCTCGCCGAGCATCGCACCGCTCGCGATTCGAAACAGGAGCGAGTAGCCGATCTGCCCGGCGGCGCCGGTCACGACAACCTTTACAGGGGTCTTGCTCATCAGGTGTTCAGCTCCTCAATGACGGCGTCGGCAAACTCGGCGGTGCCGACCGCGGTCGGGTCGTTACGGTCTTCCTTCAGGTCGAATGTGACCCTTTCCCCTTTACGAATCACCTCGGCGAGAGCGCGCTCGAGCCGATTGGCGGCGTCCAGCTCCTCGAGATGGCGCAGCATGTATACACCGGACAGCATCAGCGCAGTCGGGTTCACCTTGCCGAGGCCCGCGTATTTCGGCGCAGAGCCGTGCGTTGCCTCGAAGACAGCGGCGTGCTCGCCGATATTCGCCCCGCCCGCGAAGCCGAGGCCGCCGATCATGCCGGCGCCGAGGTCAGAGATCACGTCTCCGTAGAGATTCGGTAGCACGAGCACGTCGTAATCCGCTGGCCACTGCATCAGCTGGTTCGCGAGGTTGTCGACGATGATCTCCTCGAACTCGATCGTCGGGTTTTCGCTCGCGACCTCGCGCGCCAGCTCGAGAAAAAGGCCGTCAGTGAACTTCATGATGTTGGCCTTGTGCACCGCGGTCACCTTGCGACGACCGTTGTGCCGCGCATAGTCGAACGCCGCCTCGACGATCCGCCTGCTGCCAAAACGCGAAATCGGCTTCACCGAAAGCCCCGAGTCGGGCCGCACCGTTGCCCCGAGCTCAGCGAGCAACTCGATCATCCGAGACGCGCCCTCGCTGCCCTCCTGGAACTCGACGCCGACGTAAACGTCCTCGGTGTTCTCCCGGACGATCACGATGTCGAGCTCGGGAAAGCGCGTACGCACCCCCGCGTAGGCCTTACACGGCCGCAGACACATGTAGAGGTCGAGCTCCTTGCGCAGCGCAACGTTCACGGAGCGAAAGCCCGCGCCGATCGGCGTCGTCGTCGGCCCCTTGATGCCCACGCGCGTCCGTCGCAGCGAATCGAGCGTCGCCGCGGGCAGGGGATCGCCGCCGCGCTCGTAGACGTCAAGCCCGGCGTGCTGGATATCCCACTTGAAACCAACCCCGGTTGCCTCGAGCGCCCGCCGCGTTGCATCCATCAACTCGGGGCCGGTCCCGTCACCGGGGATCAGCGTTACTTCATATGCCAAGCCGCGCGTTCCTTTGCATCCATGCCAATTGGGGCGCGATGCTATCGCGCGAGTGGCCGCGAGCCCCGGTCACGCCGACGCAGCGCCCTACCATTCAAAGGGTGCCGACACGGAACATCCAACTCGCGCGCGTGTTCGGGATCCGGATCGGCGTCGATTGGACCTGGTTCATCGTCCTGTTCGTCGTGATCTTCCTCCTGCGCGGCTACTTCGCGCAGGTCCTGCCGAGTAGCTCGCAAGCCTTCACGATCGCGGTGCTCTCGGCGCTCGCATTCTTCGCGTCGCTTGTCGCACACGAGCTCGGCCACGCCGTCGTTGCGCGACGTCTCGGGCTCCAGATCGACGGCGTCGACCTCTGGCTGTTCGGGGGCTTCACACGCACGCGCGGCGAGATCTCGACGCCCGGTGGCGAACTTGCGCTCGCTGCCGCGGGCCCGGCCGTGACCGCGCTCGTGACGCTCGCCAGCATTGGCGGCGGGCTCGCGTTCGGGAGCTTCACGCGCCTGGCGAACGTCGCGGTGTTCGACTCGAACGTTCACGCAACAGCGCCGCTCGCGCTCTTCGCGTGGCTGGCGACGATCAACCTGTTCCTGCTGGTGTTCAACTTGCTGCCGGCGTTTCCGCTCGACGGCGGCCGCATCGCCCAGGCGATCGCGTGGCGCGTAACCGGCGATCGCAACCGCGCCACGCGCGCCTGCGCGCGGGTCGGGCAGGCCTTCGGCTGGCTGTTGATCGTGCTGGCCGTCTTCGCCGCGGCGCGGGGGTTGCTGCTCGACGGCGTCTGGCTTGCGCTGATCGGCTTCTACCTCGAGCAGACCGCACGGCGCGCGGCGCTGCAGAGCCGGATCGCGGACCGGCTGCGCGACGTTCGCGTCGCCGACATCATGGATACGCATCCGCCGACGGTTCCCGCGGCAACGAAGCTGCTCGATGTCGAGGAGAGCTTCTTCTTGCGCCACCGCTGGCCGTGGTTCGCAGTCGTCGACGAGCACGGGCACTACGTCGGCCTGCTGCTGCACGAACGCGTGACGCACGAGCTGGAGCGCGGACGGCCGGCACTGACGGCCGCCGACGTCTCGGATGACGCGGCGCCGTGGCGCATCGACGCCTCGGCGACGCTCGAGACGCTGCTGAGCTCGGAGGGGCTGCGCGCGCTCGGCGCGGTCGTCGCAGTCGATGCCGACGGTGTCCTCAAGGGCGTCGTCACGTTGCAGGCGATTCGTTCCGCGCTGGGAGCGCCGGCCGGCGTATAGAGTCCTGGCTTGCGCAAGCACAGCCCGCATGCCTGAACACGACGTCCTGATAATCGGCGCCGGTCTCGCCGGCCAGCGCGCAGCCCTCGCCGCCGCCCAGAGCGGCGTTTCTGTGGCGATCATGAGCAAAGTGCACCCGGTGCGCTCTCACTCGGTCGCCGCCGCCGGAGGGATCAACGCAGCGATCAGCGTCTCCGACGACTGGCGCTCGCACGCCTACGACACGGTGAAGGGCTCGGATTACCTCGGCGACCAGGACGCCATCGAGGCGATGTGCCGCGAGGCTCCGGGTGAGGTGATGCACCTCGAGCACATCGGTGTGACCTTCCACCGAAACGACGCGGGCGAGCTCGATCTGCGCGCCTTCGGGGGTGCCTCGATCAACCGGACCGCGTACGTGGCCGACATCACCGGTCAGGCGATCCTCCACGTTCTCTACGAGCAGCTGATGCGAAATGCCAGCACCGTCGCCCGCTACGAGGAGTGGTTTGTGACTTCGCTCCTGATCGACGACGGCGGAAGCTGCACGGGAGTCGTGGCACGACACATCCGCAGCGGCGCGATGGAGACGTTTGCCGCCAAGAGCGTGATCCTCGCGTCGGGCGGCGCCGGGCAATGCTTCAAGCCGACGACGAACGCGCTGATCTGCACCGCCGACGGGCTTGCGCAAGCGCTTCGCGCCGGGGCGCCGTTGATGGACATGGAGATGATCCAGTATCACCCGACGACCCTGCTCGAGAACGGCCTTCTCATCACCGAGGGGGCTCGCGGCGAAGGCGCGCACCTGCTCAACAAAGACGGTGAGCGCTTCATGTCGAAGGCGGCACCGAACAAGATGGAGCTCGCCTCCCGCGACGTCGTCTCGCGCGCCGAGCAAATCGAGATCAACGAAGGGCGCGGCGTCGGACCCGACGGCCAGGGCGTCTACCTCGACATCACCGTCGTGCCGCGCAAGCGAACGCTCGAGGCGCTGCGCGAGATCGTCAACATCGGCCGCGACTTCGCCGGCGTCGACATCACGCGCGAGCCGATCATCATCCGCCCGGGACAGCACTACATCATGGGCGGCGTCAAGACCGACATCCAGGGCCAGACGCCGATCGCGGGCCTCTACGCGGCAGGCGAGGTCGCCTGCGTGTCGGTTCACGGCGGCAACCGTCTCGGCGCGAACTCCCTGCTCGACACGCTGATCTTCGGCCGGCGCGCCGGCGAGGACGCAGCCGAGCGGGCGCGCTCGACGCCGATGCCCGCCTGCTCCGACGCGCAGCTGCGCAACGACGAGCGCATGATCGCGGAGATCATGGCGCGACCGCGAAAGGGCCGGCGTATCTCCGAGCTCAAGAACGAGCTCGGCACAACGATGAACCGCTACTGCGCCGTATTCCGCGAGGCGGACGGCCTGCAGAGCGCGTATGGGACCGTGAAGCGCTTGCAGGAGGAGGCACAGAACGCCTACATCGACGACCGCGGGACCGTGTTCAACCAGGACGTCCTCGGCGCGATCGAGCTCGGCTACATGCTCGAGACGGCCGAGGCGATCGTCCTCTCGGCGATCGATCGCAAAGAGTCGCGCGGCGCACAGTTCAGGACCGATTTTCCCGAGCGCAACGACGCCGAGTGGCTCAAGCACATCAATGTGGCGCTCGGCGAAGATGGATCGCCAGAGATCTCGTACTCCCCCGTGACGATCACGCAATGGCGGCCTGAGGAGAGGACGTACTAGTGGCCGAGTTCAAGCTGCGCCTGCGCCGCTACGACCCCGAGAGCGGTGAGCCGCCGTACTGGGACAAGCACACGGTCGAGCTCGACCCTCACCGCTCGGTCCTCGACGGCATCCTCGAGGCGAAGGACTCGCAGGACGGAACGATCGGCATCCGCTGCTCGTGCCGCCAAGGGATCTGCGGATCGTGTGGGGTGCGGATCAACGGCAAGCCGGGGCTCGCCTGCAACACGCACCTCGACGAGGCGCTCGCGCGCGGGGACGGACAGGAAATCGTCGTCGAGCCGATGGGCAACATGCCCGTAATCAAGGACCTGATCGTCGACATGGACGCCGTCCACTGGCGCAAGATCCAGTCGGTCACGCCGTGGCTGCTCCCGCGCGAACCGGTGCCCGAGCGCGAGTACCTCGTGGCGCGCGAGGCGATGGTCGACGTGACGCAATCGATGGCCTGCATCCAGTGCGGCGCGTGCGTGTCGGACTGCCTTGCGATGGAGGTAGATCCGCTGTTCACCGGCCCGGCGGCACTGGCCAAGGCTTACCGCTTCGTCGGCGATCCGCGTGACAGCGAACACTACGAGCGGCTGCGTTATGTCGCCGAGGACCCCCACGGCATGTACACGTGCACGCACTGCTTCAAGTGCGTCGACGCCTGTCCGAAGGACGTCAACCCGATGGGCCAGATCATGCGCCTGCGGCGCATCGCCGGTACGGACTTCGAGATCGAGGATCGCAACAACGGCTTCCGCCATGAGCACGCGTTCGTCAAGAACATCCACCGCAACGGGCTGCTGCACGAGGCCGACCTGCTGCCGGACTCCTACGGCGGCAAGTTCGATCCGCGCGCGCTACCCGAACTGCTCTCCTCGATACCGATCGTCATCAAGGGTGTTCTGCGCGGCAAGATCACGCCTACCAAGGCGCTGCTGCACCCCCACAAGGCCTCGAAGGATGTGCGCGCGATCTTCGAACGGATCGAAGGCGAGCCGGCACGCTATGAGCTCAACCTCTACGTCACAGGAACCGACGACCCCCCGTTGCAGGGGGCAGGGGATGCCGACTCGGGGGCCGCGACGGAGGGAGCGAAACGATGAAGGTCGCGTACTGGCCAGGTTGCGTCAGCCGCGGCTTTACGCCCGAGCTGCACGGCGCGATGGCGGCGGTCGCGCCGCTGCTCGACATCGAGCTGATCGAGCTCGACCGCGGCGCCTGCTGCGGCGCCGGCGTGATCGCCGAGCACAACCAGGAGCTCGCCGACACGCTGAACGCGCGCACGTTCGCGCTCGCCCAGCAGACCGATGGTGAGCTGATGATGAACATCTGCTCCACCTGCCAGGGCGCGCAGAGCGAATGTCAGGAACGCCTCGATGCGAACGCCGAGTACCGCGAGCACGTCAACGCGACGCTCGCCGGAGGGGGCCTGCGCTACGAGAAGGGGGTCGTCAACAAGAACTTCCTCTGGGTCCTCGTCGAGGAGATCGGCCTCGAGCAGCTGCGCTCGCTCGTCAAGCGCCCGCTCGCCAACCTGCGCGTTGGCCCGTTCTACGGCTGCTACATCGTGCGTCCAGCGAGTCGTGTCGGGATCGATCATGAGCACCCGCGTGACAAGTACCTCGGCCAGGTGATCGAGGCGCTCGGCGGAACCGTCATCGACTACGCGGGATCGCACAAATGCTGCGGCTTCCCGATCATCACGATGAACAAGACGGCTTCGCTGATGCAGGCCGGCCGCCACATCGGCGATGCGATCGACGCCGACGCCGACTGCCTGGTAACGCCGTGCCCCCTCTGCCACCTGAACCTCGACCTGCAGCAGCCGCTCGCGGCCGGCGTGGTCGGCCGCGAGCTCGGGCTGCCGGTGCTGCATCTGCCCCAGCTCGTCGGGCTCGCGCTCGGCCTGACGCCCAAGCAGCTCGGAATGGGCCGCCACATCGTCAAGCCGCGCGCCGTCATCGACTGGTCGCAGAGCGTCGTGGCGGGAGCCGCGGCCTGAGCGGTGGCGGGCGCGTGCCCGCCACCGGCTACGAGGGCGAGCGGCGGCCACGCACGAGCCGCACCGGTGCACCTGCCATGTGTAGGCCCGAGCGGATCCCGGCGTTGTGCCAGATATTGCGAGCGCGACCCCACTGGCGGCGGCGATCGACGCAGACGGTCTCGACCGCGACCTCGCCCTCGACGCCGAAGTGCGCAGCGAACGAGGTCAGCGTGTGCACCCAGTGGCGGTCCTCCTGACGATGCCCGCCGAAGGTCATGCCGAGCTCGTAGAGCGGGTCCGAGGCGCGCATCAGCACCTGCGCCTGCGCCCAGGTCTGGCCGTCCTCGGTGAACGCGCTGAAGGTGATCCAGCCGGCGAACATATGCCCCTCCGGCGTCATCAGCGTGAACGATTCGTCGTCCGCGTAGAGCACGAGCACGCCGGTCGAGAGCTTCAGACCGCCAGGCATCGTCAGGTCCAGAGCAGCCACCTCGCCCGGCGCAATCCCCGCAAGTGGCGCGAAGAAGCGGTTGCCCGCTGGCCAGAACTCCGGGAAGTGCTCCTTGAGGACGGTGATTGCCTGCTGCGGTGTGACCGCGCCGAGCGCGGTCCGGTAGGTCTTCTGCCACATCCGGCCGAAGCCGTTCATCGGCGCGGTCGGACGGCGGCCTGACACGTTGATGTGCCCGTCTGTCATTGCAAGGCGATCGATCGGCGCAGCCCAGGGGCCAGCCGCCCGCTCGTCGGGTTGGGTGCTCATGTGGTTCCCCTTTCGGGTTCGGGTCAGGCGGCTGCGGCGAGCGCAGCGGCTTCGGAGTCGTGGATCGAGATAACCTCGTCGAGCCGGGTCAGCTCGAAGATCTCGCGGTAGTGCTCGGTCAGGCCGCAGGCGAGGATCCGCTGGCGAGCACGCTGGGCGCGGACCAGCAGCGTCACGAGCAGGCCAATGCCGCTCGAATTCATGTACTCGAGATCCTCGAAGCTGAGGACGATCGCGCGAGCGTGCGGATCGACGCGCTCGTAGGCGTCCTTGAGTGCCGCATCGGAGTCACGCGTCACCTCGCCCGAGATCTCGATGATCGCGACGCCAGTAATCGGCACGCGAACGGTGAGTGTGGTCTGGGCCTGCGTCATGTCGCTGCTCCTGGTTCGTCGGTGGGCGGCAGGATCGTTAGGAAGTCGGAGAGGCGCGTGACCTCGAAGATCTCGCGGTAGTGGGCCGAGAGCCCCATCGCGCTGACGGGCCGCGCGTCGGCACGTGCGCGCGCGAGCACGCCGACGATCACCGCAATACCGGTCGAGTTGATGTAGCCCACGCCGCCGAAGTCGAGCAGCACCGGCACGCCCGGGCCGGCCACGTCATAGGCGGCGCCGAGCGCTTCGCGAGCGTCGCCGTCGATGTCCCCGCGCAGCTCGACGACGAGCGTGTCGTCTGCCTGGCGGGTCAGCGCCTCAAGGCTTGTCTGCGTCATCTGAACCTCCTTCGAGTGTCATCTCGAGCACGACCGTGTGCCGCGACCCGTCCGATTCCTGGTGCATCGCGTCGACCATGCTCTTGATCAGGAAGAGCCCCCAGCCGCGTGGCGATTGGCGCCCGGCGAGCTTCTCCTCGATGTCGGGGACCGGCGCCATGGGCATGTCGCGATCGCCACCGTGGTCGACGATCGAGACGCTCACGCGCCGGCCATCGCTGCGAACGGCGATCGACACATAGAGGTCGGGGTCGTAGCGGTTGCCGTGCTCCATCGCGTTCATCGTCGCCTCCGCCGTCGCGGTCTTCAGGCGCTCGATGCGCTCCGGGCTCAGCCCGATACCGTCGACCGCCGCGGCGACGCGGCTCATCGCCTCGCGCTCGTTACCGGGCGCGCTTTGGAGCTTGAAGTCGGCGAGCGCGCCGTCGCCGCGGCGGCGCAGGACGAGGAGCGTGATGTCGTCCTCCTGCTCGGCAGCGGGGTCGGCGAAGCGGTCGAGCCCGGCGATCAGCTCGTCGATCACCGACTGTGAACTAGCCGGTGCGCCGGCGAGGACCGACGCCGTTCTCGCGCTCCCGTACATCTCGCGCCGCGCGTCGTGCGCCTCGACGAGCCCGTCGCTGTAGAGCAGGACCGTCGTGCCGGCGTCGATCACGGTCTCCTTCTCCTCGTAGCTCATCCCCGGCATCAGCCCGAGCGGCATGCCGGTCGCGCGAAGCTCAGCCGGACCGCTGGGCGTGTGCAAGAGCGGCACGTTGTGTCCGGCGTTCGCGTAGCGCAGCGCGCCGCTCGCTGGATCGAGGACGGCGTAGAAGCAGGTCACGAACATGTTCTCCGGAATGTCGGGGCAGACGCTGTCGTTGACGCGCGCGAGCACGGCGCCCGGCTCATGGAGGCGCGCCGCGCTGGCACGCAGGACGCTGCGGGTCGCGGCCATCACCATTGCGGCGGGGACGCCCTTGTCGGTCACATCGCCGATGACGAGGCCAAGCCTGCCTTCCGGCAGCTCGATCACGTCGTAGAAGTCGCCACCGACGGCGCGCGCCGGCCGGTAGAGAGCGGCGAGCTGCCAGCCGGGCAGATCGGGCAGCTCCTTGGGCAGGAAGTTCTGCTGGATGAGTCGCGCGACCGCGAGCTCCTGCTCCATTCGCCCGCGAGCCTGGATCTCCACTTGCTGCTCGCGAACGAGCTGTCCAACGCGTACCGCCGGCGCGGCGTGGGCCGCGAGCTGCTCGAGGAGCCGGTGGTCGTCGGCCGAATAATCCTGGTCGGAGAGGCGCGGACCGACGTTGAGGATCCCGACCAGCTCGCCATTTGCGATCAGCGGGATCGCGAGCGTTATGCCCGCCGCCCGCATCTCCTGAAGGGCCGGCGAATCGAGGTCCAGGCGCGTGAGGTCAATGGCGCCCGAAGCGGCCTGCAGGTAGGCGACGAGGGGATCGTTGGGGGCGATCTCGAACGGCTCCTCGCCAGCGAGCAGCTCCTGCGGCTGGGGCTCTGCGGCGAGCGGTGCGGGGACGGTCCGCTCCGAGCGGCGCCAGACGACGCGGCGAACGGATGCTCGAGGTGTGACTGCCATGTGCGCTTTTTAGCGCCAGCTGCGTTCCGGGAGCGTTACGGTCCAGCAGTCCCTCCACGGGCACCGCGTTACGAGCCTCAGGCCACGTGTGCTTTCGTTGCGTCTTGCTGCGATCCTTCGGCCGTGCTTTCCCTGCGGATGGAGATCCTTGGAGTGCCGCTGATCACCGTGGACGGCACGCCGCTGCAGGTGGACACACGGAAGGCGACGGCGCTCCTCGCATATCTCGCGGTGACCGGCGAAACGCAGCCGCGCGAGCGTCTCGCTGAGTTGCTCTGGCCGGACGCCGGTCCCGATCGCTCGCGCGCCGCCCTGCGACGCACGCTCTCGACGCTGCGGAGCGCGGTCGGCGATGAGCGCTTGGCGTGCGACAGGCTGGCCGTGACCCTGAAGCTCGACGACGCATTTCTCGACCTGGCGGAGTCACGCCGGATCGCCGCCGACCTCGGCGCCGACGCAGACGCGCTCGCCGCCGCGGCGGCGCTGCACCGGGACGACCTGCTCGCGGGTTTCTTCCTGCGCGACAGCGTCGCGTTCGAGGACTGGTTGCACGAGGCGACCGAGGGGCTGCGCCGGGAGCGGGCAGCGCTCCTCGACCGTCTCGCGTCGCGCTTGGCGGGTGCCGGCCGCCTCGACGAGGCGGTCGCCGCCGCTCGCGCCCGGCTCGCCCTCGATGAGTTGCACGAACCCACGCACCGGAGCCTGATGGAGCTCTATGCGGCCGCCGGGCGCCGCGCGCAAGCACTCAGCCAGTACCGCGAATGCGTCCGGGTCCTCGACCGCGAGCTCGGAGTAGCGCCGCTGAACGAGACCACCGAGCTCTACAACCGGCTGAGCGGCGGTACAGGGGTCGTCGCCGAGCCGCTTGCCCGCCCACCGGCGCCGGCTCCCGTGCTGGCCCTCGTCGGCCGCGAAGATGAGCTTCGCGAGATTGCCGGCGCTCAGTCGGGACTCGTTCTGATCGAAGGAGAGTCCGGCGTCGGCAAGACCCGTCTCGCGCTCGAGGCGCTGGCGCAGCGCGGAGGAACGGTGCTCACGGGCCGCGCCCACTCGGGGGAGCACTCGCTCGCCTACGCGGTCGTGACCCAGCTGCTTCGCAACGCGCTCGCAGCAGGGGAGGTCGAGCTCAGCGAAGGAGCGCGCGTCGAGCTGGCGCGTTTGCTGCCCGAGCTCGGCACCCCGCCCATCCAGGGGCTGGCCGAACCGGGCGCCGAGCTGCGACTCCTCGAGACGATCGCCCAGGTGCTGATCGCCGGCCGCGACGTCGTGTTCGTGGACGACCTGCAGTGGTGTGACCCAGCTTCGCTGGTGGTCCTCGGCTACCTCGCGCGGCGCCTGGAGGGGGGAAAGCGGCTGCTTCTGCTGACCGCACGGCGCAGCGACGAGCCCGATTCCGAGCATCACTACTCGACGCTCGCCTCGCTCGGCAGTCGCGTCGTGCTCGGCCGCCTGCAGCGGGAGGACATCGTGGAGCTCGTGCTGCAAGCGGGGCGCGATGAAAAGGTTGCCACGCGGATTTGCGAAGAGAGCGAGGGACTGCCGCTGCTCGTCGCGGAGCTGCTTGCCGGTGACGGCGAAGCCGCCGGCGGCGCACGCGCATTGCTGGCTGCAAGGGTCGAGCGCGTCGGTGACACGGCCGGGCAGGTGCTGGGCGCCGCGGCATTGATCGGGCGAACCTTCGACATGGATACGTTGCGTGCGGCGAGCGGCCGCTCCGACGATGAGGTGGCAGGCGCACTCGAAGAGCTCGTTGCGCATGGACTCGTCGTCGAGGGCGATGACGCCTACGACTTCGCCCACGAGTGGCTGCGAGTACTAGCGCAGGAGCGCGTCGGTCTCGCCCGCCGACGTCTGCTGCACCGGCGCCTCGCCGAGTTGCACCGGGCACGCCACGACGACCCGGCGATCGTCGCGCACCACCTCCAGCTGGCCGGCGACGACCTCGCCGCCGCGCTGTCGCACGTCGCCGCGGCAGAGCGTGCCGGCACGCTGCTCGCCGCGATCGAGGCGATCGCGCATCTCGAGGCGGCGCTGGCGCTCAGGCACCCGGACCCGGCGAGCCTGCACGAGATGATCGGCGACCTGCAGATGCGGCGCGGCGCCTACCCGCAGGCAGTCGCCGCCTACGGAGCGGCGGCGGCCTACGTAAGCGCGGAAGGCGCCGGCAGCGTCGAGCACAAGCTCGGCGCCGTGCACGAACGGCGGGGCGAGTGGGAGCTCGCCGAGGCGCACTATCGGCAGGCGCTCGAGCTTGGGGGAGAGCCGGCCTCGCTGCAAGCGGATCGAGCCCGAATCGCGCTACGCCTCGGCGAGCGCGAGCGAGCCACGGAGCTCGGCCGGGAGGCGTTGCGTATCGCCGAGTCGAGCGGAGCGACGGGCGCGGCCGCGCAGGCGAACAACGTCCTCGGGCTGCTCGGGCTCGGCCGCGAGTTCCTCGAGCGAAGCCTCGAGCTTGCCGGCGAGCTTGGCGACCCGCAGATCCGCATAGCGGCTCTCAACAACCTCGCGCGCGATGACGTGGCGCGCGCGCAGCTGGATGGCGCGGAGCGGCGCCTGCGCGAGGCGATCGCACTCTGCGCCGAGCACGGCGATGTCCACCACGAGGCGGCGCTTCGCAACAACCTCGCCGACGTCCTGCACAAGGCCGGCAAACACGACGCGGCGATGGAGGAGCTGAAGCTCGCGGTAGCGGGCTTTGCCACCGTCGGCAGCGACGGTGACGAGTTCTACCCGGGCGCCTGGAGCCTCGTCGAGTGGTAAGCGGCTAGCCGCGCAGCCACAATGAGGCGTGCACGGGCTCCACGGCGCGGTTGACGGCGTCGAGCAGGTCGCTGCGGATCGCATCGAGCTCGACCGCGTCACGAAGCCGAGCGGTGAACGCCTCGACGGTCGCCTGCGCGTCGTAGCGCGCACGATTGAAGCGCCGATCGACGAGGCGCTGGAGGCGGACGCGCAGCGGGTTGAAGAGCGCGGCAGCGACGAGCGTCGAGGCAGCGACGCCGACGCGTCCGGAGAGGTCGAGCGTGTCCGTCGTGAGCGCGACGAGGCCGATGAAGGTGCCCACGAGGAGGCCGGTGAGCAGCGCGTAGGAGAGCGTGCGGCTGATCAACCGGTCAATCTCGTATAGCCGGTACTTAAGGATCCCGACACCGATGCTGACCGGCAGGGCGGTGAGAGCGATCGGGAGCAGGACGTTGCCAACGAATGCGGGAGCGCTGCTCCAGATGATCGTGACGAGCAGGAGGGTGACCGCCGTCGCCCCGCCCGCGCCCAGCCACTTCAGCTGCTGGCGCCGCTCGCCACGTGCCCGGCGGAAGCTGATGACCGCGTTCACCACGGTGGCGACGCAGAACACGCCGAAGAAGATCGTGATGGCTCCCTGCGTCGGGCCAAACCACGCCGCGCTGCCGAACGGGTGACTCGAGCCGATGACGTTGCCGCTGCTGTCCAGCGGTGTGCGGAGGCTGAGGGCCACGGCGGCGACATTGATCGTGCCGGCGACGTATACGAGCGCCGCGCACAGATAGGCGCGCAGCGGCCAGCGCCAACGTGGGCCCGCGTGACCATCGGGGAACAGCAGGACGATCAGCGGCACGAGCATGAACGCGTAGACCCAGGCCTGGGTGACGAACAGAGCGATCGCGCCGAGCGGCAGCTTGCCGTGGTGGACCGTGTAATCGAGGACGACGTACTGCGGGCCGACCGACGCGAGCGTCACCGCCAGCGATGCTCCGAGCAAGAGCCATCCGATCGGGTTGCGCGGCTGGCGTCGCGCAACGACGATCCCGACCCCGGCGAAGGCGATTCCGAACCCGAGCGACCACACGACGTCGACGGCGGACGGACCCGAGCTCGTTGTGCGGTCGAGCAGGATCGCGAGTGGGATCGTCGCGAACGGCGCCACCAGTGCCACGATGCCGACGACCGTGGCCGTCGCTGGCGTCATCACGCTTAGCCGCCGCTTGCTTGCGTCTCGGATCCTGGGTCGATTGCTCACGGCTTGATCCAGACCGATGCGTGGGTGGGCTGGACCGCGCGGGTGACGGCGTCGAGGAGGTCGGTGCGGATCGCGTCGATTTCGACGGCGTCGCGAAGCCGCGCGTTGAACGCCGCAACGGTCGCCTCCGCATCGTAGTGGGCGCGGTTGAAGCGGCGATCGACGACGCGCTGGAGCCGGATGCGCAGCGGGCTGAAGAGTGCAGCGGCGACGAGCGTCGAGGCCGCAACGCCGACACGCCCGGAGAGCGCGAGCGTGTTGGTCGTGAGCGCGACGAGACCGACGAAGGTGCCGACCAGCAGCGCCGTGAGGAGGGCGTATGACAAGGTCCGGCTGACCAGCCGATCGATGTCGTAGAGGCGGTAGCGCAGGATCCCGACCCCCATCGCGAGCGGCAAGGCCGATAGCGCGATCGGGAAGAGGACGGCATTCACGACCCCAGGCGCGCTCGACCAGAGGATCGCAACAGGCATGCAGACGCTGCAAACGCCGGCGCCGACGCTCAGCCACTTCAGCTGCTGGCGACGGACGCCGCGGGCACGGCGAAACTCACGGATCTGGTAGCCGGCGGCGACCAGCGCGAACAGGATGCACGAGATGAAGGCGAGCTTCCAGACGACGCCGAACCAGCCAGTTGGATTCGAGAGCCCGATCAGGTTGCCGTCCGCGTCGACCGGTAGCCGCAGCGAGAGATCGTGCACGGCGACCTCGAGCATGCCGGCCCCGGTCACGGCAGCGAGGATCAGGTAGGCCCGGACAACCAAGCGCCAGCGACGCCCGATCTGCGCGTCGGGAAACAAGAGGATCAGCAGTGGCAGCGCGATGAAGCCAAAGACCCACGCCCCGCTCAACAGGACGGCCAGCGGACCGAGCGGCAGATGACCGTGGTGGCCGTGGTAATCAAGCCAGGCGTATGCGGGCGTCACACTGCCGACGTTGATCGCGAGTGCCATCGCGAGGAGCAGCCAGCCCATCGGGTTCCGCGGCTGGTGGCGGGCGACGATCGTTCCGACGGCCGTGAAGGTGACGCCGAAGATGAACCAGGTGACGACCTCGATGACCGCGCTCCCAGTCGGCAGCGACGCCCCGGGATCGGCAATCTGCAGCGGCACGACCGCGACCAGGAACAGGAGCGAGAGCAGGCCGGCGGCGGTCGCTGTGCGCGGCGTCGCGAGCCTACTCAACGCAGCCATGGCGAAGCGTGCCTCGGCTCGACGGCGCGAGCGCAACGGACCTCTCGTCTGGCGGTCATGGCGGCGAGTGTAGGGCGCAAACATTCCGGGTTCGTTACGGCGCCGGCTCGGAAGGCGACGATGCGCCTCGTCGCGTTGTGAAGCCGCGGCTACAGCGAGGCGAGGATCTCGTTGAACGTCTTGCTCGGGCGCATGACCGCGGCGACGCGCTCGGGATCCGGGAGGTAGTAGCCGCCGATGTCGGCCGGAGCTCCCTGGACCGCAGCGAGCTCGGCGACAACCGCCTGTTCATCAGCGGCGAGGCGCTGCGCCAGCTGCTTGAAGCGCGCGGCAAGCGCTGGATCGTCGGTCTGGTCGGCGAGCTCCTGCGCCCAGTAGAGGGCGAGATAGAAGTGGCCGCCGCGATTGTCCAGCGTGCCGAGCCTGCGCCCGGGGTTGCGGTTCTCCTCGAGCATCCGGCCGGTTGCGCGGTCGAGCGTGTCGGCGAGAGTCTGTGCTGCGGGGTTGTGCTCGCGCTTCGCGAGCAGCTCAAATGACGGCGCGAGGGCGAGGAACTCGCCGAGCGAGTCCCAGCGCAGATAGTTCTCGGCGAGCAATTGCTGGACGTGCTTGGGCGCAGAGCCGCCGGCGCCAGTCTCGAAAAGGCCGCCGCCCGCCATCAGCGGGACGATCGAGAGCATCTTCGCGCTGGTTCCGAGCTCGAGGATCGGGAAGAGGTCGGTGAGGTAGTCGCGCAGCACGTTGCCGGTGACGCCGATCGTGTCCTGCCCGGCGCGGGCGCGGGCGAGGGTGAAGCGCGCCGCGCTCGCGACATCGAGGATCTCGATCTGAAGCCCGTCGGTCTCGAGCTCCTGCTCGAGCGCCGGCCTCACCTTGCGCAGGACCTGCGCGTCGTGCGCGCGGGTCTCGTCGAGCCAAAACACCGCCGGGGCGCCCGTGACGCGGGCTCGCTCGACGGCCAGGCGCACCCAGTCGTGAACAGCCGCGTCCGTGCACTGGCACATGCGCCAGACGTCACCCGTGTCGACCGAGTGCTCGAGCAGCGTCGTCCCTCCGTCGTCGACCACCCGGACCGTGCCGGGGGCGTCGATCTCGAAGGTCTTGTCGTGCGAGCCGTACTCCTCGGCCTGCTGTGCCATCAGGCCGACGTTCGGCGTCGTGCCCATCGTCGCCGGGTCGAACGCGCCGTGCTCGCGGCAGTCCTCTAGCACCGCGGCGTACAGCGGCGCGTAGGAGTGATCAGGGATCACGAACTTCGTCTCCTGCTGCTCGCCCGCCGCGTTCCACATCTCCCCGGAAGCGCGGATCGCCGCGGGCATCGACGCATCGATGATCACGTCGCTCGGGACGTGCAGGTTCGTTATGCCGCGATCCGAATCGACCATCGCGAGGCCCGGCCCGATCGTGTAGGCAAGCGCGATCGAGGCCTCGATCGCCGCGCGTTCCCCGGGCGAGAGCTGCTCGATCGCCCGCAGCACAGTCGTCATGCCGTCGTTCGCGCTCACGCCGATGCGCTCGAGCGTTGCGCCGTGCTGATCGAAGACGTTGCGGAAGTAGGCGCGGACAGCGTGGCCGAAGATGATCGGATCTGACACCTTCATCATCGTCGCCTTGAGGTGGACGGAGAAGAGGACGCCCGAGTCGCGCGCGTCAGCAAGCTGCTCGGCAAGGAACTGATCGAGTGCCGCGCGACGCATCACGGCGGCGTCGAGGATCTCGCCTGCGAGCACGTCGGTGCGCTCCTTGAGGACTGTGATCTCGCCGCGGGGATCGACGTGCTCGATGCGCACGCTGCCGGGATGATCGACCGTGACCGAGCGCTCGGTCTCGCGGAAGTCCCCGGCGGTCATGGTCGCGACGTGCGAGCGGGAGTCGCGTGACCAGTCGCCCATCGAGTGCGGGTGACGGCGAGCGTATGCCTTGACCGACGCCGGGGCACGGCGGTCGGAGTTACCTTGGCGCAGCACCGGGTTGACGGCGCTGCCCTTGACGGCGTCGTAACGGTGGCGAGTGTCGCGCTCCTCGTCGCTCGCGGGATCGTCGGGGTAGTCCGGCACCGCGAAACCCTTCGACTGCAGCTCGGCGATCGCGGCCTTGAGCTGCGGCATCGAGGCACTGATGTTCGGCAGCTTGATGATGTTCGCCTCCGGGGTAAGCGCGAGATCGGCCAACTCGGTGAGCGCGTCCCCGACCCGCTGATCGGGTCGCAGACGCTCGGGGAACTTGGCGAGGATGCGCCCGGCGAGCGAGATGTCGCGCTCCTGCATTTCGATCCCGGCCGCGCCCGCGAAGGCCTGGACGATCGGAAGCAGCGAGTGCGTCGCCAGTGCGGGGGCCTCGTCGGTGCGCGTGTAGACGATCCTCATCGGGCCGGGACGCTATCGAGTCCCAGCGGCCGAGCGAGTGCGGCTAGTGCCCCGCCGCGGCTGCGCGCGCGACGACGATCCTCTGCTCGACGAGGATCTCCGCGATCTGCACCGCGTTCAGCGCGGCGCCCTTGCGGAGGTTGTCGCCGATGACGAACAGGTTGAGCGAGTGCGGGTCGAAGAGATCCCGCCGCAGGCGCCCCACGGCAATCTCGTCGCGACCGGCGTAGCGGGCTGGCGTCGGCACGGGATCGACGACGACGTTGGGGAAGGCCTCGAGCGCCGCGATCGCCTCGTCGAGATCAGGCTCGCGCTCGAACGTCGCGCGCAGCTCGACCGAGTGGCCGACCATCACCGGCACCCGCACGCACGTCGGGCTGACAGCCAGATCCGGGATGTCGAGGATCTTGCGCGACTCGTTGACAAGCTTCAGCTCCTCGTCGGTGTAGCCGTCGCCGGCAGGCGAGCCGAGCCAGGGAATGACGTTGAAGGCCAGCGGGGCGGCGTGAACCCTGTGCTCGATCCCGGCGATCAGACTCGCGCCGTCGTCGACGAGACGCTCGCGCGCCGCGTGCAGCACGGGGATCTGCGCCGCGAGCTCGTCCATCCCCTTCTGCCCGGCGCCGCCCGCCGCCTGGAAGCTCGTCGCAACGAACTCGCGCAGGACGAACGCGTCGTGGAGCGCCTTCAGGGGCGGCATGATTGCCATCGTCGTGCAGTTCGGGTTGGCCACGATGCCACGGCCGATCTGCGCCAGCGCGCGCGGGTTGACCTCGCTGACGACGAGCGGCACCTGGGGGTCCATGCGCCAGGCGCTCGAGTTGTCGACGACGATCGCGCCCGCCGCGGCGAACCGTGGCGCCCACTCGCGTGAGGTCCCACCGCCGGCGGAGAAGATCGCGATGTCGAAACCGTCGATCGTGTCATCGCGCAACGGCATCACTTCGCCGACGCCGTCGATCAAGCGGCCGGCCGATCGCTCGGAGGCGAACGGGACGATCTCGCTGGCCGGGAACTCCCGCTCGCCGAGGATGCTCAGCATGACCTTGCCGACGGCGCCCGTGGCGCCGACGACGGCCAGACGAACGCTGGCGCTCATCGCGGACCTGCGAACGGGTCCTCTGCGAGAACCGTGTCCTTGCCGGACAGCGCGAACGCGTCGTGCAGGCCGCGGACCGCGTCGTCGACGCGCTCGGCGCGGATCACGCAGGAGATCTTGATTGGCGAGGTGGAGATCATCTCGATGTTGATCCCAGCGTCGCCGAGCACGTCGAACACCTTCGCCGCGACCCCCGGGTGGCTACGCATGCCGGCGCCGACGACGGAGACCTTGCCCATCTTCTCGTCTTCCTTGATGCCGCCGATGCCGAGCTCATCCACGACGGGCTCGAGCGTCAGACGTGCGACCCGCAGATCGTCACGCGTTACGGTGAAAGACATGTCGGCGCCCGCGCCTTCGGAGGCCGCCTCGTTCTGGATGATCATGTCGACGTTCACATTCGCGTCGGCGAGCGCACCAAAGATGCGCGCGGCGATGCCCGGCCGGTCGGGCACCCCGAGCAGGGTGATCTTCGATTCGCCGGTGGAGTGGGTTATGGCGGTGACGAGTGGGCGTTCCATGGTGTCCTGCTCCGCGACTATCACGGTGCCGGGTCCGTCTTCCATACTCGATCGGCAATGGATCCGGACCCCGTGGTTGCGCGCGTACTCGACGGAGCGTAGCTGGAGGACACCGGCCCCGGACGCCGACATCTCGAGCATCTCCTCGAAGGAGACGACCGGGAGCTTGCGAGCATCCGCCACGATGCGCGGGTCCGCGCTGAAGACCCCGGCAACGTCCGTGTAGATCTCGCACTCCGCCGCGCCGAGCGCCGCGGCAAGCGCGACCGCGGTGGTATCCGATCCCCCGCGCCCGAGCGTCGTCACGTCCTTCGCCGTCGAAACGCCCTGGAAGCCGGCAACGAGCACGATCTTGTCCTCGTCGAGCGCGGCGTGGATGCGGTCCGCGCGGACGTCGAGGATGCGCGCCTTCGTGTGCGCCGTGTCTGTGACGATGCCTGCCTGCGAGCCGGTGAGCGAGACGGCCTGGTGACCGAGGTCGTTGATCGCCATCGCGCAGAGCGCACAGGAGATGCGCTCGCCCGTCGAGAGCAGCATGTCCATCTCACGCGGGTCGGGCGCCGGCGAGACCTCTTCGGCCATCGCGATCAACTCGTCCGTCGCCTTGCCGCGTGCCGAAAGCACCGCGACTACGCGAAAGCCGCGTTCTCGCTTGGCGACGATCCGTCGCGCCGCCCGCTTGATGCGCTCCGCATCCGCGACCGAGGTACCGCCGAACTTCATGACGATCGTGTCCTGCATGTCTAGACGGCGAGGATACGACGCCAGGCCACGGACGCGCGTCGCAGCGCGAATCGCTCGCGATCGCCAGCGACGAAGGCGCTAGACGGCGCGCCGGCCGGCGAAGGCGCGTCCCAACGTCACTTCGTCGGCGTACTCCAGATCGGCACCGACCGGGAGACCGCTTGCGAGACGCGTGACGCTCACCTGGGGCGCGCGCTCGTGTAGCGCCTCGGCGATGTGGAGCGCCGTAGCCTCGCCCGTTGTTGTGGGGTTGGTGGCGAGGACGATCTCGCGCACCGCGGACTCGGGCACGGCGACGCGGCGCAGCAGCTCCGCAATGTGGAGATCCTCCGCATCGATGCCGTCGATCGGCGAAAGGGCGCCGCCAAGAACGTGGTAGCGCCCGCGGTACTCGTGCGTTCGCTCCAGCGCGATCACGTCGGCCGGCTCCTCGACGACGCAGATGACGCTTGCGTCACGACGGTCGTCCTCACAGATGCGGCAGCGCGGACCCTCGGCAAGGTTGCAGCAGATCTCGCATAGACCGATGCGCTGCTTCACGTCGTGGATCGCCTGCGCCAATGCGTCGGCATCCTCGGTCGAGGTGCGCAGGATGTGAAAGGCGAGGCGCTGTGCGGTCCGGTTGCCAACACCGGGCAGCTTCGAAAGCTCGCTGACCAGACGTTGGATCGGTGCGGCGTAGACGGACAAGCCTCAGAAGCCCGGCAGGCCGAGCCCACCGAGAGCGCCCATGTCGAGGCCGCCGGTGACGCGCTGCATGCGGTCAGCGGCGAGTTGCTGGGCACTGCGCAGAGCCTCGTTGACGGCCGCTAGGACGAGATCCGAGAGCAGGTCCGGGTCATCGGGATCGATCGCCGCTGGTTCGATTCGGATCGACTTGAGCTGGAGCGCGCCGCTCACGGTGGCCGTCACCATGCCACCGCCGGAGGACGCCTGGACCTCCGCCGCAGCGATCTCCTCCTGCGCGCGAGCCATGTCGGCCTGCATCCGCTGCACCTGCTTGAGCATCTGCTGCATGTTGGGTTGCGGCATCAGCCGGCCTCCTCCTCCGCCTGGACGGCGGTTAGCTCCTCGCCATCGAACTCCTCCATCAGCCGCTTGGCGAGCTCGTCGGCGCTCAACGGCGGTGCGCTCGGCTTGGCCGCGCGGGCGCGTGACTCGTAGTCGAGCGACACATCGCAACCCGTGACCTGGGTCACGGCTTGCGCGAGCGCCGTGCGGCTTGCGCGGTCCTCCGCTTTCTGACGCTGAAACGCGGCGTCCTCGGCAAAGGCGAGAACGAGGCGCCTGCCGTCGAGTGCCACGGGCTCCGCATCCTCGATCACGGCGCCGAGCAGCGCATTGGAGGAGCGGATCGTCTCGACCACCGCCGGCCATGCGTCAAGCAGCCTCTGCAGCGTGAGGGGAAGGGCATCGCCAGCTGACTCGGCGGGCGGGGATTCTTTGGCCGGCAGGTCCTGTGCGTCATCGGGCGCCGCCGGGGAAGGAGCCGCGGGCGGAGTCGCTTGCTGGGTGGCGGGTGGTTGCGCGGTGCGCGGGCCCGTCCCTTCGAGGCGCTCGACACGGGCCGCGAGGGCTGCCGTCGATGGATCGAAGTCGGGGCGGGCGGCGCGAATCGTGGCAAGCTCGAGCTGGGTTCGCGGATCGGCGCCGGCGCGGTTTGCGATCAGCGCCTGGGCGAGGAGGTCGAGCAGGCGGATCACGGCTACCGCGGGCGTTTGCGCTGCCTGCGCGCGCAGGCGTTCGTCGTACTCCGGCGTGAGGCTCAGCTCGGGTGGGGTGGCGTCCAGGGTCTGGACGATGAGCAGGGCGCGCGCGTGCGCTTCGAGCTCGCGCGTGAAGGCCGCCGGGTCGGTGCCGGAGTCGATCGCGCCGGCCACCGCTTGGAGCGTCGCCCGCGGGTCGCCGGCCGCGATCGCGCCGACTACCTGGAAGAGCAGCTCGGAGTCCGAGATTCCGAGGACCGCAAGGACGTCGTCGAGGGTGATCTCGCCGCCGCTGTAGGTCTCGAGCTGCTCGAGGGCGCCGAGCGCATCGCGAAAGCTCCCGGCGGCGTGGCGGGCCAGCAGACGGAGCGCGTCCTCAGGGACCGAGATCGACTCCGCGGTCGCAGCGCGACGCAGGACGGTCGCGATCTGCTCGGTGCTCGGGCGCCCGAAGTCAAAACGGTGGCAGCGGTCGATGACCGTAGCGGGCACCCTCTGGGCGTCCGTCGTCGCGAGCACGAAGACCGTGTTCGGGGGCGGCTCTTCGAGCGTCTTGAGGAATGCGTTCCACGCCGCGGTCGAAAGCATGTGGGCCTCGTCGAGGATGTAGATCTTGCGGTGGCCCGACAGCGGGGCGAACGCGACGGACTCGCGCAGCGCGCGGATGTCGTCGACCGAGTTCGAGGACGCAGCGTCCATCTCGACGACGTCGAGCGAGGTGGCGGTCGCGATCGAACGGCACGACTCGCAAACCCCGCAGGGAGTGATCGTCGGACCGTCCACGCAGTTCAGGCAGGCGGCGAGGATCTTTGCCATAGAAGTCTTTCCGGTGCCGCGCGAGCCCACGAAGAGGTAGGCGTGGTGGATCCGGTCGCGCTCGACGGCGTTGGCAAGCGTGCGGACGACGTGGCCCTGGCCCACCACCTCGGCAAACGTACGCGGACGGTGGCGGCGGTAAAGCGAAGGGCCAGTCGACACGAGTAATCCAGTCTACCCCGCGGGCGCGAACGCTCCGGCAGCCCGCCGACGATCGCCACGGCGGCACTCATCCGCGCGGATCGAGCCGGATGCCGGGCGCATCGCCGGACCCGGTATGACTTCGCGCGATGCCGCGCACGCGCGCCCTAGCTGGAACCGGATCAGTGCTCCTCGGCGCAATCGTGCTGCGGCTGGCGCTTCCGTTCGGCTTCCCGAACTACGACACGCTGTACTCGCTCGTCTGGGGCCAGCAGCTCGGGCGCGGTGAGACGCCGACCTACAACCTTGCGCTCGCACCGACGCCGCACCCGCTTGCCGAGTTGCTCGGACTGATCGCCTCCCCGTTGGGCGCGAAGGCGACGATCGCGATCGTGCTCGCGCTCGCCTACGTGGCGCTCGCCGCACTCCCCTTCCTCGCGTTCGAGCTCGGGCGAGAGTGGTTCTCGTGGCCTGTGGGGCTGTTTGCGGCGTTGATCCTGATCTCCCGCTACGAGGTCCTCAGCTACGGCGTCCGCGCCTACGTGGACATCCCCTATGCCGCGCTCGTGCTTGGGGCTTTGCTCGTCGAGTCGCGGCGACCGCGGTCGGGATGGCCGGTGATCGCATTACTCGACGTCGCCGGGCTGCTGCGCCCGGAGGCGTGGCTGTTCGCCGCCGTCTACTGGGTCTATCTCGCGGCGCGCGGGACCGGCCGGCGCGAGCTCGCGTGGCTGGCGCTGCTCGGCGTGACACCGGCGGTCGTCTGGCTTACCTCGGACGGGCTGATCACCGGGAACGCGCTGTGGTCTCTGCGCCATACGCAGCAAACGGCGAGCACGCTCAAACGTCCGACCGGGATCCTCAACTTCCCATACACGGGCGCGCGGCGGCTCGGCGAAGTCCTCGGCCCCGACGGTCTGATCGCCGGCGGGATCGGGCTCGTTCTCTCGCTGTGGCTCGTCCGCGCGCGCGTACTGCTCGGCGTGGCTGCCGGAATCGTCGCGCTCGTGGCCTTCGCTGTGATCGCGAGCTCGGGGCTCCCGATCGACGATCGCTACACGTTCGTCATCGTCGCGCTCGGCGCGATCTTCGCCGGCGCCGGCCTGGCCGGCTGGCGCTCGCTTGCCCCTTCTCACCCGCGGCGCCGACTTTGGCAGGCGGGCGCGTTGCTGTGTGCGGCGGCAATCGTCGGGTTCATTCCCTGGAACGTGAAGCGTTTGCACGCGACGTTCGATTCGAGCAAGCCGGCGCAGCAGAGCCTCAGCGCGCAGCTGCGCGTCGAGGACGACCTGATCGCGCTGACGCGCTCCCACGCGATCGCGCTGCGCTGCGGGAAGGTTGGCGTTCCCTACCACACGCCGATCCCGCTGCTCGCGCTCGAGCTGCACACGAGCCCGTCGAACGTCGTGCCCGCGGAGATCACGCGCGGGACGTTCGTCGCCCCAGCGAACGACGGCGTGCGGGCGATCTACCTGCTCGACCGGAACGACCCGACACAGAACTACGCGGTCCCGCCGGGGTTCAGGCTCACCGCCGAGGACAGGTCGTGGCGGGTCTACCGGCGCTGCAACGCGTAGCGCTACGGTTTGGCGGTGGGCTTCTACCGCGAGCGCGTCCTGCCACACCTCCTGGACCACGCCTGCCGCACTCCCGAGCTCGCGAGCTGGCGGCGCGAGGTCACAGACGGCCTCGCCGGTCGCATCCTCGAGATCGGGTTCGGCTCGGGCCTCAACCTCGAGCACTACCCCGCGGGCGTCGAGGCGGTGCTCGCGGTCGAGCCGGCGGCGACCGCACGGCGCCTTGCCGCACGGCGCGAGGCGCGGGCCGGCGTGCCGGTCGAGCACGTCGGCCTCAACGGCGAGAAGCTCGAGCTCGAGGACGCGAGCGTGGACGGAGCCTTGTCGACGTTCACGCTCTGCACGATCCCCGATGTCGAGCGCGCCCTGGCCGAGCTGCGACGCGTGATCAGACCGGGCGGGACCTTTCACTTCCTCGAGCACGGCCTTGCGCCCGCTGCCGGCGTTGTGGCCTGGCAGCGGCGACTCGAGCCGCTGCAGAAGCGACTCGCAGGTGGATGCCATCTGACCCGGGACATTCCCGAGCTCGTCCGCGGCGCAGGCTTCGAGATCGAGCGGCTCGAGCAGCGCTACGCAGAGGGTCCGCGACCGTGGGGTTGGTTCACGGCCGGGGCCGCACGCAACCCCTAGTCACTGCCTGAGGATCGCCCAGCGTCAGCTTCGGACACGCATAGGAGGTAACAATGTTCACCGCCACGGCACGCTCGATCGACGGGACGCTGCGAAACGAGGTGGACGTCAACGGCCGTCACACGCTCGTCACCGACGAGCCCGAGTCAGTTGGCGGCACGAACGCCGGGCCGGCACCACACGAACTGGTGCCGGCGATCCTCGCCGCCTGCGTGTCGACGATGATCGTGCTCTACGCGCGCCGCCACGACTGGCCGAGCGAGGGCGTGAGCGTCGAGGCGACCTACGACCCGGAGGTGACCCCGCGGCCGGTCGAGCTGACGATCCACGTGCCAGAGGGCCTCGACGAGGCCCAGATCAAGCGCCTGCGGCGAGTCGCGGAGGCCTGCCCCGTGCGGCGCGCGATGGAAGCGGGGTTCAGCTTCCGCGAGACGATCAGCGTCTAGGCGGCGGGGGCGTCGAGCTCAGACGGCTACTGCGGTGCGGCCAGGGAACCGCGCTCGCGGTCCGAGCTGTTCCTCGATGCGCAGGAGCTGGTTGTACTTCGCCATCCGCTCAGAGCGGGCCGGCGCGCCGGTCTTGATCTGCCCCGCGCCGGTCGCCACCGCGAAGTCGGCGATGAACGGGTCCTCTGTCTCGCCCGAGCGGTGCGAGACGAAGACGCGGTAGCCCGCGTCACGCGCGATAGCCATCGTCTCGAGCGTCTCGGTCAAGGTGCCGATCTGATTGAGCTTGATCAGGATCGAGTTGGCGACGCCGGCCTCGATCCCGCGACGCAAGATCACGGGGTTGGTGACGAAGATGTCGTCGCCGACGAGCTGCAGGCGGTCACCGAGGCGCTCGGTGAGAAGGCGCCAGCCATCCCAGTCCTGCTCTGCCATCCCGTCCTCGAGCGAGACGATCGGGTAGCGGCCAACCAGATCCTCCCAGTACTCGACGAGCTCCGCCGAGCTAAGCGAGCGGCCCTCGCCGGCGAGGTGGTACTCACCATCGCGGTAGAACTCGCTGGCAGCCGGGTCGAGCGCGATCGCGACATCCTCGCCGGGCGTGTAGCCCGCGGCTTCGATCGCTGCGGTAATCAGCTCGAGCGGCGCTTCGTTCGAGTCGAGCGCCGGCGCGAAACCGCCCTCGTCGCCGACACCGGTCGCGAGACCGCGCGCCTTGAGCGTCCGCTTGAGCTCGTGATAGGTCTCCGTTGCCAGCCGCATTGCTGTCGTAAAGCTGTCCGCGCCGACGGGGACGAGCATGAACTCCTGGAAATCGACTGGGTTGTCGGCGTGAGCGCCACCGTTGAGGACGTTCAAAGCCGGCATCGGCAGCAGCGTCGCCTCCTCGCCGCCGAGCGAGCGCCACAGTGGAATGTTGTCGTGCACCGACTGCGCGCGTGCTGTGGCGAGCGAGACCCCGAGGATCGCGTTCGCGCCAAGACGCCCCTTGTTCGCGGTTCCATCGAGCTCGATCAGCGTGCGGTCAAGGCCCTGCTGGTCTGCGGCCTCACGACCGGTGACGGCACGCGCGATCTCGCCGTTGACGTTCGCCACCGCGCGCGAGACACCCTTGCCTCCGTAGACGCTGGCGCCATCGCGCAATTCGACGGCCTCGTGCGTCCCGGTTGAGGCGCCGGAAGGTACGGCGGCGCGACCGAAAGCTCCACCGGCAAGCGTGACGTCGACCTCGACGGTTGGGTTGCCGCGACTGTCGAAGATCTGCCGGGCGTGAACTCGCGCGATTGCCCCATCTCGTCTTGCACGATACGCGGCGGCCGCCGGCCCAGTTCGTGGTTTTTCCGCGGCGCCGCTACGGCGTCTCGCCGAAGACTCGCGCGAAACGCCGCGGGCCCCGCTGCGGGGCCCGCGAAAATAGATGGACCGTGCACCCGCCGTCGATGCTAGTCGTGCGGTGCCTTCCGCCGGCCTCGGCTCCGGTGAGGGAGCTCCCACCGCGCCTGCCGGGACCCGCTTAAGGCTGCTTCCTTCCGGACCTGACCTGGTTCACGAACCGACATCGCGGGGGACCCTCGACCATCAACGCCCTGGCCGACGGGGCTGCCACGCGAGCTGCCCCTCGGGAGGGAATTCGGCCCCGCTATAGCGGATTGCGGGTTCAGGGCACCGCTGGTTCCCCGCCTAGCACGGTCCAGGAGGGATGGTAGAGGGTTCAGTGGTTATCGGTGAGCAGGAGCAGGCCGGCGGGACGCCGGCCAGCTCGCACCCAAGGCGCCGCGAGCGCCTAGAATCGGCACTCCGTCGGGCGCGTAGCTCAGTGGGAGAGCGCTCGCTTCACACGCGAGAGGTCGCTGGTTCGAAACCAGCCGTGCCCATGGGAAAGGCCTGCAAAATCGCTATCTTTGTAGGATTCTACTCCGGTTTAGGCGGATAGGTTATTCCGGTTTAATCAGCTAGTTTACTCCGGATTGGTCGGGATTGTGCTGTAAGCTGGCTGTATGGCCCTGATCCCACGAGGCATCGAGCCGGAGCTGCGCGACATCCTGAGCGTGAGCCGCGCCGCGGCAATCACCGGTCCGCGGCAGGCCGGAAAGAGCACGCTTGCCAGGCGGCTCCAGGCCGCCGGCGTTGTCCCCCACTACTTCACGCTCGACGATGAGGCGACGCGCGAGGCGGCTCGGGCGGATCCGGACGGGTTCGCGCTGTCGTTGCCGCGTCCGGCGGTGATCGATGAGGTTCAGCGGGTGCCGAGTCTGATGCTCGCCGTCAAGCAGATCCTCGACAACGATCCCACGCCGGGCCAGTTTCTGCTGACCGGTTCGGCGGATCTGCTCACGGCTCGGGTCGTCGCTGACGCTCTTCCGGGACGAGTTGAGTACGTGAACCTCTGGCCGCTCGCGCGGGCCGAGATCGAAGGCGGACGCGGATCGTTGATCGACGAGTTACTCGACGGCAGCCCGCCGCAGGTGAGCGGCGCGTCGAAAGGTCGCGCCGCGAGCGCCGAGATCGTGATCGCCGGCGGATTCCCAGACGCGCTCGAGCGGACCCCGCGTCAGCGCTCCCGCTACCTCCGCTCCTACGTCCAGGCGACCCTCGCGCGCGATCTGCCTGACGTCGTCGACGTCCGCGTCGATCCATTCAAGCTCGAACAACTACTCAGGCTGCTCGCCGCCCGCACCACCGGCCTCGTCAACTACGCGGCCATCGGCCGGGAACTCTCGCTCGACGAGAAGACCGTCAAAGCGCACGCCGAGCTCCTGACCCAGCTCTTCCTCGTCTACCGGCTACGTCCGTGGTCCGCGAACCTGGGATCGCGGCAGGTCAAGACACCCAAGCTGCTGCTCAGCGACACAGGACTCGCAGCCACCCTGATCGGCATCAACGCGGAGCGATACTCGGCACCCGACCAAGGAGCGATCGCGGGCAGCCTGTTCGAGACGTTCGTCGTCATGGAACTTGTCAAGCAAGCGACCTGGAACCCAACACCCGTCGAGCTGTACTTCTACCGCGACACCGACAAACGCGAAGTCGACCTCGTCGTCGAAGCCGCGTCCGGCGACCTCGCCGCGATCGAAGCCAAGTCCGCAACCGTCGTCACCGCATCCGACACGCGCGGCCTGCGCCTGCTCCGCGACAAACTCGGTCCACGCTTCAAGGCCGGCATCGTCGTGCACTCAGGAGAAAACACACTGCCGATCGACGACCGGATCTGGGCCGTGCCGCTCTCCGGGCTTTGGACGTAGAGGACTGACTGCCTTCAGCTGGCGACGGCATGAGCGCTCCGCAACCCTGAGGGAAGCGGGCGTAAGCAGACGCTCACGCCGCATGCTTGGTCGTCGTCCATTGCGAGCGTCTAGCGCGATGTTTCGAGACGCTCGTTAATGGGCGGGACCGGTAGCGGGCGGCCTGGCTCGCACGCTCCTGCTCTCGTCTATTTGGGGGAGCGTGGACCGCGGCTGATCGGACGCTTCCACAGGCTTAGCCGGTCAGTCAGCGGGGCGGATCAACTGTGTGCTGACGGTGGGGGGATCGGTAGCGTTGATCCAGGTCGCGCTGTAACTGCCGTCGTCGGCGAGCGCGAGCTGGATCGAGTCGGGTGGCGCTGGGTGGACTGCGACTGCCGCAGCCATCGTTTCCAACTCGCCTCGTGAGAACTCAAACGGGCCGACTCGGACGAGGTCGAGGGTCGGCTCGCCGTCGCGAGCGATAGCGATCGTCTCGAACTCGTCGACGATCGCTTGCAACTCGGTGGCGCTGAGGCCGATCGTGGTTGGCTGGCGTTCGGTCATGTCAGCTACTTACTCGATCGGTGAGGCTCCGCGGCCGCGCAGCCCGGCTTACAGACGCGCCAGCGCTAGCAACCCGCCTATCCGCATACGGTGACGTGCCCGGGAGCCCGCAACGAGGCTACTGCACCACGGCGGCCCAACGCAGTGGAGCCGCGCGGCGTGGCCGACTGGTCCGGGGTTGCCGGTGTCGCCATCGGGCGCGGTGTGGGCTACGATTTGGTGGCCATCGCTCTCGTGGAGTTCTCCGAGTCTGCTTTGAACCCCCAGACGCCTCAAACGACTTCGCTTAGGCACGGTGACGTGTTGACCGCGATCTCCGATGGGATGGTCGCGTTGTTGAAGGAGTTCTACGGTCACGGGCCGACGCGGACGAAGTCCTACTATGCGGATGACCTCGTCGTGTGCGTGCTGCGCGGTGGCTTCTCGCGCGTTGAGCAGACGCTGCTTGAGGGCGGGCGTGGTCCCGCGGTGATCGAGCAGCGGATGGCGTTCCAGGACCTGATGCGCCACCGCTTTGAGGAGGTCATCGAACAGGCGACCGGCCGTCGCGTGATCGGCTTCATGAGCGGCAACCAGCAGCACCCCGACATGATGTGCGAGGTCTTCATCCTCGCCCCGACCGACCTCGTTGACCACGCCGAGCTTGCAGCCGGCGCGCCGAGCTCGTTCGCTGACTGACCGAACACGCGGCCCGCGTCGGCTGTTCGGGCGTGCTGTTGTGCCAACACGGCCCGCGGAGTACCCTCACTGGCGAAGGGCATCTTGTGTGGGGTCGGCCTGTAGCGGGCTGGCAGCACTCTCTGACTTTCGAGGATCTACTTCCCCTCGGAGGTCATATGTCCGGCACGCCAGTCCTGTCTGATTCAACGTCGAAGGCGGCGGATGTCGTTGAACCGCCGTTTGGCTGCACGTTGGGCGACGGCGGTCGCGGCGCGTCGTGGGTCCGCGTGACCGGCGAGCTGGATCGCATCACCGCGCCACGGCTCGCGCAGATGTTGGGTCAGGCAGCGCGGCGTGCGCGGATCGTGGTCGTCGACCTCCGCGGACTGACACGCGTTGACAGCTTGGGCGTCGGCGCGATCGCCGACGCGAGTCGCAGCGCTCGCCGCGATGGCCGGCGGCTGGTTCTTGTTCGCGGGCTGTCACAGGTCGAGCGCCTACTGGCGCTGACCGGTGCCTTGGATGCCGTCGAGATCGTCGATCTCAACCCCGGCGAACCGGCAGTCCTCGCGCTACTTCACATCGCGCGCAGCGACCGCGTTGACACACACCAACGAGCACGAGCGACTCATCGCGTGGCCACGCTGCTCGGCGCAGGCCAGATCACCCGCGGCGTTGACGCGTTGATCGCGCGCGGGACCCGACACGACTTCATCAATGGCTAAGACAGCCAAAGCAGTTTCCATGGCGCACAAGGAGGGCGTATGGGCTTTTCAACGAGCATCGTCGTAATCGCGGTGGGCGCGATTCTGCGCTTCGCGGTGTCGGTCACCACGACCGGGTTCAACCTCCACACGATCGGGCTCATCCTGATCATCGTGGGCATCGTCAGCCTGCTGCTCTCGATCATGTTCTGGCAGTCGTGGGGCGGATTCGGCGGCCGCCGCGAACGGCTCGACGGTGCGCTTGACGCCGTCGCGGCCCCTCCAGGTCCTGGCCGCGAAGGCCTCACGCAGAGCACCGCTTACGTCGCAGAAGAACGCGCCGACGCGTGACGCGGACCGTATAGCACTACCAGGAGGGATCCCGATGTTCAGAGTTAGACCCGCAGGGCCGACGCCGGAAGTCGCGCAGGATCACTCGAGCGGCGAATCGCGCCGTGCAGCGGCCGCGCGCGGGATCCGAGCGACGGCGCTCGGCGGATCGAGCTTGCTCGCGCGCGCTGTGCGGCTCGTCGCCGCCTGCGTCGTGTTGATCGTCGCCGTGGGCATTCTGTTCGCGCTGCTCAAAGCGAATGCGACGAACAGCGTCGTGTCGGAGATCCACGGCTGGGGCCGCTGGCTCGTCGGCCCGTTCAACGGCATGTTCAGCTTCCACACGGCACGCGTCGCGACCGCCGTCAACTGGGGCATCGCCGCGGTCATCTACCTGGTTGCCGGCGGACTGATCGCACAGCTCATCAACCGCTCCCAACACTCATCCACCAGCCCGAAGGAGACCTCATGAGCGACAAGCACATCGACAAGGCAACGGGCCGCGCAAAGGAAGCCGCCGGCGTTCTCGCCGGGAACGATCGCCTCAAGGACGAAGGCCGCGTTGACCAGGCCAAGGCCTCCACAAAAGACGCCGCGGACAAGGTCGTCGACGCCCTCAGCGGCAGCCCCAAGCACTAGGCGAACGCAGTCGTACGCGAGCCAACCAAGCCGAGACACGGGAGAAGCACATGCTCTTGATCGTTCTACTCATCGTCATCGTCGTGCTGCTACTTAGCGGGTTCACGTTTACTCGTCGCGGCCGACGCAGCTCATAGAGACCGGGCCATCCGAGCGGCGCACACGGCCACCAATCAAGTGACATCCCGCGCATCACTCATGCTGCGCGACGACGGGGTGGACCTGCCGAGCGCAGCGAGCCGGGACCGTCTGTCCCCGGACTTGCTCGCGCGTGTCGATCGCTATTGGCGTGCGGCGAACTATTTGTCGGTCGGGCAGATCTACTTGTATGACAACCCGTTGCTGCGCGAGCCGTTGAAGCTCTCGCACGTGAAGCCGCTGGTCGTCGGGCATTGGGGGACGACGCCGGGCCAGAACTTCATCTACGTGCACCTGAACCGCGTGATCAGCGAGCATCAGCTCGACATGTTCTATGTCGCCGGCCCAGGGCATGGCGGCCCCGCGCTCGTCGCTAACACCTACCTCGAGGGCAGCTACAGCGAGATCTATCCGAACGTCAGCCAGGACGAGGCTGGGATGAGGCGGCTGTTCATGCAGTTCTCTTTCCCGGGCGGCATCTCCAGTCACGTCGCGCCGACAACGCCCGGATCGATTCACGAGGGCGGCGAGCTGGGCTACTCGCTCAGTCACGCGTTCGGCGCCGCGTTCGATAACCCCGAGCTGATCGTGGCGTGCGTGATCGGCGACGGTGAGGCGGAGACGGGTCCGCTGGCGACGGCGTGGCAGTCCAACAAATTCCTTGACCCGGTCAGCGACGGGGCGGTCCTGCCGATCCTGCACTTGAACGGTTACAAGATCAGCAATCCGACGGTGCTTGACCGAATCGAGCGCGACGAGTTGGAGCAGTTCATCCGCGGCTGCGGCTGGACGCCGTACTTCGTCGAAGGGCACGAGCCGGCGGCGATGCATCAGCTGATGGCGTCGACGTTGGACACGGTGATCGCGGAGATCAAGCGGATTCAACGCGCTGCTCGTGAGAACGACGACGCGACGCGGCCGCGCTGGCCGATGATCGTGCTGCGCTCACCGAAGGGCTGGACGGGCCCGAAGGTCGTCGACGGACTGCAGATCGAGGGCACGTTTCGCGCGCACCAGGTGCCGCTGCTGGTCGACGCGGAGCACCCCGAGCACGTTGAGCTGCTCGAAGCATGGATGAAGAGCTACCGGCCGGAGGAGCTGTTCGACGACGACGGCCGGTTGCTGCCCGAGCTCGCGGAGCTGGCGCCCGAGGGCTCGCTGCGGATGGGCGCCAACGCGCATGCCAACGGTGGACTGCTGCTGAGCGATCTGCGCCTACCGGACTTTCGCGCTCACGCGGTGGATGTCCCGGCGCCGGGCGCGGTCGATGCGCAGGACACGCTCGTGCTGGGGAGTTTCCTGCGTGATGTCGTCAAGCTCAACGAAGAGCGGCGCAACTTCCGTCTGTTCGGTCCTGATGAGACGCTCTCGAACCTGTTGGGAGCTGTCTTCGAGGTGACCTCGCGCCAGTGGGAGGGGCGGGTCGAGCCGAACGACGAGTTCCTCGCCCCGGAGGGCCGGGTGCTGGATTCGATGCTGAGCGAGCACCAGTGTCAGGGCTGGCTCGAGGGCTATCTGCTGACCGGCCGGCATGGGCTGTTCAACTGCTACGAGGCGTTCATTCACATCGTCGATTCGATGTTCAACCAGCACGCGAAGTGGTTGAAGGTGACCAAGCAGCTCCCGTGGCGGGCGCCGATCGCGTCGCTGAACTACCTGCTCTCCTCGCACGTCTGGCAGCAGGATCACAACGGCTTCACGCACCAGGATCCCGGCTTTCTCGATCACGTCGTCAACAAGAAGGCCGACATCGTCAGGGTGTACCTGCCGCCGGACGCGAACTGCCTGCTATCGGTCGCCAACCACTGCCTGAACACGCGCGACTACGTGAACGTCATCGTCGCCGGCAAGCACCCGATGCCGCAGTGGCTGACGATCGGCGAGGCGGTCGTGCACTGCACCGAGGGCATCGGTATCTGGCCATGGGCCAGCAACGATCAGGGCGGCGAGCCGGATGTCGTGATGGCGTGCTGTGGCGACACGCCGACGCTCGAGATCCTGGCCGCGACGTCGATCTTGCGCGACGAGCTGCCCGACCTGAAGATCAGGGTCATCAACGTCGTTGATCTGATGAGGCTGCAGTCCGCCAGCGAGCATCCGCACGGGCTCAGCGACAGCGACTACGACTCGCTGTTCACCACGGACAAGCACATCATCTTCGCCTTTCACGGCTACCCGTCGTTGATCCATCGCCTGACCTATCGCCGTGAGAACCGTGACCTGCACGTGCGCGGCTACAACGAGGAGGGCACGATCACGACGCCGTTCGACATGCGCGTGCAAAACAAGCTCGACCGCTTCCATCTCGTCCAAGACGTGGTCGATCGCATCCCCGGCCTGGGCGCGGCCGGCAGCTACCTCAAGCAGACGATGCAAGACAAGCTGATCGACCACGAGCAGTACATCGACCAGCACGGCCAGGACATGCCGGAGATCCGCAACTGGAAATGGGGCGCGAGCAAGTGACGCGCCGCGGCGAGTACAGCGCCGCGGCAGGGAGGACGACGGCAGCATGAGTACGGCGAGCAGTCATAAGGCGGCCGGCAAGCAGCGTCGCGGCGGCGCGCGAACCCACCGCCGCGCACCTCCGGTTCCTGACGCGGGCGGCGGATCCCCTTCTGAGGCGAGCAAGGATCTGAAGGAGCTGCCGCTGGCGGACGTTGAGAAGCAGCTTGACTGCTCGCCCGACGGACTCACCGCTGCCGAGGCGAAGAAGCGCCTAACCCAGTATGGGCCGAACGAGATCGCGGAGAAGACGAGCAATCCGCTGTTGGCGCTGCTCGCCTACTTCTGGGGGCCGATCCCGTGGATGATCGAAGTCGCGGTGATTCTCTCGGCCGCGCTTGCGCATTGGGCGGACTTCTTCATCATCCTGCTGCTGCTGGTGGCCAATGCCGGCGTCGGGTTCTCCGAGGAGCATCAGGCGGGCAAGGCGATCGCCGCGCTGAAGGCGCAGCTGGCGATCAAGGCGCGGGTCTTGCGCGACGGGAACTGGATCACCCCGCCGGCACGCGAGCTGGTGCCGGGTGATGTGATCCGGATGCGGATGGGCGACATCGTCCCGGCGGATGCGCGCCTACTCGAGGGCGACCCAGTGGAGGCGGATCAGTCCGCGTTGACCGGCGAGTCGCTGCCGGCCGAGAAGAAATCCGGTGACGCTGTGTTCTCCGGTTCGATCATCCGCCAGGGCGAGATCGGCGCGCTGGTCTACGCCACCGGATCGAGCACCTACTTCGGCAAGACGGCGCAGCTCGTTCAGGACGCGCACAGTGTCAGCCACTTCCAGCGTGCGGTGCTGAAGATCGGCACGTATCTGATCCTGCTCGCGCTGGCTCTTGTTGCGTTGATCATCGCTATCTCGTTGTTGCGCGGCGACCCGTTGTTGACCACACTGCAGTTCGCGCTGGTGCTGACGGTCGCAGCGATCCCGGTCGCGATGCCGACGGTGCTGTCGGTGACGATGGCGGTCGGCGCGCGCCTGCTCGCCAAGAAGAACGCGATCGTCAGCCGGCTCGTCGCGATCGAGGAGCTGGCCGGCGTGGACGTGCTGTGCTCGGACAAGACCGGCACTCTGACCCAGAACAAGCTCACGCTCGGCGAGCCATTCGCCGTAGAGGGCGTCACGGCCGACGAGGTGATTCTCGCTGCCGCGTTGGCGTCGCGCGCCGACGACGACGACACGATCGACCTCGCGATCCTCCACGGACTCAAAGACCCCAAGGCGCTGCACGGCTACAAGGTGAGCCACTTCCAGCCATTCGACCCCGTCCACAAGCGCACCGAGGCAACCGTCACGGCGAAAGGCCACACTGGGTTCAAGGTCACAAAGGGCGCGCCGCAGGTCATCCTCGCGCTCGCCGCCACCACCGGCGCTGCAAAGGCCAGCGCCAACAGTGCCGTCAACGAATTCGCAGCGCGCGGCTTCCGGTCGTTGGGTGTAGCCCGCGCAGAGGGGAACGGCTCGTGGAAGCTGGTCGGCGTTCTACCCCTGTTTGACCCGCCACGAACGGACGCGAAGGCAACGATCGCGACCGCGCAACAGTTGGGTGTCGAGATCAAGATGGTCACCGGCGACGCGCTGGCGATCGCGCAGGAAACAGCCAAGAAGCTCGGGCTGGGAAGCGACATCCTCGACGCCGGCGATCTCGGCGACTCAAAGCGTAAAGAAACGAAAGCGGTCGCCGCATCGATCGAGCACGCCGACGGCTTTGCGCAGGTCTTCCCGGAGCACAAGTTTCACATCGTCGACGTCCTGCAGAAGCGCGGTCACATCGTCGGGATGACCGGTGACGGCGTCAACGACGCCCCGGCGCTCAAGAAGGCCGACTGCGGCATCGCCGTCTCGGGCGCGACCGACGCCGCGCGCGCCGCCGCATCGATCGTCCTGATGACTCCCGGTCTCTCGGTGATCATCGACGCGATCAAAGAGAGCCGCCGGATCGTTCAGCGGATGAACAGCTACGCGATCTACCGGATCGCCGAGACGCTGCGCGTGCTCGGGCTTGTGACCCTGGTCATCCTCCTGTTCAACTTCTTCCCGGTCACCGCCATCATGATCGTGCTGCTCGCGCTACTCAACGACGGCGCGATCCTGTCGATCGCATACGACAACGTCCGCTACTCCGATCGACCCGAGGCGTGGAACATGCACCGCGTCCTTGGCATCGCGTCGGTACTCGGCTTCGTTGGGCCGATCGCCGCGTTTGGCCTGTTCTACGTCGCCGACAACGTCTTCACGCTCGGGCGACCGGAGCTGCAAACGCTGATGTACCTGATGCTCTCCGTCGCTGGCCATCTCACGATCTTCCTGACCCGCACCCGTGGCCCGTTCTGGTCGGTGCGCCCCGCACGGATCCTCGTGATCGCCGTGATCGGCGCGCAAGCAATCGCCACGATCATCGCAGTTGGAGGAATCCTCGTCACCCCGCTGCCCTGGTATTGGGCGCTCGTTGTCTGGGGCTACGCCATCGCCTGGTTCCTGATCACCGACCGCGTGAAACTGCTCGCCTACCGCATTCTCGACCCGGCTATTGCCGGCGCGCCGAGCGTTCCACCCGGCGCGGGGGCCGCAGCGTCCGACAAGCCAGTCGCTCCGGAATCGAGTAATGGCGCGACTCCAAAGCACGCCTACCACACGACGTCTCGCGAGTACCCGCCAAGCCACCGCGACGTCTACCACACCGACGACGCCTGCCCTTACGGCAAGGAAATCAAAGCGTCACACCGTCACGACGGGACGGGCGGACGCGAGCTGTGCAGCCAGTGCGCGGAGCAATAACACCGCTGCGCGCGTATCGCTGATCGGGCCCGGTCACGACGCTTGATCGCGCGTCACGGGATCCGGTGCTGCTCCCTTTGGCGCCTGCGCCTCGAGCTCGCTCTTGGCCTCGAGCAGTTGCGCGCGCGCGTTGCCATCGATCGTCGGGTACTGCGGGTCGATGTCGATCAGGGCTTCCACGATCACTGACGCGGCGGCGATCCGTGCGAACCACTTGCGGTCCGCGGGGATCACGTGCCAGGGCGCCCACGGGGTGCTCGTATGGGAGAGCATCTGCGAGAACGCGTGCTGGTAATCGTCCCAGTAAGCGCGCTCGCGGATGTCGCCTGCCGAGAACTTCCAGTTGTGCTCGCGCAGGTCGCAGCGGCGCAGGAAGCGCACCCGCTGCTCCTCTTTGGAGAGATTGAGGAACAGCTTCACGATCCGCAGACCGTTGTCGACGAGGTAATGCTCCCAATCGTTGATCTCGCGATAGCGCCGCTCCCAGATACCTTCGCGCTTGGCCTGCGGGGGCATCCGCTGGCGGTCAAGAAGCTCCGGGTGCACGCGGACAACGAGCACTTCCTCATAGTGCGAGCGGTTGAAGATCGCGATCTCGCCGCGCGCCGGCAGATGCTGCTGGAAGCGCCACAAGAAGCTGTGGTTGAGCTCCTCCGCCGAAGGCTCCTTGAAGCTGTGCACAGCGACACCCTGCGGGTTTACCCCGCTCATCACGTGACGGATCGTGCCGTCCTTGCCAGCGGCATCCAGCGCCTGCAGAACAACTAGCACGCCATAGGTGTCCTGGGCGGCGAGACGCGCCTGATACTCGCTCAGCAACTCCACGCCCTCACGCAGCAGCTTGTCCGCGTGCTTCTTCTTCAGCTCGCCCATGAACGCGGGATCGAAGTCCCGATCGAGCCTCACACTCGAGCCAGGCCTCACCCGGAACGGCTCGATAAACGTCGCAGTCGGCTCGTCGTGTTTGTCAGACATCGCATCCCATCTTGGTTGGAGTGTCGCAGGGTACTCCGGCCACGACACCATTTACCCGACAGCCACGCAGAGAGCAGCTGCGAGCTCCGAGTGGCGCTGCGTTGTCCGATCGCGCGAATACGAGTCGCGCAGTTCCGGCCGGGGACACATGCATGCGGCGGCGGGAGCTGCCATCGCAGCTGGGGCGGGAGCGGAGCGCGTTGTCGAGTTCACACGGACGCCGGCGCCGTAAGACATCGCCGGGCTGGCGGCTCGCTTCACTGCTTGGTCACGGCGATCGTCCCGGTCTGTGCGAGGTGGCGTTCTGGTGCTCGTCCGTGGGCGCGTGGTGCAGATCGACACGAAACGCTTCGTGTCTAAGGCGTGGTGCCTGGTAGCTCGCCCGGCGGCGGTCCGTGTAGCAGCCAGCCATTTGCGGCTCGGCTCAACTCGCCGGACCGCTCGAGCGCCGCGACCGCCGCGCTTACCGTCGGGCGTCGCGCGGCGACCAGTTCGAAATCGCCACCCCAAACATCCTAGGCACAGCGCGGCATCCGCGAACCAGTCCGAATCCTGACCGCTTCTCGCGTCGCCCTTGGCGCCTTAACCCTTGCGGAGCAAGCTGTTCAATGGCGAGGCGGCCCTGTCGGCATCGGTTGCCCCCTACCGTTGTTGCCGGACGAGCGCGCCTAGTCGTGTGCCGAGCCCGCTCGCCTCTGGGCGGTCCTCCTGGGCGAAAGCGGTCGCGCGGTCTGGGCGTCGCGCCGCTTCTGCCTTTCGGTTATCGGAGTCGCGGGACGCCGATGGTCATCATGGCTCCCTCAGCCAACTGGGACGGGTACCGGAAATGGTGTTATCGCGGGCCCGACGGGGCGGTCGAGCGTTGGGATTGTGATTTGCTCGAGGAGGCAGGGTGCTCCGGGGGTCGAGCATGTCGGTGCGGTGTACCTGGTGGGTTGCGGTGCGACGAGCGCGAACAGGGAGTCGCCGTTGCTGGTCATCTCGATGATCTGGCCGGAGACGGTGAGACGGGCGCCGAGCGTGCGCTGCGTGAGCGTGTCGAAGTCGAGCAGCTCGACTGTCTGGGCGTAGCAGTTGTCGGTCGACTGACCGAACAGCACGCGGTGGCCGGTGTTGACCGGAACGTAGGGTTCGATCGTGTCGATACCGCCTTCGCAGACCTCGCCGTCGAAGCCTGAGCCGGCGAGCATGCTCTGACCGTCGCTTAGGCGGTCGGCGCGAATCTCCCAGCCGGAGTGGCCGCGGACGGCGGGCACGATTACGAACCACCTGAAGCTCACCAGCTGACCGTTGAGGCTGAGCCCGTCGACGGCGCCGACGCGTGGCTGACCGGCGCAGCCGGTCGTGATCGGGCATCTCGTCGGCATTGGGCCGGCCGGCAACGTCCGCAGCGTGCTGCTGCCGGGTGTCCACAGCTCGATCTGTGCCGCGTCGGGGTGCGCTGGCTCGTAGCGAGCGAACGCGATGCGTCCGCGCCACATCGACGGGAAGGTGTCTGACACGCCAGCGGGATGTGGGATCGGCGCGGCATGCTCCTGCCCGCTCGCGAGCTCGAGCACGTAGACGCGACAGTCCCGCCCGCTCCAGGCAGGGACAGTGTCGCCGTAGGAATCGCTCGGCGTCACAGCGCAGCGCGAGTAGGTAGCCACCATGCGCCCCTGCGCGTCGGTCCCGAGGCTGACATCGAACGGCTCTGGTCGCGTGGCAACGGGCAGCGTCGTGACGACACCCGCATGCCAGGCTGTCAGCTGCCAACCATCCGGCGATTGGGCACTCCACACAACCCACCCGTCGGACGCCGCGATCGGGCTGTCCGCAGTCAGCGACCCAAGCTGCGTGACCGCTGCGGAACCCGACGACGCGAACGCCAACAACCCAACGAGAGCCCCGCAGACGAGCAGTGCAACGCGCACTCTCACATCGCGGTAACGACGCCACATCACGCGAAGTATCTGTCTTGCGACCAGCGCCACCACAGCTCGGCCGCCGCTGTCCGGCCCGTCAGTCCCTCCAGCAAACCGGCACTGGCCGCTTCAGTGGCGGTAGCACGACGGAGCGACCGGGCGTCTATCTGTTGAACGAAAGGATCCGATCCCGGCGCCGCAGGCCACTCGACGGTCGCGAGCTCCGTTGGCTGCGCGTTGGTCGCGATGCGAGTGTTCGTCGGCGCGCTCGCGTTCGTTGGGTTTCGCTAGTGTCTCCCTGAAGCGGTCGAGCTTCGGGAGGAGTGCGGATGAGCAAGCTGTTGACGCGTGTCGCGCCCACGAGTGTCGCTGTCGCTATGGCCCTCGCCGGCGTCGCCTACGCCGCGGGGGGGGCGAGCTCGATTCACGACGGCGTCTACGCCGCCCACGAGGGGGCCGGGGCGTCCGTGGACCTCTACGTCGACAAGAACGGCAAGGAACTCGGCAGGGGCAGCATCGGCGACCCCTACGCCCAAGGCGTCTCCTGCCCGCTCACCAGTGCGATTGCGAGCTTGGGCTATGGCACATCCAGCACGATTATCTCGTTCGCCGTCCCTTACACGACGGCGATCCCGATCCGCAACGGAAAGTTCTCCTATTCGGGTCCCGCCTACGTGGACCCGAGCTACGACGCGACTGCGGGCGTGAATCCCAACCCTGGGACGATCACGATCAGCGGGCGCTTCAAGACGTCGGGCCACATCAAAAGCAAGAAGACGATCGCGGTCACCGGCACCGTTTCGGAGTCGCTGTGCGGCGCGAGCATTCCGACAACGTTCTCGTTGTATTGGGAGAAAGGCCTGCAGCACGGGTAGCCAGAAGCTTCCGCCGCCATCGTTCGCAGCCGCGAGCGGTCGTTTTGCCGGCCGCGACTAGCCGCGCGGCGCGCAGTCCGCGCCATCTCCGTGATCGCCCACGCCCAGTTGGGAGCGTCTGGATCGCCGCCGGTCGCTACTGCAACGGACAGGATGCAGGAGCCCGCGTCGGCTGGCGCTCGCTACTGCCTTCGCCCAAAACCACGGCCGCGACCTCTGCTGCGGCTAGGCTCGCAGGACCTCTTCAAGTGGCTTACCGTCGAGGCAGCGCAAGAAGTCGTCCTCGGTCATGACTTCGATGTTTTGGCCTTGGGCTTGGAGTTCGAAGGCCCTACGTGCCTTGCCGGTGATGTCAGAGCCGGGCCTCAAGACTGCGGGGTTGATGTCGCCGACTACGAGAACGTTTGTGTGCTTCGTCGTTCCTCGCTCCGATGTGGCGCCCACGCGAGCGCATTCCTCCCACGCGATCTGCCGAGTCATGGACATCAGGGCGCCGGTGAAGACGACGACGCGCCCGTAGAGATGACCGTGTGGATCGGCGGCCGGGTTGACGCTCGGATGGATCAAGCCGAGCCCGCCCGTGATCGAGCCGGTGTAGGTGCCCTCGCTCATACGTCCGATGTGGACGTGCAGGGCGCTGGCGAGGCCGTCAAGATCGTCAACCGCCTCCCGCATAGCAAGGCCACGCACGATGTCCACGACGGCTATCGAGTCAGCTAGCGGATCGTGGTGGTGCCCCATCGGACAGCCGAGGGCCTCGGTCACGAACGGCAATCGGTAGCACGGAAGTCTGAGCGCCCGGCGGGCGAGTACGAGAGTGCAGAGGAAGCGCATGCTCGGCCAGGCGATCTCGTCGACTATGCACGCGTAGCGAATCACGCCAATGTCGAAGCCGGCGTTGTGCGTAACCACGACGTCACCGCCGATGTAATCGACGAGCGACGGAAGCACCTCGTTCCAGCGCGGCACATGCTCGACCATCGCTGGCGTAATGCCGTGCAAGCCGATGTTGAAGCCGTCGAAGTAGTCGACCTTCGCCGGCGGACGGATCAGCCACCGTTGCTCGTCAACTGGACGCCCATCACGGACCCGCACCAAGCCAACAGCGCACGGCGAACCGCGATACGCGTTGGCCGTCTCGAAGTCGAGAGCGGTGTAATCAAGCATCGGTCACCGGCCCAGGCAGTCGCTCGATCAGCCGACCGCTCAAGCCTATGCCGCCAAGCAGGAGCGTGCGTCTCCATCGCTCGCTCGCGCCATGCGGAAGGCCCTTGTCCAATAGCTCCCGCGCGCCCGTCCGAACTGGTGGGCGATCCGATCTTCCCGCTCGTGGAATCGCCCAAAACTGCAAACGTCTCGGGACATATTGGGGACACGGTTTGCCTTTTCGACCCTCCGGCCCGTCCGCTATACTGCCGTTTTGCAGGTTTTTCTTTTCATGCGCGGCCTGGGACTCGAACCCAGCCCGCCGGATTAAAAGTCCGGTGCTCTGCCCGATGAGCTAGCCGCGCCCGCGCAGTTTCCCAGCTATCAGAGCTCGATGAGCCCGGCGTTCGGGACCCGATCGAGCGGTCGTCCCTCGTGCGCGAGCGCCAGCCGGACGACCATTGCGTGGCAGACGACGAGTGCCGGTCGGACGTCGGCGGCGATGTCGCGGAGCGCCGCCATCACGCGAACGGTCTGCTCGCGATAAGACTCGCCACCCGGGAAGGCGAAATCCAGGTCGCCTCTGCGAAACGCGGCCATCTCCTGCGGATGTTCCGCGTCCATCTCACGAAACCAGCGGTCGGTCCATTCGCCGGTATCGGTCTCCACGAGACGAGCGTCCTCGACCGGTTCCAGCCCAATTCGCTCGGCGACGATCGCAGCAGTCTGGCGTGCGCGCAGCAGCGGGCTCGACCACAGCTTGGCAAACGGGTAGCCCGCGGCCAGCTCCGCGAGCTCGCGCGCCTGGCGCTGTCCGGTCTCGTTCAACGGGATCGGCAGGAGGCCCTGAAAGCGCCCGCCCGCGTTGTAGTCGGTTTCTCCATGGCGCGCGAGGAACACGCCGGCGAGCGCGCTGCTCACGCGCCTCTCCTCCCCTGGTCGTTCAAGGTGGCTGCGCGACCTGGTGCGTACACTCTGGCGGCGTGCCCCCATGGTGTAGCGGTCAGCACGCGGCCCTTTCACGGCCGTAGCGGGGGTTCGATTCCCCCTGGGGGTACTCCCCTGCGCGCGGTCGCCGATCCGGCGGCCTGCGGCGAAGCCCAGATCGTCCGCAGCTCCGCCTCATACGAGCCGCGTCAGCCCACCGTCGACGAGCAGAGCTACGCCCGTGATGTAGCTGGCGCGCGCCGAGCATAGAAACGCGACAGCTGCCGCGAGCTCGCGTGGCTCGCCGAGCCGGCCTGCAGGCACCTCCGCCCGCGCTTGCGCCTGCGCCTCCTCGCGTCCGCCTGCGAGGCCATAGATTCGTTCGGTCGCAATCCGCCCGGGCAGCACGCTGTTCACGGTGACTCCGTCCGCGGCGACCTCCCGCGACAGCGTCTTGAACGCCGCAAGTGTCGCCGCGCGGTGGCTGTTGGAGAGCATCAGCCCCTCGATCGGCTCGCGCACCGCCGAAGACGCGATGTTCACGACGCGGCCGAAGTGACGCTCGCGCATCCCGGGCAGTGCCGCGCGGATCAGTTCGAGCGGCGAGCGCACGAGTGTTTCGTAAGCCTCGTACCACTGACCCGCGGTGGCCTCGAGAGCGTGCGGGCTTGCCGGCGGGCCGCCGGTATTGGTCAGGAGTATGTCGAGCGCACCCAGGCGCTCTCCCACAGCGGTGACCAGATCTGCTGCCGCGTCCGGCTTCGCGTTGTCGTGCTCGAAGGGGACGGCACCGCTCGCCGCGGCAACGGGCGCGAGCCGATCGAGCGACCTGGCAGCGATCGCTACACGGGCGCCCTCGCCTGCCAGCTCGATCGCGACCGCCTCGCCAATCCCGCGCGAGGCGCCGAGCACGAGCGCAACCTTGCCGTCCAGGCCCAGATCCATCAGCGTTTCGTCCAGCTAGCAGCTGCCACAGGCTCATTCTCCCTGTCCGCCGAGCGTGACGGATCCGTTGCTCGTACGTAGGTGCTGTAGATCCACTACGTACGGAGGCCCGCGTGACAAGACAGCGCACCACCCTCATCGCACTCGCCGCGCTGATCGCCGGCGTCGGCGCCAGCCAGCTTGGCAGCGCCCAGGCAGATAACTCTTCAACCGGCCCGACCGGGACGACTGGAGCGACGGCCACGACATCGAGCGACACGATCATCGTCAACGGCAGCGACGTCATGACGCTCCCGACCGGGACCGATCAGACCACGGCGCAGTCGACCTACCAGACCGCGCTCGGGAACGCCCTGACCAATGCAAGCCAGAAAGCGACCTTCATCGCGAACCAGATCGGCGCGACCCTCGGCCCGATCACGAACGTGACCGAAACCTCGGACTCGAGCAATCTCTGCACCGGTACGGTCCTCTACGCGCAGGGAGCCAAGCCGCGGAGCACTCCTTCCAGCCGGCACAAGGTCAAGCACGGTGCGATGGTCCCCGCGATCATCGACCCGGTGGGCTCTTGCAACGTCGAAGCTGAATTCACCGTCACCTATTCGATGACGCCCGCCTGATCGCCCGCGGGCTCGCTAGATTGGGTGCGCGATCGCACCCGGGCGGTTAGCTCAGCTGGTCAGAGCGCCTGCCTTACAAGCAGGAGGTCGCTGGTTCGAACCCAGCACCGCCCACTGAGAACAGGTGCTGTAAACACGCCATTTCTTGGTTCGGTTGCATGGTCAGCGCCTCACTACCGGGCGGCCTGGCTCGCGCGCTCTCGCTCGTCTTCGGAAGCAGGCGCGTGGAACGGAGCTGATCGGATGCTCCCACCCCCGGTTTCAAATCAGTCCTCGGCGCCCTTGCGTACGTAATAGGTGAAGACGCCGTCGTCCTCATGGGAGCCGAGCAGCTCGTTGTCGGTGTCCCGAGCCCAGGCGGGTATGTCGGCGGCGGAGCCGCGGTCGGTGGCGATGATCTTCAGCACCTGGCCGGGGGTGGTGTTGTCCGAGCTGCCCGGTGGGTCCCTGGGCTGGCGGCGCGCGACTCTGCCGGAGGGTGTCGGCTCGTTGGGCCTGACCTTCATGCAGTAGTCCGCGACTCACCCCGTGAGCCGGCGCGAGCTGTGTAAGAGATTGCAGAGTCTTTCGCAATCACAAGCGGCGTCCACGGATCCCCACCCTACGTCGAGCGATTCTGGCCGCAGCCTCGCACCGTGATGCCCAGCTGGGGCCGCCAACGACATCGCCACCGGGCTCTGCGCTCGCTCTTCTTCCGAAGCGGGAGCGTGCGATGAGTTGCCTGGGACGCCTACTCGCGTGCTTGGGAGGAGCGACCCGCGAGGGCGCGGGTCGATGCGGGGTCAGGCGACTGTGCCGTTGCGCCCGTTGTCGGTCTTGACGGCGAGGCCGGCTGAGGCCCAGGCGCGCATGCCGCCGCTGAGGTTCTTTGCGTCGAAGCCGTTGCGGGTAAGTAGCGCGGTGGCTCTGGCGGAGCGTCCTCCTGCGCGGCAGACGGCTATGACGGGTTGATCGCGTGGGAGTTTGTCGAGCCGGCTCTCGAGCTCGCCGAGGGGAACGTGTCGTGCTCCGGGTGCGTGGCCGGCGCGCCATTCAGCGGTGCTGCGTACGTCAAGGAGTGTTGCTCCAGCGCGCACGAGTCCGTCTGCGGCGCGCGCATCGACGCCCTGACCTCCGCCCAGTGCTGTCTTTAGCCAGCCCATCGCGTCCTCCGTTTCGTCGTGTTTGTCCGGCGTCGTGTTGGCGCCGGGGTGTCTTGCTCAGGCGTGGAGTGCCTGGGGCGGGTCAAACTCGAGTCGTTCCTCGAAGGCAAAGCCGGCTTCGAGTGCGCGGCGCACGGGGCAGGTATCGGCGACGCGCTTGAGGCGGTCGGCCTGCTCGCCGGTGAGGCCTTCGGGGAGGTGGACCTCGATGTCCACGTGCCGCGGGCTGGTATCGGCGTCGTAGACGACGTCGACGTGGACGTCCCCCAGATGCCAGTCGTGGCGGCGCGCGTACAGCACGATCATCGTTGACACACAGGAGGCGAGCGTCGCCGCCAGCAGCTCGTGAGGTGCCGGCGCGGTGTCTGTGCCGCCCACGCTTTCGGGCTCGTCGGTGATGATCGTGTGGCGCCCGTTGACGTCGATCTCGTGCCGCAGTGTTCCGTCGATTGAGCGTGCACTTGCTGTGAAGCTCATGACTGGGTTTCCTTCGTTCAGGTCGCGGCCGGGACGACCGGTTTCTCGGCGGGGACGGTTTCGTTGGGGTAGATCGCTGAGCGCAGCCGGCAGCCACGGCGTAGCAGCATCGCGCCGGGGCAGTCACCGACGGTGACATACAACCATTGGCCGACACCGACCAGCGCGGCGGCCAACAGGAACCAGCGCGATACGAACGCGCCAAGCCCGACCGACAGGAGCGTGATCGTGGCGGTGAGCGCAAACAGCGCTCGCTCCAGCGGCCAACGTGACGGCGGTTGATCCTTCGGGGGCATCTTGGCTCCTAGACCAGCGTGGCGATCTACACAATTGTGTACTTGTGCCGTCAGCCTAGCTCCAGGCCGGCCATTTGTCAACCGCACGCCGGTGCAGTTGTGCAATTGGTGGCTGTCGACGGTGCCTCGAGGGCGCCCGGCAGGCCTCACTGCGTCAACTGCACAACTGTGACGGCGTGCTACGCTTGGCTTTGTGGCCCGGGTTCTGACCGTCACGCACCCGCTTTCGGACCCGCTGATCGAGCTGATCGCGCAGCGCTTTCGCGTGCTTTCCGAGCCGATGCGAATCAAGCTCTTGGACCAGCTGCGTGAGCGCAGCGCAACCGTCAGCGAGCTCCAGGAGGCCGTCGGAGCGACCCAGCAAAACGTCTCCAAGCACCTCGCCATCCTCCACGCCGCCGGCATGGTCACGCGCACCAAGAATGGCAACCACGTGAACTACGCGATCGCCGACGACGGCGTGTTCGAGCTCTGCGAACAGGTCTGTGGCGGCGTGCGACGCCAACTCAACGAGCTCGACGCAGCCCTCCAGTCCGTAACGGCCGCCTGAGCGGCGCACCACACGGGCCACCAAGTACGCGAGCCCGCCTACGCGAGGACGCGCGTCCTGCTATTCGCGCCTCAGTAGCTGTTGGTGTCGGCCGGTGGGGTCGCTCGGATTGCGAAGTGAAACGGCAGTCCGGCGTCGATCTCCGCCGTGTCAAATCCGTTGGAACGCAGTTCGCTGGCCGCTTCGCCGGCCGTGTAAAGGATCTCGTCGGGTGGCCCGCCCTGTCTCCTCCCGCCGCGTTCCCAGTCGACCACGAGCAGCACGCCCATCGGTGCCAGGACGCGGCGCATCTCGCTGAGCGCCCCCTCGCCGCGAATCTCGTGCAGCAGGTTGACAGCGAGGATCCGATCGACGACGTGGTCGGCGAGCGGCACCTGGTTGGCGACTATCAGCACTGCCTCGGTGTTCGGCGCCGCGGCGAGACGGCGCTTCAGGTGCTCGATCATTTCCGGGCTCTCATCGACCGCGACCACGCGCCCTCCCGGCGCTCTCTCCGCGGCGAGCAGTGCCAGTCGGCCGGTGCCTGCGCCGTAGTCGAGGACGGTCTCGCTGCCGTCGAGCTCGAGCAGTGCGACGAGCTTCTCGCTGGGCAGGTAGTCCTCGCGTTCCGCTGCGTCGAGGCTCGCCGCGCGGGCGGGGTCGAACTTCTTCGGGTCGCGTTCCGCCATCACTGTGCGCGCCTCACCTCGCCACGCTCGCCGGCGCTCGGGGCGGTGCGGGTACGGTCGGCGCCAAAGGCAGCCCGAGTGTGACCCAGTCGTGAATCCCGCCGCGGTAATAGCGCAGCGAGCCAGCCGGCCAACCGACGGACAGCAGCGCCGCGATTGCCTGGCCGCTCGCCGGACACTGCGGCCCATTGCAAAAGACGACGACCACCCCGTCACCAAGCTCGTCACGCCGCTCGACGATCTCGGCTCTTGGGATGTTGACGGCGCCCGGAATCGTGCCGCCGCCGAGGTAGCGGCGCAGGCGGACATCGACGAGCAGCGCTCCTGCGCGCGCGTGCTCGCGCAGCTCGAGTTCCCCCACAGTCTCGACACGCGCGTCAAGCTTCAAGGGCTGGATCACCCCCCAAGTCGCGTCAACCTCGAACAGCCCGACCTCACCAGCGACAGCTCGCGGAACCCGCATCGGCACCGCCCTACGCTGCATGCGATCCAGAGCACCGTTCACAGCCCAACAGTAGCATCTACACAACTGTTTGCCTGTGGGATTAGGGTGACCGGTGCGCCGGCCGGGGGCGAATCCGAGTGCTCATAGGCCGGTCAGGCTTTGGAGCCCGAGACTCGTTGCCGAGACCGCTACCCAAAGCGCCGCGCCGAGCAGGATCGGTCGCGCGCCAGTTCGCTTGAAGCCGGCGAGGTCGGTCGACAGGCCGATCGCTGAGAGCGCGACCGTGATCAGCAGCGTCGCCACCTCGGTGAGTGCATGGTGAGTTGAGGCGGGGATCAGGCCCGCGCTGTTGGCCGCCGCGAGCGCAAGGAACCCGAACAGGAATGCCGGCACCAGCTTGAGGACTGATCGAGCGGAGAAGCGATGGGCTCGCGATGCTCTGTCGTGGCGGCGCTCGCCGATCGCGAGAACGACGCAGATCGGGATGATCATCAGCGTCCGCGTGAGCTTGACCACCACGGCCGTGTGCGCGGCGCCGCTGCCGTAGGTCGTCGCAGCCGCAACGACCGAGGACATGTCATTGACGGCCGTCCCCGCAAACACACCGAACGCCTGCTGGCCCAATCCCAGCGCGTGGCCGAGGATCGGAAACAGGATCACGGCTGCGATGTTGAACAGGAAGATCGTTGAGATCGCGTAGGCGACATCGATCGCCGCGGCATCGATAACCGGAGTAACGGCGGCGATCGCCGACGCTCCGCAGATCCCGGTCCCGACACCGATCAGCGTGCGCAAATCCGACGGGACGCGCAGCAGACGGCCCAGAGCCGCGGCTAGGAGCAAGCAGACCGCGAGCGTTCCCAGAAGGACGGGCAGCGAACGCAACCCGATGCTCACGACCTCGCCAAGCGACAGCTGCGCCCCGAGCACGACCACCGCGACCTGCAACACAGATCTACCGGCAAAAGCAATCCCGGGCTCGAGCGCTCGGCTCGGCCGATGTGCCGTTGCCAGCGACACGCCGAGCACGATCCCAAGCACGGGGCCGCCCACGATCGGTATCCAGTGCGCGGCGACGGTCGCAACGGCGGCGACAGCGACCGCTAGCGCCAACCCGGGACGCCGCCCGGTGCCGGGAGCGTCCCGGCCCGAGCCACGCACGACAGCACCAAGTCGCGCGGGTGCCAGCGGTCCGGATTGCATTCTCCCAATCGTCGTCGCCGCCGGCCACGCGAACCAGTCGATCTGAACACGCAGGTATTCCTGTCTGGAATGCTAGATTCGGAAGATGCCCACCACGACATCACCCGCCAATCCGCCCTCCGGAGGCGAGCTGGCAGCATTCGTGGCAGCGGTCGACACCGGCAGCGTCCAGGGCGCCGCCGACTCGCTACAGCTAACCCAGTCCGCAGCGACGAAACGCATCCAATCTTTGGAGCGACGCCTCGGCGGGAGACTGCTGGAACGCGGACGCTTCGGCGCGCGCCCGACCGACCTCGGCCGCCTGATCTACCTCCCCGCGAAACAGGCACTCGCGCAGCTCGAAAGCGTCAACCAAGCCGCCGCAGCAGCACACGCCGATGCCAGCCTCACCCTGCGGCTGAGCGCGAGCCACACAATCGGCGAGTTCCTTCTACCCGACTGGCTATCCCAGTTCCGCGCTGAGCGACCCGACGTGCATCCCCAACTGGAGATCGTCAACTCGCGAGGAGTTCTCGATGCAATCCGCGATGGCCGCAGCGAAATCGGCTTCGTCGAAGGCCTCGACGAGCTCGACGGCCTCGAGTCGCTCACCGTGGCTCGCGACGAGCTCGTCGTCGTCGTCGCAACGGGGCACCGCTGGGCCAGACGGAAATCGATCGCGGCCCGCGAACTACCCAGCCAGACCTACCTGAGCAGAGAGACAGCGTCAGGCACGCGCGCCGTCGCGACAGCCGCTCTCAGCGCCGCTGGAGTCGAACTAACCCCAACCCTAGAAGCCGCGAGCGCCGAAAGCCTCAAACGCGCCCTCGTCGCAGGCGGATTCACGCTGATGTCGCGACTCGCAATCAGCGCCGAACAACGCGCCGGCACACTCGCCGGCATACCCATCCGCGACCTCGATCTAGGGCGAGAACTCCGCGCAGTCCGCCGACGACGACCCGCGGCCACCGCTGCCGCCCGCAGCTTCTGGCGCTGGCTCACCCAACACACCACACAAAACACCGCCCCCGCCGCAACCTGATCGAACCCCGCCGCAACACCGGACAAGCCACCGGCAGCCCGAGACCAGGCAGGCCACCGGTCGCGGAGACTGTCGGAAAAACGCCCCCTTGGGCGTCAGCGGGCCGCCACTGCCTGTGCAGCGGTAGGGGTGTTGGCACGCGTTCTCGGGCATCGTCTCCCTCGCCTACGTGCCGCATAGTGGGCAGGTGATCCTCGCCTCGTTGCGGATCGCGCCTTTCAAGCCAGCCGTCGTGCCTGGATCTATGGCGCGGTTGGCGGCTCGGTGGTCGAGGGTGGAGGGCCTGCCGGTGCTGCGAGGCTGGCCTTGACGCGCTCGTATTCCTGGACGCTGATCTCGCCCGTGGCGAGGCGGCGATCGAGGATCTCGCTCGCGGACCCGCCGACCGGGTAGTGGTCGCGGTGTGGGCGGCGCCGCTGGTCCCCGACGAGCCACACGATGAACGCCACAAGCAGGCCCAGCAGTACGACCATGATGATCGCCATGAGAACCCAGCCGCCGGCGCCCATATGGTCTCCGTTGTAGTACACAACAAAGCCTCGCTTTCAGAGTCGTCGCGCAGTGTACCCTCGCTCTGCGAGGCGCTTGTCGGCGGGTGCCGCACCGTTCAGCCGCAAATGACGGACCAACTCGTCGCTTCCGTCGCGCCGGGTGGGTCTATCATCCTTCGTGGCTGCTTGGGGCGAGGCTGGCTCGCATGATCCCGCTCCTGTCGCGCTGGTTTGAAGTGTCGTTGGCAACGACGGCCTGCGGCATCTGCCAACCGTGCATTTCTGCGACCTCCGGGATTCTGTTGCTCCCGCAGTGACTCACGAACGGGAGGTCCGAGAAGACCGCTGGGAACGCTCCTGTCGAACGCCTGCAGTGACGGCGCTCCAGTCAGGTAGCGTCGGCGTTTGCCCGCTGCCGCAGGTGCGCGTAGTGGAACTGTTGGCTGCGCCCGGAGGGCGTACGGTGATCGCCGAGCGTGGACGATAAGAGTTCGAAGCCGTCGCCGAGGACCCGTTGCACGTCCTCTGCGCCGTAGCGCTCGACCGGGAGGCCGCTGCATTGGGTGGGTCCTTGCGGCCCGAAGGTCGCGAGGATGACGTGGCCGCCTGGTCGCAGCGTCTTGCGCAGCACGTGGAGGTAGCCCTCCCGATCCGCCGGCTCGACCATGAAGTGGAACACGGCACGATCGTGCCACAGGTCATACCAACGGCCGAAATCGTGGCTGCGGATGTCGGCCTCGACCCAGGTGATGCGTGCCGCGTCGCTGCCGAGCGCGGTCTGGCGTGGGCAAGCGCGGCGGGCGCAATATCCGCGACTGTGAGGTCGCTGTAGCCCAGTCCCACGAGCCGCGCCGCAAGGCTCGAAGCACCCCCGCCAACGTCGAGAATCCCTGCGTCATGGCCGAGCTTCGTCGCTTCGATAAGCGCGAGGGAGCGTCGTGGTTGCGGCTCGTACCAGCTCACCTGGTCGACCGTCCTGTCTGTATAGGTGCGCTCCCAGTGGGCGCGGCCAGCAGCCATGGTCAGAGCTTTGCGCATTGCCGCGAGCGCCCACCGCCAGCGTCCAGTCTGCATTGACCCAGACAGGCTCGGCCGATGCGGGCGTCCACTGCGCGGGAACCGCGCTTTCCGCGGATCGCCGCATGCCCCTGGATCACCGACGATCAAGCGATGCGAGTCCTCGTGCCTGCCTACGCGAGGACACTCCCGTCGGAGCGAACGGCGCGGTAGTGCGTGGAGGCGAGCACTGCGCGCAGCCCAGCCTCCTAGAGCGTGTCCTGCCTACATAGCCGTGCAAGGTGACGCTCGCACGTGTCTGGCTTCGAAACGAAAGATACTGATATGACGGCGTGGGAGTGCTACGCTGTTCGTACCGACATCTTTCGATATGAGCATGCCCAGCACGATATCTCCCGCCGGACCGCCCGCCGCCTCGTGCGCTGCGCCATCGACGCCGCTCGATGCTTCGCTTGATACGGAGCGCATCGCCGCCGTCGGCAAGGCGCTCGCCGAACCGCTCCGCGTCGACGTTCTGGACCTCTTGCGTCGGCACAACGGGCCACTGTGCCAGTGCCAGCTGATTCCGCTGTTCGACGTTCCGCAGTCCACGCTCTCCCACCACATCAACAAGCTCGTGGATGCAGGCCTGGTCACAGTCGAGCGCCGCCACCGGTGGGCCTACTACTCCATCGCTCCTGGCGCGTTCGATGACCTGACCGGATGGCTGAGTTGACCGCCCCCACGGTGACGGACGAGGTAGCGGTCATCCGGCGCCTGTCGACGCTCGACCGCTTCCTGCCGCTGTGGATTGCCACGGCAATGGCCTCCGGCCTCGGCCTGGGCTCGCTGGTGCCGGGACTGAACACAGCGCTGAACGCGCTGCAGGTCGGCTCCGTCAGCGTTCCCATAGCCCTGGGCCTGTTGCTGATGATGTACCCGGTCCTCACGAAGGTCCGCTACGAGGACATGGGCAAGATGCGCGGCGATGGCCGCATGTTCGGTGTCTCGCTGTTCCTCTCCTGGGTCGTCGCGCCACCCGTCATGTTCACGCTGGCCTGGGTGTTTCTCGCCAACGAGCCCGCGTACCGCACCGGCGTCATCGTCGTCGGGCTCGCGCGCTGTATCGCGATGGTGCTGGTTTGGAACGACCTCGCCGGCGGCGACCGCGACCGCGCCGCCGTCCTCGTCATCTTCAACGCCATCTTCCAGGTCGCCGCCTACGCGCTGCTCGGCTGGTTCTACTTGAACGAGCTGCCGCACCTGCTCGGCCTGAACACCCAGGGCTTCACGATCAGCATCTGGGAGGTCGCGCGGACGACGCTCATCTTCCTCGGCATCCCGCTGACAGCCGGCTATGCCACCCGACGCTGGGGGCTGCGCACGCACGGCCGCGTGTGGTTCGAAGCGAAGGTCATACCGCGCATCGCGCCGCTGACGCTCTACGGACTGCTGTTCACGATTGTCGTCCTGTTCGCCATTCAGGGCCACCACATCACCGCCGCGCCGCTGACAGTCGCGCGCATCGCCCTGCCGCTGCTCTGCTACTTCGCGAGCATGTGGACGCTCGGCTTCCTCGTCGGCAAGGCGATGAAGCTCGGCTACGAGAAGACGGCCACGCTCGCGTTCACGGTCGCCGGCAACGACTTCGAACTCGCCATCGCCGTCGCCGTCGGCGTGTGGGGCGCCACGTCCGGGCAGGCGCTCGCCGGCGTCGTCGGCCCGCTCATCGAGGTACCCGTGCTCGTCACGCTCGTCTATGTCGCGCTGTGGCTACGCCGCCGCTGGTGGCCGCCCGAGCCCCAACTCGCTGATGCCGCACCCGTCAAAACAGTCCCGGTCGCACACATTCCAGCTCCTACCGTGACGGCATAGAAGTCGGTCTGCCTACGACGCTCAAGAACCGAGACACAGTGAACTGCCTGGACTGCCACCCACACACAACCCCCGCCGTCGCCGTCTGCGGCCGCTGCGGCGCCGGCCTCTGCGCCGAGCACCTAGTCGAGTCCGAGGACCACCTCACGTTCACGGCTGTCATCAACCGTGAGGTCCAGGTCAGTCCGTCAGTCCGTCACCTGCGCTGCAGCCGCTGCGCCGCCGCCGAGCGCGCACAGGCCATGCGCAAGGCCGCATAGCCACAGCCACTCGTTTGGATGGTCCGGGCTACGACGTTCGCGTATCGATGCCGCGAGGCCACGAACCGCCAGCCGCGCCTGCAGTCTGCTAGCGGCGGACGCCAGGCGAGCTTACGGTGGGATGGGTCTTAGCTTGACGGGGTGCCTCGGCCGGGGTTCGTCGTCGGCACGTAGGGGGCAGGCGTCGTCGCAGCCCATCGTTACGGCCCAGTCGGCGTGCAGCTGCATCTCCGGCAAGAGCTTGGCTCACCCAACGCGCCACACAAGACACCGCCCCCTCCGCAACTTGATCGAACGCAGTCGCAAAGGCTCGCCGGCGCGAACGTGGGACTCGACGAAAGGCTGGTGGCTGCTCCCGTGGTTTGCGGCAGCGTGTCATCTAGGGCAACCGTCGGCGAGCCCGAGCTTCGACCCGCGCTCCGATGAAGTTCCGGTGGCTTGTCTCGATTCAGCGGGGCGCCCCACCGCTCTTCCGCCCAACCTTGCGTCTTGCGATAGGGCTCGAGCGCGCGCCGCGCCATCCCGCCACGCGATGCCTCGTCATGACCGCAGATCGCAAGCCAGCCGTGCTCGCCGACCCTCACGGCCGGCTTCGCACCATCGTTCTCCACGAACTGGGAGCTGCCGCACGTGCGGGCTATGAGGACGCCGGGGCCTCGCCGCCGGCCGAGGAGTCCAAGCCGCGCCAGGAGCGCGCGATCGCCCCGATCAGCAGCACCACCATGATGCCGGCGCTAGTCACGCGCCACTCGCAGATCATCTTCAGCGTGAAGATCTCGCGGTAGGTGAGGTAGCCGCTGAAAATGACGCCGAACAGCGCGACGGCGAGCGCTGCGAGCCTCAGATAGTCGCGGTCGGGCGCCAGCAGCGCGGCGAGCATCGCGACGTAGCCGATCAGCCTAAGCACCGCGACGGGCACGCCGGCGAGCTTGGAGTAGATCGAGGGCTGCACCGCCTCGCAAGGATTGTTGCGTGCGAGGCACGGCACCACGGCGGTGTCGTAGTGGAGGACTGTGAGGTAGATCATGACCGCGACGCCGATCGCAGCAAGCGCGACCATCGAGATCCTCAACGGACGGTCGCTCATCTCCTGGACACTCGTTGCGGCTCGCCACGGGTCGTACGCTCGCGCTGTTACGCGGATATTGCGCGCCGACGCCGGACGCTCCCGCACCAACGGCCTGGCGCGCCAGCTTGGCCTACGAAAGCAACCGCGCGACACACTCGAACCACACGCCCCTCCCGACGTGACAGGGACACTCTGGGCAGCGGTCGCTCCCCCAACGAACGAAGAGTGAGAGCGCGCGACCCAAGCCGCTCGCTCCCGCTCGCGCCCACAGGGAAGCGTCTTCACGCAGCCGCCGTCACTACAGCAATGGACGAGAAGCAGCACTCGGGGACAGGCATGACCTACGCCTGCTTCTGACTGAAGCAGGCGTGCATACGGTCGGCTGCGCAGCTCAGCGGCGCCTCTTCGTATGGGCAGTTCTGGAGCCCCAACTGCCCGAACTCCGGGTAAATGAACGCAAACTACGGGAAATTGCTGTTTGCGACGTGCTCGGAGATTCTCCTGATTTGCAGGCAGAACGGGCGTTTCCGCGCGGACGGACGTATCGCTTCACACGCGAGAGGTCGCTGGTTCGAAACCAGCCGTGCCCATAGAAAGGACCTGCAAATAGGCCGTTTTTTAGGCCGATAATGTCGTTCCGTTGCACGCGAGCGCTCTCGCCGGGACGTTGTCCCGCGATCGAGCCGATGCGCGGCGGTCACGTGAACGACGCAACGCAGACGCTCCAAATCACGCGGAAGCAGCAACGTGGGCCGGGCGGGTCGCGCTGTTCCTTTCGCCACAGTCAAAGCAACTGTCTTTGATGCGGCGTGCTGATGGGCTTGGCGCGTGCTTTTGCTGCGACGGCGTGACACCATCGGACTGGGTAGCATTCTGTGGTGAGGCGATGAGGCTCGCCCCGGTAACTGCGGCTGTTGGCCGCTGATGGCCTCTACGACAACGTCAAACGACGCATCGCGGAGGTCTACTAGTGACGCCTGTTTCGCTCGCAGCAATTCTTGCTGGCGCGTTCTTGCTGGCCAGCGTGGTGTCGGTCGAGGTCGGAGTCTCGGTCGCGCTCATCGAGCTCGCGCTCGGCATCACGCTGGGCAACACGTTCCATCTGAACCCGGACGCGAGTTGGCTCGTGTTCATCGCAAGCTTCGCGTCAGTCGTGCTCACGTTCCTCGCTGGGGCGGAGGTTGATCCCGATTACTTCCGCGAGCGGTTCGGCGCCGCGATCACAGTCGGTGTCGTGTCGTTTGCCGGCCCATTCGCGGTCGCCACACTCGTCGCGCTCGGCCCGCTCGGATGGACGACCAAGGCGTCGCTGATCGCGGGCACCGCGCTCTCGACCACGAGCCTTGCCGTCGTCTACGCCGTGCTGGTCGAGACGGGGCTCAACACGGTTCGCGTCGGCAAGCTGATCATGAGCGCTTGCTTCGTAACCGACATGTGCACGGTGATCGCGCTGTCGGTGATCTTCATCAAGCCGACAGCCTGGTTCCCGGTCTTCCTCGCCGTATCCGTGGCGGTGATCGTCGCGCTGCCAAAGCTCTCGCCATGGTTCTTCAAGCGCTACGGCGACCGTGTGATCGAGCCGGAAATCAAGATCGTCTTCGCCATCCTTCTGGGACTGATGGTCTTGGCCGACCAGGCCAACAGCCAGGCCGTGCTGCCGGCGTTCGTCCTCGGATTGGTTATGTCGCGCCACTACCAGCGACACCAAGAGGAACAGCGGCGGCTGCGCGTGGTGGCGTTTGCGTTCCTGACGCCGTTCTTCTTCTTGCGCGGCGGGATGAACGTTTCGCTCGCCGCGGTGTTCGCGAACCTCGGCATTCTCGGCGTGCTGGTCGCGGCGAAGATGGTTCCCAAGCTCGGGCTGATCTATCCGCTCGCCCGCCGCTACGCCAAGCCGAACGCGACCTTCACGACGCTGCTGATGAGCACCGGGCTGACGTTCGGCACGATCAGCGCGCTATACGGCCTCACCGCGCACATCATCGACCGCACACAATTCTCACTCCTGGTCACGGTCGTCGTTCTCTCCGCGATCGTCCCCACAGCCATCGCCCAGCGATGGTTCTCGCCACGCCGGCCGACCGAGCACCATCCGCACATGCTGCCGCCCGAACCGGCCGAGATCCTGATCGGCGAACCCGGCTGACGTTCGCCGGGGTGCCCCTATGCCCGCCGGGGAATGAAACGCCCCCCGGGTTGGAGGTTGGAGGTTGGTCTCGCTGTATCAGACGTTTGCTTGTTTGAGAACAAGCACAACGACCACCGACAGCACGGCCAGAAACGCGAACGTGACCGCGGCCCGCCGCGCCGCCTCTAACCTCGCGTGGCGTGAACCCAGGCGGTGGCGCTGGAGCTCGTCGTAGGAGATTAGAAACGCCATCGCTGCCCCGATCACGTCGAACGGCAACAGGAGCAGCAAGAGACTCATCGAGCGCCGGCCTCTGGTCGTCGTGCAACCTCGCCGGCGGTGCGCCGAAACGCGAAGGTGACGTCCACCGCCGGCTGGCTATTTCCTAGCCGACTGCGACCGCTGCGCGTCCGGCGTAGCGGGCGCGGTCTCCCAGCTGTTCTTCGATGCGCATCAGCTGGTTGTACTTCGCGCCGCGTTCGCTGCGTGCGGGGGCACCTGTCTTGATCTGGCCTGCGCCGGTGGCGACGACCAGGTCTGCGATGAACGTGTCATCGGTCTCGCCGGAGCGGTGCGACACGAGACAGCGGTAGCCGGCGTTGTGGGCCATATCGATCGTGTCGAGCGTCTCGGTCAGCGTGCCGATCTGGTTGAGCTTGATCAGCACCGAGTTGGCGATGCCACGGTCGATCCCTTCTTTCAGGATCGACGGGTTGGTGACGAAGATGTCGTCGCCGACGAGCTGGAAGCGGCTGCCGAGACGGTCGGTCAGCAGCTTCCAGCCATCCCAGTCCTGCTCCGCCATGCCGTCTTCAAGCAGCAGCACCGGATAGCGGCCAAGGACGTCCTCCCAGTAGTCGACCATCTCCTGCGAGGACAGCGAGCGGCCGTCCGCCCCCAGCTCGTAGCGCCCGTCCTTGTAGAACTCGCTGGCCGCCGGGTCGAGGCAGATCGCGACATCGACGCCCGGCTCGTAGCCGGCGGCCTCGATCGAGGTGACGAGCAGCTCGAGCGGCGCCTCGTTTGTCGTCAGCATCGGGGCAAAGCCGCCCTCGTCGCCGACGCCGCTCGCGAGGCCGCGACTCTTCAGCGTGCCGGCGAGCTGGTGGTAGACCTCGGCGCCCATCTGGACCGCTTGCGTGATCGTCTCGGCGCCGACGGGGGCGACCATGAACTCTTGGAAGTCCACGTTGTTGGCGGCGTGCACACCGCCGTTAAGGACGTTCATCATCGGCACCGGTAGCAGCGTCGCCTCCGGGTTCAGGTGGCGCCATAGCGGCAGGCCGGCGTCCGCGGCTGCGGCGCGGGCGGCTGCCATCGATACGCCGAGGATCGCGTTCGCGCCGAGCCGGCGCTTGCCGTCCGTGCCGTCGAGGGCAATCAGCTTGTCGTCCAAACCACGCTGGTCGGCAGGGTCGAGGCCGACGACGGCCTTGGTGATCTCTCCGTTCACGTTGGCGACAGCCTTCAGGACTCCCTTGCCGCCATAGGGCTTGTCGCCGTCGCGAAGCTCGAGCGCTTCGCGCGTGCCGGTGGAGGCGCCGGACGGCACGGCTGCGCGACCGAACGCGCCGCTGGCGAGCGTTACGTCCACCTCCACCGTCGGGTTCGCGCGAGAGTCGAGGATCTGCCGGGCGTGGACGGCGGCGATGGTGCTCATGGGTACTGCGCTCCAATCAGCTGGGGAACACGAAGATCAAGTATGGCCGCGGCGGTGTCCTCAAGATGGCTGTGGTCATTTTGCGTAGATGGCGAACGCGACGATCACCGCGACGAACACGTAGAGGAGGTAGAGGCTCACGTCGCCGGATTGGATCGGCCGCGCGCGGTCGGCTAGCCACTCGACGGCGCGGACCACTGGTTGGTAGAGGTAGCGCTCGAAGATCGGCGTCACGCGGAAGCCGTAGTGCACGGGACCGGAGCGTCCGGCGGGGTCGTCGGACGCCCGCTGGAGCTCGACCGCCGGCCTGTAGAGCGGGTCGAAGGTGACGCGCACGGGGTTCGCGTGGGTCGTCGCTGTGTACTGCATCCGCGCTTCGAACGCGCGGATCCCGCCGTCCCAGACGGGTACGGTGCGGCTCGCAGCGCGGGGACGCCCGGCCAGGTAGATCAGGATCGGAACGGCAGTGACGGCGAGGATGAACGCGGCGAGGTAGGTCGGCGAGAAGCCCGAGAAGTTCGTGTGCGCCGGGATCACCGTGAGCTGCGGGAGCAGCAGCTCAGCGTGGATGTCAACACCAGTGATGAAGTGCGCCGTGCGCGACAGCACGGTGAGCACCAGCGGCGCTCCGACGCCGAGGAAGACGCAGATAACGGCCAGCAGAGCCGGGCCGGCGATTGGCTGTCCACGCTCCTGCGCGCGCGCCGCGCCGCGCGAGCGGGGCATGCCGAGGAACGGAATGCCGTAGGCGCGCGCGAACGCGTTCAGTGCCAAGCCGGCGGTGAGCGCGACGACGGCGCCCGCGACGACGATCAGGATGCCGACGGTGTGGTTGGCGATGCGAAAGCCCTGGAAGAGACCCTGGAACAGCATCCATTCGGTGACGAAGCCGTTGAGCGGCGGCAGCGCCGCGATCCCCATCGTGCCGATCAGCGAGATCACCGAGGTGCGCGGCAGCCGCCGGATCAGGCCGCCGAGGCGGTCGAGGTCGCGGGTACCGGTCGTGTGCTCGATGACGCCGGCTTCGAGGAACAGCAGCGTCTTGTAGACGCCGTGGTTGACGGCGTGGTAGAGCGCGGTGATCAGCAGGAACGTCGCGATCGCGCGCTGGTGGTAGGCGGCGAACGTCAGTGACGCCCCGAGCGCTACAAGGATGATGCCAACGTTCTCGATGCTCGAGAACGCGAGGAAGCGCTTGAGGTCGCGCTCCATCAGGGCGTAGAGGATGCCGAGCACGGCTGAGGCTGCGCCAAGCCCCATGATGAGCAGTCCCCACCAGGCGGGGCCGTCGCGCAGCAGCGTGACGGTGAATAGCGCGATGCCGTAGATGCCGAGCTTGATCACCATGCCTGAGAGGAATGCCGAGCCGTCGGCGGGTGCGACCGGGTGCGCCGCGGGGAGCCAGACGTGGAGCGGGACGACGCCGGCCTTGAAGCCGAAGCCGAGCAGCGCGAGCAGGAAGGCCGCTGTGCGCCAGCCGGCACCGACGTGGCTCGCGCGCGCGGCCATCGTCGCCAGATCGAGCGTGTGGGTCTGGGTGGCGAGGATCGCGAACGCGGCAACGATCAGGGCGAAGCCGATCTCGCTCAACGCGAGGAACAGGAACGCGCCGCGCGCGACGCCCTCGCGCTCCTGGTGGCGCAGGATCAGGAGATAGCTGAGCAGCGCCATCGACTCCCACGCGACGAGGAACGTGACGACGCTGCCGGCGGCGAGCACGACCAGCGAGGCGATCAGGGCGAGGTTGTAGACGCAGGTGTACAGCGCTGTGCCTCGCCCCGGCGAGTGGTAGCGCGGCGCGTAGAGCGCGATCGCCACGGCGATGATCCCGAGCAGGACGATGAACGCCGCGGCGAGCGGCGTGACTCGCAGATTTGCCGTGCCGACGACGTTCGAGCCGACGCTGACGTTGGTCGCGTGCCCGTGGATCGCGAGTAGCACACCGCCCGTGACCGCGCAGGCGCCGCCGAGCCCAGACGCCAGCGCTGCAGCGCGCAGCCATAGCTCGCGGCGAGCGGCGGCCAGGCCCGTCATCGCTGCGAGCAGCCACAGCCCACCCGTAGCGAGCACCAGCACCGTGATCGCGTGGCTCATCGCTCGGCCTCCGCCACGAGATCGAAGCTGAGCGCAGCGACACGCTCCTCCAGACGGCCGACCGCAACGAGCAGTCCCTGCAGCAGCGCGAGCGGGCTCGGCGGGCAGCCGGGGATGTAAACGTCGATGGGCAAGACACGGTCGAGCGCACCGTGGACGAGCCCGTCCTCCTCGTAGATGCCGCCGAGGGCGCAGGCGCCGACCGCGACCACCGCCTTCGGGTCGGGCGTCGCTTCGTAGGCCTTCAGCAGCGCGTTATCCATCGCACGGACGGCGGGGCCGGTGACGAGCAGCAGGTCCGCGTGACGGGGCGCCGGCGTGAGGAAGAAGCCGAGCCGGTGCAGGTCGTAGGGCGGCGCCGACAGCAGCCGGATCTCCGACTCGCAGACTGCGCACGAGCCCGTATCGACGGTGCGGATATGCAGGCTGCGCCCAAACAGCGCGAGCGCTCGGCGACGCAGCTGATCTGCTGTCGGCTCGCTCACCCGGCTCCTCCGCCGATCCGCACGCGCTTGACGAGCCGCTCGCGGCTCGTGCTGGCGAGCTCGAAGACGCCGCTCGCCTCGACGGCACCGCGACCCTCGTCGATGCAGCGCCCGCAGGCCGTGCAGGCGCCAAGGTCGACGACCAGCTCGTCGGCTTCGCGCGCGAGCGCTCGCGAGGGGCAGACGGCGACCAGCCTGTCGGCAAGCGCAAGCGTCAGCCGATCGGAGTGGAACGCCGGCGGGGTCGGGAGCGTCTGCGTCCAGACGTCGATCGCCTTTGGGTAGCGCGTCGTCACGATCCCGTGGCCGAGGCCGCGCAGGAACCAGTACGCCATCAGCGCGCGAACCCCGCGACGGTCAGCCAGAAGCTGGCCTCGATGATCGGGATGTCGGTGAACACGTTCTGGGCGCGTGCTGCGTCATCGAACGCGCGCCAGTTGCGCACCGCCGCCGGGCGCAGCCGCGCTCGCTCGATCGAACCTCGCGAGTCGAACGCGACCCACACCAGTGCCTCCCCGCGCGGCGATTCCGCCCAGCCGAGCGCCGCCGCGGAGCGCGGCGAGACATCGATCCGCCCAGGCCCGGCGTCGCCGAGCTGGTCGAGCACGAGCCGCTCCGAGGCCGCGACCTCGGCCACCATCACCTTCATCCGGGCGAGCACATCGCCACCTTCGCCGACGGCCGGCGCGAGCTCGAGCTGATCGTAGGGCGCGAACGGATGGTCGGCACGCGAGTCGATCGTGCAGCCCGATGCTCGCGCGAGCGGTCCGACGAGACTCAGGCGCTCCGCCTGCTCGCGCGTCAGCACACCCGTCGTCTCGAGGCGGTCGACGTGCGAGTTGGTCCGCAGCAGGGCTTGCACGACGCGCCGGAACTCGGCGCACGCTCCCGGCAGCTGCTCGCGTATCGCTGCCGTGTCGGGCGCGCGGCGTACGCCGCCCGGCGCCAGGACGTCGAACAGGTAGCGGTGACCGAACGCGGCTGCGTTGAGCCGCAGCAGCCGCTCGAGCACGATCTCGGCACGGGCCTGACCGACCGACAGCCCGGTCGTTTGGCATGTCGCGGCGATTGCCGCCGCGTGGTTGTAGATCCGTTCCAGCTCGAGCGCGATCGAGCGGGTGTGCGCGGCCGCCGTGGGCACCGTGGCGCCTGCGGCGCTCTCGATCGCGCGACACAGCGCCAGCCCGTTGCCGACCGCGTTCAAGCCGTCCATGCGCTCGGTGAAGAACAGCGCCCGCTCGGACTCGAGGCCGGCCAGGCGCCGCTCGATGCCGCGGTGCTTGTGCCAGTGCGCGAGGTAAAGGTCGAGCACCTCCTCGCCCGTCGTCACGAGCCCCATGTAAAGGCTCTCCCAGCCCGCAGCGCGAACCGGGCCGAACGGGAACTCGAACGCCTCGCCGGCGACCACGTGCCGCGCGTGCACGTCCTTGAGTGGCGGCCGCGGGCGGCGGCCGAGCCGCGGGAAACTCTCCTCGGCGTGCGGCGGCATTAGCATGCGGTTCAGCGGCTTGACGCTGTCGGGTCGGATCGCGAACTGCTCGTAGATCTCGCACTCCTCGACGAACGCTGCCGGGTCGAGGTCCGAGAGCGCCGGGAACAGCGGTCCGCTGACGGGACACTCGAGGACGAGGTAACGGCTCTCGGTGTCGTGTGCGTAGACGGCGCGCAGGACCACGGCGCCCTGTTCCGATTCGCTCGCGAAGAGGTCAGCGAGGCGTGCGCGGTGGACGTCGGCCAGCTCGTGGGTGATCGCTCCGAGCTGGGCGCTGTCGATCTGTGCGGCGCTGACTCCGGGGGCGACCTGCGCGAAGGCGGCCGGCAGCTTCTGTGTCTGTGTACGCGCCGTCATGTGATGACTCCGACCGCGTGCGTGATCAGCCGGTCGAGAACGCCGGGGATCCAGACGCCGAGGACCAGCAGCGCGGCGAGCCCGACGACCAGCGGCGCTCCGGCCAGCAGCCGGCCGGAGCGTTCGGCGTATGCGACCGTTACCTCGCTCCCATCCGCGTCGGTGCTTACGCCCAGCGCCATCGCGGCACAGGAGCGCATCAGCGCGATGAACGCAACGACGAGCAGCACCAGCAAAAGGCCGACGAGCACAGCGTTCGAGCTGGCGAAGCCGGCGCGCACGATCGTCAGCTCGCTGAGGAACAGCCCGAACGGCGGCGAGCCGGCAACGGCAAGCGCGCCAAGCAGCAGCGCCGCGCCGGTCAGCGGCATCAGCCCGATCACGCCCCGGACCTCGTCGACGAGGCGCGTGCGGAAGCGCAGGACGAGATCCCCGGAGGTCAGGAACAGCACGGCCTTGGCGATCGCGTGGCAGAGCGTCTGCAGCAAAGCGCCGTAGAACCCGAGTGGGCCGCCGAAGCCGAGCGCGACCGCGATGATGCCCATCTGCTCGACCGAGGAATAAGCGAACAGCCGCTTGAAGTTGCCGCGCAGGACGATGAACAGCGCCCCGATCGTGATCGACAAGAAGCCGAACACGAGCAGCACGTCGCTCGCGAATCCGCTGCCGAGCCCGACATCCGCGATCGCCTGGAAGCGGATGATCGCGTACATGCCGGTGTTGAGCAGCGCCGCCGACAGCATCGCGCTCGCAGGGCTGGGCGCCTCGGAGTGCGCGTCGGGCAGCCAGGTGTGCATCGGCGCCAGCCCGACCTTCGTCCCGTAGCCGACGACGATCAGCAGGAACGCCAGCCGCAGGCTGTTGTGTTGCAGTCCGCCGCCGTGCGCGAACAGGAACGACCAGGTCAGGTGCTCGGTCGGCGACCCGGTCAGGCCGCTCGCAGCGTAATAGAGGAAGAGCGTGCCGACCAGCGCGATCGTCACGCCGAACGAGCTGATGATGATGTACTTCCACGCCGCCTCGAGCGAGACGGCCTTGGCCTCCAGTCCCACGAGGACGCAGCTGGCGAGCGTGCTCGCCTCGATCAGCACCCACAGCAGGCCGAGGTTCCCAGTCTCGAACGCCGCCAGCATCAGCGACGCAAACAGCGCGAAGAAAACGAAGTAGAGGCGAACCTGGAGTGGGCTGAGCTCGCCGCGCTGCTCCTCCGTGCGCAGGTAGGCAGCCGAGCCGAAACTCGCCAGCGCCACGACGAGCGCGACCGTGAAGACGAAGAAGCCGCTCAGCGCATCGAGCGAGACGAAGCCGCTCAACGCGTGCGTGCGCGACCCGCCAGCGAGATGTATGGCGAGCGCGACCGCCCCTGCCAGCGTGAGGAGCCCGGCTGCGACGGCGATGAAGCCGAGCGGCCGGGCTCGCGCCGTGAAAATCGCTGCCAGCGCTGGCAGCAACGGCAGGCCGACGACGGCCAGGGCGAGTGCGATCGTCATTCGCTCAGCTGCCGCAGCTCGGATGCGCTCGCCTCGGCCAGACGCGCCGCCAGGCCGGACACAAAGGTGAGCATGATCAGCACGGCCGCGACGAGGTCGAGGAAGACGCCTGCCTCGACGATGAACGGAAACGTGGCGACGGTCGCGATCGCCATCAGGAACGCGCCGTTCTCGATGATCAGCCAGCCGACGAGCTGCGCGATCGTGTGCCGGCGCACGACCATGCACAGACCGCCGAGCAGGATCACCGCGACGGCGATCGGGACAACCGCGCGCGTGTCCAGCGCGACGCCGATCTCGCCGCTCCCGATCGTCAGGTAGGCGAACACCGTCAGCGCCGCACCGAGCACCAGCGAGCGCGAAAGTCCCGTGGAGAGCGCCACATCACGGCTGAGGTCGAAGCGGTCGAGCAGGAACAGTCGCGTAGCCAGCGGGATCGCGATGCCCTTGATGACGAGCGTAATCGCCGCCAACGCCCACAGCCCCGGTTCGCTTCGCTGGTCGGCGACGACGCCGACCGCGAACGCGAGCGTCAGGGACTGCAGCCCGTAGTAGGCGATGTAGCGGTCGAACAGCTTCGATCCCAGACAGGCGAACGCGCACAGCAGGATCACGACCGCCGCGAGGTTGAGCAGGACGCCCTCAGTCGATAGCGCGGAGAGGCTCTCCATCGCCTACTGGCCGATCACGAACGAGGTCGCCACGCCGACCAGTGGGAGCAGGAACGCGGCACCGAGGAACTCGGCGATGCGGAAGAAGCGCAGCTTCGCGAACGAGCTGTCGACGATCACGATCGCTGTGCCGCAGACGACGAGCTTGCCCGCGAGCGCGAGGATCCCCAGCAGCGCGCTCGGCAGGTCGCTCGCCCCCCCGAGCCCCCAGGGGATCACGAACACGTTCATGAGGATCGCCGACATCAGGAAGACCTTCATCCAGCTGCCCCACTTGACGAGCGCGTACTCGCGGCCGGAGTACTCGAGCACGCGGCTCTCCTCGATCATCGAGATCTCGATCGTGCCGGCCGGGTTGTCGATCGGGATCCGCCCGTTCTCGGCGAGCACGATCATGAAGAAGGCGACCGCGCCGAGGATGTGCGTCGGCAGCACGAGCGCATAGGGCGAGTGCGCGATCGCGTGGTTCATCAGATACGGGTTGTCTGACGCTGAGAGCACCCCGACGGTGAAGAAGACGAGGATCAGCGCCGGTTCGGCGAAGCTGCCGATCCAGGTCGTGCGGCTCGCGCCCAGACCGCCGAGTGGACTGGCGGTGTCGAGCGCCGCGAGCGAGATCGCGAAGCTTGCCAGTCCGAGGACGAACGCGCCGCCGATCAGGTCGGCGAGGAACGCGAGCGGCAGCGGCTCGTCGGTGATCACCGGCACGATCACCGACACCGTCAGGTAGCACGCGAACGCGACGAACGGCGCGCCGCGGAAGATCCACGACGCCTCCTGCGAGATCGCGCTGCCTTTGCGCAGCAGCTTCGCGAGATCACGGTAGGGCTGCAGCACGCTCGGGCCGCGCTTGGACTGCACAACAGCCTCGGCTCGCGCGATCGCGCCGCTGTACAGCGGCGCGAGGAAAAGCACCACCAGGCTCTGCAGTAACTGGACGACGTAATCCACCGGCGCCTCCGCTTAACGACTCCACCCTTGTCGCGTCGGGTAGAAGTCATTAGCCGAGACGGCGAGCTTCACGCGGACCTCATCGCGTACTGCGTCCCGGTTTCTAGCGCAGCGGCACACCGGGTGTCAAGGCGCGAACATCGATCCTCGCCAATACCAAGGCGCCGCTCCGTCGAGCGCGACGCCCAAGGTTCGGTATCGGCAGCCACGTGCGGCTGCGTCATTCAAAGCCGCCCCTGTGGGCGGATCGCGAAGCATGTTGGAGTGTCATCACCATTCCCTCTTCGCTTCGCGCAACCGACCGTACCGGGGCCTCGCAACAGCTGCCGCGGGTGCTGTCACGGGCTGCCGCTCTTCACGCCTACCCGGCTATACCGCTCAAGGCCGAGGCGGTCGGCCCAGTAGCCGACGCCACCGTGGCCACTAGCGGCGTTGTACAGGCGCTCCTTGCTGGCTTCGCGGAAAACGCGTTCTGGCGGCCAGGTCGTGCGCCCGCGACAGAACTCCTCGAGCTCCGCCCGCAACCGCTCGTCCGTCCAGATCCGCGGTCCACCACCGCCCGGCCGGGCGGTGTGCTGCACTCCCATGCGGCCTGCCCAGAGTATCCAGGGCCGCCGCGACAGTAGACCGCAGACAGCATCGAGGACAGCCCAGCTTGCTCGAAGGCGCGCCGTGACGGCCATTGCGACCGACCGCTCAGAAACCGGCGGAGCTCACGTTCGATCCGATCCTCGCCCCAGACGCGCTTGGAACCGGAGCGAAGACTCGCGAGGGACAGGCGGAACTCTGCCGCCCACCGTTCGGGGCCACCGCTACGGCCGACGGCGTCCCGCAGCGGCTTGCGTTCGGATCGCTCGAATTCGATTCGGAGCGGCCAAACAGTGCGGCCACGCAGGAACTCGCCGAGCTCCCGGCGGATGCGGTCATCCGTCCAGCGAATTGGGTAGCCGGGCTTGCGTTCCACGTAGGTGACACCGAGGCGACGCGCCCAATGACAGGCGCCCCCCAATTGGGTAACCGCGTCGCGCAGAACCTTGCGCCCGGCGCGCTGGAAGTCACGATACGAAGGCCACTCGTCGCGGCCAACCAAAAACTCGCGCAGCTCACGCTCGATGCGCTGATCAGTCCAGCTTTGCAGCTTCCGAGTCGAGCTGGGCATCAGGCGAACGAGTCGTGGGCAGCTCAATCAGTCGGGAAAGCGCTGGCACATCTCAGCGGACGATCGGCATGACGGAAAGGCCCAGGAGCACGGACACACGATAGACCCGCCGCAGCAGCTCTTCTACGGTGTCTCGCCGAAGATCTGCTCGTAGATGTCCTCGCCGTGGCTCGTCGGCTGCGGTGCGCCGTCGCGCAGTTGGAAGCGAGCCTCGCCGTTGGTTGCGCGCGGCGCGCGCAGGAACACCGCGTCGAGGCTTGCGTCCTCGTGGAGGCGCTGCGCGAGGTCGTACATGTGCGTCACGTAGAGCACCTTGACACCTGCCTGCAGCAGCGCGTACACGATCTGGCGTGCGATCTCGGAGCCTTCCAGTTCGTTGGTCGATGCGAACGACTCGTTGCAGAGCAGAATTGATCGCGCGGTCATCGCGTCGATCGTCTTGCTCATGCGTGCCAGCTCCTCGTCGAGCTTGCCGCTTTGCATCGTTGCGTCCTCTTCGCGGCGGAAGTGTGTGCGGACCGCGTCGCGCACGTCGGTCGTGAGCGAGCGCGCGCTGACGAACATGCCGCATTGGCCCATCAGCTGGGCGATGCCGACGCTGCGCAGGAAGGTCGACTTTCCGCCCTGGTTGGCACCAGTGATGACGACGAGCCGCTTGCCGGTCGCTTCGAGGTCGTTGCCGACGACCGGCGCATCAGTCGTGAGGCAGAGCGCGACGTCATGCAGGTCGCTGAACGCGAGCGTTGTCTCGTCCGCGGGTCGGGCTTGCGGGAAGCAGATTGGGGCGCCACGCGTGGTGAGCGCTTGGTGGAGGTTGATCGCGCCGACATAGAAGCCGAGCTCGTCGCGCAGTTGGCGGAAGAAGCTGCGCATGTGCTCGCACGACTGTTCGAGCGCGTCGGCGGCGTCGCCGATGCCGAGGTTGCGGATGTCATCGAGCGCGCGGGCGCCGGCCTCGTCGCGCGGCGGGATGACGAAGCTGTAGCTGGAGCGCTCAGCGAGCGCGAGACGCTCGCGCCATCTGCGCTCGCGCGGCGCGCGCAGGACGACGCGCTCGCCGCGGTTGCCGGGCCCGAGCACCGCGCTCACCAGTACGCCGCTGCGGAAGTGAAGGCGCTTGAGGTGGAGGTCAACCTCCGCGAAGAACTCGTCGTCAAGCTCGTTGGCGAGTGTCGCGAAAAGGTTGACGAAGGCTTCGGATTCGAAGCGCGCCGCGGCCTGCTGGCGCAGCGCGCTGACGCGTTTGAGCGCGTCTATGAACAGCTCGAGCACCTGGACCGAGCGGTGGACAATCGAGGTCGGGGAGCGCCACATCGAGCCGAAAATGTGTCGTTCCGCCTCGCGCACGCCGACCGCCAGCTCGTAGAGCTCGGTGACGACGAGCGGCTGTGCGAGGCAGTCCTGGAGCGCGCGTTGGCGGTATTCGATCGTCGCCACCTCGTCGAGGCTGGCGAGCATGACGTCACGCGCGATTTGATGGACCCGCGTGTCGCCGGCGGCCATCGTCGCGAACAGTGTCTCGAGCGCGAGGTCTGAGACCGTGTCCTCATGCTGTGGCGCGAGCTTCTCGTTGAGCTCGTAGTCTCTGTTGGGGTGCAGCAGGCGGACCTTCATCCGCGCAGTCGCTCCCCCACCTGGTCGCTGCCGAGCCGGTACTTGGCGGCGAGCGCGGCAGCGTAGGCAAGGCCGTCAGCCGGCCGGCGCAGGATCTTGAACGTTCGCGTCGCCGGGTCGGCCACGTCGATGCTGCTGACCATGCTGACGGTGGCCGGACTGAGTCGCGAGAGCTCATCGATGAACGTCACGTAGACGCAGAGCAGGTCGCTCTCGACCAGCTGGCCGATCACGGCCCTGCCGATCACGAAGGCGTCGTGCAGCGAGGTCGAGCTGAAGCTCTCATTCATCACGACGACGCTACGCCCGCCGGCCTGCTCGAGGATCGCGTGGACGCGCTGCAGCTCCTCCTCGAGCTTGCCGGCGAGAGTCGCGATGTTCTCTTGGCGCTCGAAGTGTGTGAAGAGCCGGTCGCAGAGCATCAGCTGCGCGCGCGTCCCGGGGACCGGACAGCCGATCGCCGCCAGGTGGTGAAGCTGCCCGAACATCCGGGCGAACGTCGTTTTGCCGCCCTGGTTTGGGCCGCTGACGACGATCGCGCGCTCGGGACCATCCAGCTTGATGTCGTTGGTCACGACCGGCGCGCCCTCAGCGACGAGCTTCTGTGCGAGCGCCATGTCGAACGCGTCCCGAACGAGCGTCGTCTTCGCGCGGCTGCTCACGCGTGGATGGCAGAAGCGCAGACCGGCTTCCTGTAGCTGCGAGCAGTGGGCGAGATATGCGATGTAGAACTGGACCTCGCAGTCAAACGTCCCGATCAGCGCGTCGCTGAACTGCCGGTGGCGGGTGCAGAACTCGTCAAGCGCCACAAACGCGTCAGAGTGAAAGCGCGCGACGCGATCGAGGATCTGTGCGCTGACGTGACTGTTCTCGGGCCAGCTCTGAACCCCCGAGCTCTGCTCGGCAACTTTGCCTTGCCGGAAGCGCTCGAAGGTGCGCACAATCGCGGCGCCGTAGTCCTCGTCCTCCGCGAAGCGCGTGATCGTGACGCGCGGGCCCTTGATGTTGACGGCGAAGCGGATCGCGGCAAGCGCGCCGGTGACGCTCGCAATGTCGGCGGCCAGCCTCTTGAATTCGGCGCTTTCGACGTGCGCGTGGAGGTGATCCCGCAGTCCTCGCATGCCACGCGAGCCAAGCTCGATCGGAGCGAGCGCCGAGTCAAGCCGCGTCACCGCCTCCGCATAGGTGGCGGCGACCAACAGGAACCAGCCCTGGCGCTCCCGGGCGTAGTAGCGCTGCTCGACCTGCGCGAGCTGGCGGCGCATCGTGCGCATCGCACCGGCGAACGCGACGACGTGGGCTCGCGTCTCATCGACCTCGAGGTCGCTGAAGACCTCCTGGCGGTAGAGGACATCGTCCGTCCTCGACAGCCGCGTTCGGAAGATCGCGCCGAGCTCGTACTCCTCGTAGCCCCTGACGATCCTCGCGACGACCTGGTCCAGGTTGAGGTCACGGAAGTACGGCGGCTCGCCCCCCTCCACAACCAGCCGCGCATCCTCAGGGGTGAGAACGCTCTGAAAAGGCGATTCGCTCATGGTCTCTACGGTCGGTAGAGGCCATCAGCGCCGGTAGCGCGGGCGAAGGCGAGCCTCATCGCCTACTCAGCGAAGCCTACCAACGGCTGGAGGCTTCCCAGCCCAACGTCTCATCCTCCCGAGCCTCACCCGATCCTCATGCAACGCCCTCGGGCATCGAAGGAGGCGCCGGTGAGCGTGACTGCTCTCGAGGCAAAGCGATCGTGCGCGAGCGCCCACTCCTAGCGCTCGCTCCGCGCGACGAGGGAGCGTCTGGCACGAGGCGTTCCGGGCGCACGAGGCGCTTCGGTTTAGTCGGCAAATGTCCGCGGCAGAAGCCCGCGCGCTGCGATCTGTGGCTTGCTCAGGCGGCGGGTTCGGAGTGCTCTGGAGGCTTGTCGGTCGGCGTGGCGCGGCGCGTGACGGCTGTTGTGATCTGGTCGCTTGCTTGGATGGCGCGCGCGACGGCGTTTACGGTTCCGCGGCGCAGGACGTCGCGCACCTTGGGCGAGCTGAGGGCCGCACCGGCGGCGACGGCGATTCCGAGCGGCGGCGAGGCTGCGGCGGCGAGGGCGGCGGCTGCGACCTTGAGCTCAGTGTGGTTGTGCGCGGCGGGAGCGCTCTCGGTGGGCTCTTTCTGCGTCGGCTCGGACATCAAACACAGGATACGCGTGTCCGAAGGTTCCGGGAACAGGCCGGCCTGGCAAACGATGGAGTCCCGTTGCTGGGGATCTACGGCTGGCGCGCGATGCGCTCCCGATGAGGCGGTTTGCCGGTGTTCGGTAGCGAGTACGATGAGTCGGAATGTGTACGGGCGCGATGTGTCCGGCGCAGCCGAAACGGAGATTGGAGTGTCAGATGCCGGAGGATTTTTTTGAGTCTGAGGTGGCGATAGCTGTGGCGCTGACGGCGGCCGTCTTTTCGCCGCGCGTGCGTGACGTGCTTCGCCAGGGCCTGGTCTATGGCGTGGCCGGGGCGACTGTCGCCGCTCGCACCGTAACTGGCGCGACTCGGACGGCAGGCCGAACTGTCGCCGCCGTAGTGCCTATCGGCATCGGACAATCAGGCGACGCGGACGCCGCGTCCGCCTCGCCGAAGCGTCCTGCTGCTGCTCGCGTGTCGAGCGGCGCCAGCTCGGCGCGCGGGACGCGCGCGCGGACCACTCGGCGTCCTGCCGCTGCTCGGCGTCCTGCCGCCGCTCGTGCGGCCGCGACTCCGGAGCCTGTCGCTGCCGCGCCGGGTATCGCCGCTGTGCCGGCCTCCGGGTCTTAGCGTCGATGGGCGAGAATGCCAAAGCGGATGCCGAGGCCCGGATCGAGCGGGCCGAGCAGCTGGTTGAGCAGTACAAGGACCGCGGCGCACTGTTTCTCGCTCGCACGTTCGCGCGGGCGCGCGAGGAGCTCGAGGACATCTGGGCGGAGGCGAAGTCACTGAAGCCACCTAGTCGCCCGTAGCCTGCCGCGGGCGAAGATGAGCCCCACGACAGATGCGGCGCGCGTCGTGCGCCAGTGCAGTGGGCGCGTGCGTGTCCATGCGCCCGGTTGGACGGGCCACGGGGCGTTGCAGGTCGAAGCCGGTCTCCGCGGGCTGCCGGGCGTGCGGCGGGTGCGAGCGAGCCCCGCTACGCGGAATATCCTGATCGAGTTTGATGAGGCGGCTGGCGAGCCGTCGGAGCTTCTCGCGCGCGTCCAGCACGAAACAGGAGCCGCGAGCGTCTCGCATCGTCGGCGCGCCGAGGAGCCAGGCGCTCATTCACATGACCCTGTCGAGCGACGCCGCGAGGGTCCGCCCCTCCTGCTTGAGCGCGGCGGGCTGCTCGCCCGTGTGCGCATCGGGGTGCGTGGACTGGAGCGTGACCCCGAGCTGGGGCAACGGCTGGTCGGCAGCTTCGGGCAGTTAGCGGGGGTTCGACGCGTCAGCGTCAGCCGCTTGACGGGACGGCTGCTGATCGAGTTCGACGAGCATCAGTTGGCCGTCGAGGATCTCGTCGCCCAGCTCACTGGCATGGAGCTTCCGGACCTGCCCGAAGACGACTGCCCGACGCACCCGCTCGATCGCGCAGCGCTGATCCAGAGCGGGACGCGCGCGGCGGGGGCGCTTACCGGGCTTGGCGTGATCGCCGCACGTCGCGTTGCGGGCGCGGAGGGGCCTCCGGTCGCGGCAGGTGGTCCGCTGGCCGTGGCCGCAGTGGTGGGGGTGCTCGAGGGTCTGCCTCCGCTTCGCCGGGCGATGTTCGCAGGGTTGGGTCGCGATCGGGCGGAGCTGTTGGTCGGTGCCGTCAACGTGCTCGCCCTCAGCCTCGCGGGTAGCCCGCTCGGTTTGGCTGTCAGCGCTGCGGTGGCTCTGCGCCGCTTCACCGAGATCCAAGCCCGGCGCGACTCTTGGCGAGCGTACGAGGCGCGCCTTGCTGATGCGCAGGACGCCAGTCCGGGGCAGACGATCCGTCTGCGCGCCGGCGAGCGTGCGCCGTTGGCGGGCAGGGTAATCGAGGGGGCGGGCACGATGATCGGCCGCAACGGCCTGCCCAAGCCGCTAGGTCCGGGCGACACGGTTACGGGCGGGGCCCGCGTGAGCGGCGGTCCGTTCGTTGTCGAGCTGACGGCCGACGACGCGTTCGTACCCTTGTCACGGCCGGTTCCGCAGTCGGCGACGCACCTGAATCACTACCTGCAGATAGTGGGTCCCGTATCCATCGCTTACGCGGCGCTGACGGCCGTTCTCACGCGGTCGGCAACGCGAACGATGACGGCGCTGCTATTGGTCAACGCGCGTCCCGCGCTGATCGGCGACGATGCCGCCGAGGCGTCGGCCTCGACGCGCGTCATGCGGGCGGGGATCACCGTGGTGAGCACTCGCTTCGGGCGAAGCGTGCGGATGCCGGGGGTACTGCTGGTCGATGGCCCGCGAGTCCTCAGCGACCGGAGACTCGAGGTCGCTCACGTATCTAGCCTGCGCGCCGATCTCGACTCGCCGCAGGTCCTCGCGATAGCTGCCGGCATCGCCGCCGCGAGCGGCTCGCCGTGGGGCCCGGCGTTTCCCGTCGCCGACCGCGCGAACGCGCACGATGGGGTGTTCGAGGCCGGCGCTGCTCTCGCACAGGTTGGGCGCTTGCGACTGCGACTCGAGCCGTGCGGGGACCTGGATGCCTGGCCGGAGGCTGCGCGTCAGCACGAGCGCGGCAACTACGTGCTCGTCGTCAGCCGTGAAGTCGACGGCGTCGCGCTCGGCCTGGTCGCGTTGCGGCCACGCTTGGAGCCGGGGGCCGCGGCGATGCTCGCGGGGTGTGAGCAGCGTGGCGTACGCGTCGAGCTGCTCGCCGGGTCGGACACGGCTCGAGCCGAGGCGCTGGCTGCCCGCGTCGGGCTACCCGTCAGCGAGGGCGATGGCGTCGAGGTGGTCCGCCGCCACCAGCGCGATGGGCAGATCGTGGCGTTCCTCTCCGATAGCCAGCACGCGGCGGCCGCCTTTGCCGCCGCGGATTTAGCGATCGCTCTGACATCCGGGCGCAGCGGGCACTTCGCCGCGCGCGCGGACGTGCTCGCTCCCGACCTCGGCTCAGTCGGGAGCATCATCAAGGCCGCCGCGCTCAAACAGGCGGCCTCGGACGACGCGATCGCGCTTTCAGCAGTCTCCAACGTCGCCGGCGCCGTGTGGGGACTGGCCGGCCGGCCGGGCATCGAGCGCGGCTCACACGCCACGTACGTCACGGCGCTCGCTGCGAGCGGGCTGGCCGTCGCGCGGCTGAGCGGCGGCAAGCCATCACGCTCCGCGACCGCGAGTCTGATCGATCCTGAGCCCGAGCGTTGGGGACGACCAGCCCTCGCGGAGCTGTTTCGCCAGCTCGACAGTTCACGCGAGGGTCTGAGCAAGCAGAGCGCGGCCGAGCGAGCGGTTCAGTTGCCCGTGTTGCGCTCCGAGAACCCGCTGACGGCCGCGCTGGGTGAGCAGCTGCGCTCTCCACTGAACGGCGCGCTAATGGCTGGCGCGGGGATCTCACTGATGTTCGGTGCGGTCGCTGATGTCGCGCTGATCGCCTCTGTCATCTTGGCCAATACCGCCGTCGGCGTCTGGCAGGAGCATCAGGCCGGCCGCGTGATCTCGCTGCTCGCGCAAGAGGAAGCGGCGACGGTAAGTGTGCTGCGCGATGGCGCGAGCACGATGGTGAGGTCCCACGAGCTCGTGCCGGGCGACGTGATCTCGCTCAGCTCTGGCGACCGGGTGCCCGCCGACGCGCGGATCATTCAGTCGGACTCGCTCGAGGTCGACGAGGCCGCGCTGACCGGGGAGTCGCTGCCGGTGACCAAGGACGCAGAAGATCCCTCTGAGGCCGGTCGAGTACTCCTCGATGGCACAGATATCACGGTCGGTAGCGTCGTTGCCGTCGTCTTCGCCACTGGTCGCGGGACCCGCATGGGAGCGACGGCGGCGGCGCTGGCCGCGGTCGAGCCGGCGCGTGGCGCACTCGACTCACGCCTGAACAGGCTCGTCCGCCAGAGCCTTCCGGTGGTGCTGGGAGGCGGCGGAGTCATCGCGCTGAGCGCTTTGGCCTGGCGGCGTCCGCTCGCCGGCCAGCTTGCGGTTGCCGCGAGCGTTGCGACGGCGGCGGTGCCCGAGGGGCTTCCGTTGCTGGCCGGTGTCGCTGAGGCGGCGGTCGCGCGCCGCCTCGCGGGCCGCAACGCCTTCGTGCGCCGACTGGCCGCAGTCGAAGCCCTCGGACGCGTCGATGTCGCCTGCACAGACAAGACTGGAACGCTCACGGCAGGCCGTCTGAAGCTCACGGCCATCGAGACGTTCGCGGCTGAACGAGCGACTCCAGACGAGCTGCGCGACGTTCTTCTGTCAGCGGCCCTGGCGAGTCCGCACCCCGACTCTCCGGGGGTGGGCGCTCACCCGACGGACGTCGCAGTTCTCGAAGCGGCACGGGAGCACGGGCTTGACACGGAAATGCGCGCTGAGCGCGACGATGAGGTGCCGTTCGACCCGGCGCGCGGCTTTCACTCAAGCGTCCTCGGTGACCGTGTGCTGGTCAAGGGCGCCGCCGAGTCGCTGGCGCCGCGCTGTAAGACGGTTCGCCGTCGCGACCGCGACCTGCCCTTGGATGGCGAAGGAACCGCCGCGCTGCTCGACGCAGCCGAGCGTCTCGCGAGCAAGGGCCTGCGGGTGCTGATGGTGGCGGAGGGAACCAACAGCACGGCGCCCGAGGACCCGGAAGGACTTGTTGCCATCGGACTTATCGGCATCAGCGATCCCCTCCGTGACGGCGTCCCGGCCGCAATCGTGCGCTGCCACCAGGCCGCGGTGCGCGTGATCATGCTGACCGGCGATCACCCTGCCACGGCGAGAGCTGTCGCCGAACAGGCAGGACTGCGGGTCACACCCGATGCCTTGCTCACCGGCGCCGAGCTGGCCGACCTCGACGACCACCAGCTTGACCAGCGGCTCGAGCGAGCGACAGTCATCGCGCGGATAACGCCGCTGGACAAGCTCCGCATCGTCGAGCGCTTGCAGGCCAGCGGCAACACGGTCGCGATGACCGGTGACGGCGTCAACGACGCTCCGGCCCTGCGGCTGGCCGACGTCGGCGTCGCGATGGGGCTCCGAGGCACCGAGGTCGCGCGCCAGGCCTCCGATGTCGTGCTCGCCGACGACGACTTCGCGACGCTCGTGGAGATGCTGGTCGAGGGCCGCAGCTTCTGGTTGAACCTGCGACGCTCGCTCGGTCTGCTGCTCGGCGGGAATCTCGGCGAGCTCGGGATGATCGTCGGCGCCAGCATGCTCGGCCACACTGCGCCGCTGACCACGCGGCAGATCCTGACCGTGAACCTGATCACGGACACGCTGCCAGCGGTCGCCGTCGCCGCCCAACAGCCCGAGAACCGCGACCTCACCGTCCTCGCACGCGAAGGCGGCGGCGACAGCGACGCGGCACTACGCTCCGACATCCTGCGCCGCGGATTAGCAACTGCCGGCCCTGCACTGGCCGCGTATGTCCTGGCCACGCGCCTGGGCAGCCTCGCCCATGCCCGCACCGTGGCATTCGGCGCAATCACAGCGACACAGCTGGGACAGACCCTGAGCCTCGGACGCGCCGAGGGAGCGCTGACCCCGCCGGTGCTCGCGGCGGTCGGAGGCTCCGGAGGGTTCACGCTCGCAGCGATGTACGTTCCACCGCTCGCCGGATTCCTCGGCCTGACCGCCCCGACGATCCCGGGGATCCTGCTCATCGCCGGCGCAGCGATCGCCTCAGTGCTCCTGGCCGGCGGCGTCGGTGAGGTAGAACACCCTCTTCGCGGCCTCCCGCGTCCGCGTCCGCGCGCGCTGCTGACCGGCGCGTCGGCGTGAAACAAAATAGCTGCAATTAACCGGTTTTTAACGCGCTCGTAACGATACGGTCACCTCTCACGCCACAACGACTTCTATCGTGCCGCTCATGGTTGAACTGCTCGCCGCACTGCTCGCCGCTGCGCTCGCTACACGCTGGCTTGCCACCGTGGTGGCCGCGCTCGGCATCCCCTCGCCGCTCGTCGCCGCCGCCGGCGCGCTGCTCTAGCTCGCCCGCCAGCGGTCATCGATCCGACGTGTCGGCTCGAGCCTCGAGCCGGGTGTCGGTTTGACTACCTCACCGAGCAACGAACCGCTCGATGGCGCTCGCGATACCGCTGGCGATGACCTGTTGGTCCATCACGCTGTCTGCGATCGATCCTTCGAACGGGTCGGTGACGTAAAGCGGTTCGATCACGGCGCCAGGCATCTGGGCCGGAGTGGAGAAAAAGCCGCGCATCGCCGGGCCAAGCAACAACAGGTGGTTGTATTCGCCGGCGAGTGCCGCGAGCCCGCCGGCTGCACGTGAACGCAACGCAGCCGGAGCGCAGATCGAGAATGCGGGATTGGACGTCAGCGAACCACATTCACACGACCATGAGCACGTGGTCCACTCCCACGGTGTGTCGGCGGACGCCGACGCGGGCAAGCTAACCGCCGCGCTCGCGTTGATCGTCGGATTCATGGTGGTCGACGTCGTCGTTGGCACGCTTGTGCACTCGCTCGCCCTGCTCTCCGACGCGGCACAAGCCCGCGCGGTTGGTCCCGGCGATGGCCGCCGCTGAATGGCCACTGGCGCCCTCCAGTGGCCCAAACTCCCGTGAAACACACGCAAACTCCGTAAGACTCGGTTTCGAGAAGTCGATTCACATTGGCCGCATTTGCAGGCAAAACCGGCGATTCTGCGCGGGGTGACGTATCGCTTCACACGCGAGAGGTCGCCGGTTCGAAACCAGCCGTGCCCATCAGGGACTCAAGCTCAGCGAGCCGCGGCCCGGACGATGTCCTCCCGGAAGCGGCGTACGACGGTGGGCTCGGCCGGCCTGAGGATCAGGTGGCTGAGGCGCAGGCGCTCGATGCGCTCGGTCAGTTGCTCAACCATGCGCTCGGGCGGGCCGACGAACACGTAGGGGCAGTCCCGCAGCGGCTGGGGGTCGAGGCCGGCCGCGGCGCACAGCTCGCCCTCGACGGCGGTGACCTCCGCGTCAGAGCAGAAGCGGACCGCGGACACGAGCACAGAGAACTCGATGCGATCGGGGTCGCGGCCTGACGCTTGCGCGCTGCTGCGCACCCGCTGAACGGAATCGGCGAGGTCGTCCACCGTCGTTGTCAAGCGGCGCACCGGGTCCTTGAGTGCAGGGTGCGCTCCCCCGAGCTTGAGACGGCGCGAGGAGCCGTTGAGGTCCACGACGTCCGCGTGGCGCCCAGCGATCTCGAGCATACGGTCGGATCCGCCGCCGAGAAGCAGACGCGGAGGTGAGCCGGGCGGCGGCTCGAGCCGCACGCCCAGGGCCGCGACGTGCTCGCCGTGAAGATCCGCGAAACCCTCGTCGAAGAGCACCCGGGTCAGCGCTGCGGCCTCCTCGAGCCGGTCCATCCGCTCGGCAAAGGGCGGGAAGGCCTGGCCCAGCGCCTCGAACTCCTCGCGATTCCAGCCGCCGCCGATGCCGGCGAAGACACGCTCCCCGCCGACGAGGTTGGCCAGCTCGAGGAAGCCGCGCGCCGCCAGTGCAGGGTGGATGAGACCGATGTTGACGACCAGGGTCGCGAGGATCAGGCGGTCCGACAGCGCCGCCGCGGCACCGAGCTTGACAAAGGGATCGCCGCCCGGGGCCGCCTCGCGACGCGACTTGCCGTGGCTGACGAACAGGTGGTCGCTGACGAACACGCCGTCCAGGCCCGCGGCGTCGATCGCGCGGATCTGGTCGGCGAACCCACTCGACGGGAGGATGCCCGTTGCGTGCAGCTTGATCACGCTGCACCACTCTAGCCGCACCGCCGATCGCGCCTGCGAGACTGAGCGCGTGGCCCATCCCAAGCGCATCGGCTTCCTGTCCTTCGGAGCGTGGCACCCGGGCGGCGGGATGACGCACAGCGCAGCCGACGCGCTGCGCCAGACCGTCGAACTGGCCGTCGCCGCCGAGGAGATCGGGATCGACGGCGCGTTCGTGCGAGTCCACCACTTCGCTCGACAGCTCTCCTCGCCGTTTCCGCTGCTCGCTGCGATCGGAGTGCGGACGAGCCGGATCGAGATCGGCACCGGCGTGATCGACATGCGCTACGAGAACCCGCTCTACATGGCCGAGGATGCCGCCGCCGCGGACCTGTTGGCGGGCGGGCGCCTGCAGCTGGGCGTGAGCCGCGGCTCGCCGGAGCCGGCGTGGCGCGGGGCTGAGGCATTCGGCTATTCGCTCGACCCCGATGAGGCTCGCGCGAAGACCGAGCTATTCCGCGCCGCGATCGCCGGTGCCGGCGTAGTCGCCGCCGATGTCGGTGGCGGTCCCGGGAGCGCGATGCTCGCGGTGCAGCCGCAGGCGCCCGGCCTTGCGGAGCGGATCTGGTGGGGTGCGGGCTCGCGCCAGACCGCGGTGTGGGCCGGCGAGCAGGGCATGCACCTGATGAGCTCGACACTCCTTCTCGAGGACACGCAGGTTCCCTTCGACCAGCTCCAGGCCGAGCAGATCCGAATGTTTCGTGAGGCCTGGGCGAAGGCCGGGCACGAGCGTGAGCCGCGCGTGTCGGTTGGTCGCAGCGTGATCCCGATCAAGTCGGACTTCGATCGCCGACTGTTCGGCGCCGACGCGAACGAAGACCAGGTCGGCTGGCTCGACGGAGCGATCAGCCGCTTCGGGCGAACGTACACCGGCGAGCCGGAGCGCATCGCCACGGAGCTCGCGCGCGATCAAGCGGTTGCGGCGGCGGACACGCTGCTGCTGACTGTGCCGAGCCAGCTCGGCGTGGACTACAACGTGGCGATGCTCGAGACGATCGCGAATGAGATCGCGCCGGCGATCGGCTGGCAGCGCGGCGAGCGGCCGGCGTCAGCCGTCGCAGCGGGCCGAGACTAGAGGTCAGTCACAATGAGCGTGGAGCGACGCGCGGGACGGACGCCGCCACGATCAGCCCGGGAGCAGACCGGCACGAGACACAGGGGAGGACAGATGCAGATCACGCGCAACGCGACCGAGACCGCGCCCGGACCGGCCGACTGGTTCACGGGCAGCGTCTTGATCGACGCTGTGGCGGCGCCGGGTGAGGGCTCGCGCATCTCCGCGAGCGCGGTCCGCTTCACCCCCGGGGCGCGAACCGCCTGGCACACGCACCCGAACGGCCAGACGATCTATGTCACGGAGGGCGTCGGTCGCTGCCAGCGCCGCGGCGGACCAGTGGAGGTGATCCGTCCCGGCGACCGCGTCTTCTTCGAGCCCAGAGAGGAGCACTGGCACGGGGCGGCGCCCGACCGGTTCATGACCCACATCGCGATGGTCGAGGTTGACGAGGCCGGCAACGCGGCTGACTGGGGCACGCACGTGAGCGACGAGGAATACTCGTCGCCGGTCGGGGAATAGGAAGGTCCGATGGAACATCGAGCATTGGGGCGTACGGGCGTCGTTGTGAGCAATCTCTGCCTCGGCGCGATGATGTTCGGCGAGTGGGGCAACAAGGACCACGCGGATTCGATTCGCATCATCCACCGCGCCCTCGACGCCGGGATCAACTTCATCGACACGGCCGACGTCTACTCGCAGGGCGAATCGGAGGTCATCGTCGGCAAGGCGCTCGCCGGTGGCCGGCGCGATGACGTCGTCCTCGCGACCAAGGTGCACGGACCGATGGGTGAGGATCCAAACCGCCGCGGCGTATCGCGGCGCTGGATCGTCCAGGAGGTCGAGGAGTCGCTGCGCCGTCTCGGCACCGACCACATCGACCTCTACCAGATCCACCGCTACAACCCCGAGGTCGACCTCGAGGAGACGCTCGGAGCGCTGAGCGACCTCGTTCATCAGGGCAAGGTGCGCTACATCGGATCCTCGACCTTCCCGGCTTCGGCGATCGTCGAGGCGCAGTGGAAGGCCGCCGAGCGCGGCCTCGAGCGCTACCGCTGCGAGCAGCCGCCGTACTCGATGCTCGTGCGCGGGATCGAGGCCGATGTGCTCCCGACCTGTCAGCGCTACGGGATGGGCGTGATCCCGTGGAGCCCACTCGCGGGCGGCTGGCTCACGGGGCGCTGGCGTAAGGGCGCCGAGAGCACGACGCCGACCTCGCACGCTCGCCAGCGCCTCGTCGAGCGCTACGACCTTTCGCTGCCGGGCGTGCAGCGCAAGCTCGAGGCGACCGAGTCGCTCGCGCAGCTCGCGGAGCAGAGCGGGATTCCGCTGATCGAGATGGCGATGGCGTTCGTGCTCAACCACCCGGCCGTGACGGCCGCGATCATCGGGCCGCGCACGATCGAGCAGCTCGAATCGCTGCTGCCGATGGCGGACCTCAAGCTGCCGGGCGACGTGCTCGACCGGATCGACGAGATCGTCGCGCCGGGGACGAACGTGAATGCTGCCGACGGCGGTTGGGAGAACCCGTCGCTGCGGCCCGCCGGGCTGCGCCAGTAACGCCTCGAACGCCACCGAGTGATCCGGGTCGTCGCGCTCGCCGTATCTCCGTGCTGACAGGGAAGCGCAGCTCGCTTCCGGCAATTACACACAGCGGGAGACAGAGATGAGCGAGACGATCATCGAGCAGCGAGTGAACCGTGCGCAGTTCCTGCGGAACTCGGCGAAGGGCGGGATCGCCCTCGCAGTCGGAGGCGGCGTCCTCGCAAGCGTCCAGGGGGTCGCGCTCGCCAGCGGCGTGAGCGACAACTCGACCTTGCAGGCGGCGTACGCGGCGGAGACGTTGGCGGTGCACGTCTACAAGACGGTGCTCGCGAACTTCAACAAGTTCTCGCACCCGAAGCTGATGAACATCGACTACTTCCAGAAGGCGCTCATCGACGAGCAGGCGCATCTCGCCTTCCTCGGCAACGCGCTCGGATCGAAGGCCCCGAGCGGGTTAACGCTGCAGATCCCGCCGTCGGCGGTCAAGTCGGGACAGGCCGTGCTCAACTTCGGCGTGGCGCTCGAAACGGCCTTCGTCGAGACCTACCTCGGGGCGGTCGAGACGCTGTCCTCGGCCGATCTGAAGCTCGTGGCGGCGAAAGTCGGGGCCAACGAAGCGACGCACTTCAGCTTCTTCGACGCCGCAGCCGGCGGCCATGGCGTGCTGCCGCCACTGCCATCGACCGTGACGGTCGCTCAGGCAGCGAGCACCCTCACTCCCTACATCCCGAATCTGACCGCGCGGCTCGAGGCGGCCGGGTTCCCGAACGCGTGACTGAGGCGCGGAGCCCGGTGCGGTGCTCGCCCAGCCGGCGCCTGTTGCACCGGGTCCGTCGCACACTCCGCCAAGTGATGAAGTTAGGTGGCGCTCATGAGACTCGACAACGCTGTCCGCAGCCTGCGGCACCGGCGGTCTTTGACTACGAGACCGTGGTCTGAGCCGGTGCGAGCAAGCGGACGCGTGGCGGACCGGCAATGGCGTTAGCGCAGGCGCTGCGCAGCCTCGGCCGATCCCGCTCGCTCGACCACCGGGTGCTCGCCGATGAGGACCTCATGGGACTCGTCGCCGCCGGCGACACGCGAGCGTTCGCAGTCCTCTACGACCGTCACGCGGCGGTCGCCTACGCGCTCGCCTACCGGATCTGCGGACGGCGCTCCTCCGCGGAGGACGTCGTACAAGAGGCCTTCCTCGCGGCGTGGCGCGGCCGGGCGAGCTACCAGAGCACGCGTGGCGGCCTGCGGCCGTGGATCCTCACGCTCGTGCGCAACCGCGCGATCGACGCGGTCCGCCACGCGAGCGTGACGACCAGCCGCGATCTGCACGACGAGGAGGTAGCGGCGACGCTGCCGGCGCTCGAGCGCACCGACGTCGAGGTCGAACGGCGCAGCGACGCGGAGTTCGTGCGCGGCGCCCTCCGGGGGCTGCCCGCCGATCAGCAGCGCGTGATCGAGCTCGCCTTCTTCGGCGGCTTCACGCACAGCGAGATCGCCGTCATCCTCGGGCTGCCACCGGGGACGGTGAAGGGGCGCATGCGCCTGGGACTGATGAGGCTGCGCGCAGCCCTCGGCGAGCCGGAAAACGCGATGGTATGAGCTGGTGAGCCGACGATGAGCGAGAACCGACACTACGTAGAGGACGCCGCGGCATACGTCCTCGGCGCGCTCGAGCCCGAAGAGGCCGACGCGCTCGAGCGGCACATTGCGACCTGCAGCGAGTGCGCCGGCGAGGTTGAGACGCTGCGCGGGACGCTCGACGCATTCGCCGCCTCGGCACCCGCGCTGACGCCGCCCCGCCGTCTGCGTGGCCGGGTGCTGCGCGCGGTTCGCCGCGAAGCGGGGACCGCGCACAGCCGACGGCTCGGATGGACGCCCCGCCTGGCTCTCGCGGGCGCCGCGGCGGCGATCGCGCTTGCCGCCGTGATCGTCGCCGGCTCCAGCAACGGGAGCCGCCTCGTGCGGGCCAGCATCGGTTCGGCGAGCGTGCGAATCAGCGGGCAGCGCGCCGAGCTGATCGTCGCCCACCTCCCGCGCGCGTCAGCGGGGCGTACGTATGAGATTTGGCTGCAGCGCGGCAGCGCGGCGCCGCAGCGGAGCACCCTGTTCAACGTGGACTCGCGCGGCGGCAGCGACGTGGCGGTCGCGGGCTCCGTGCACGGCGTGCGCCGCCTACTCGTCACCGAGGAGCCCGCAGGAGGCACGTCCGCGCCAACGGTGAGTCCCGTGATCGTGGCTTCGATCAGCTGACGCGCAACGGCGCGTGGTGAGCCCGGTGCTCGCCTCACGGCCTCGTATTCTGTGCGGGTGGCCGATCGGGCCGAGATCGAGTTCACGTACACGTCGATCGACCGCATCTTTCGGCTGAGCCTGGGCGAACTGGCGGACTTCAGCGGCGCGAAGTACGACGGTGACTTCTCGTTGACGCTGGAGCAGGCTCAGCGCCGTAAGCACGACTACATCGCCGAGCAGATCGGGATCGGCGAGGGCCGGCGCCTGCTCGATCTGGGCTGCGGCTGGGGTGGGTTGCTGAACTATGCGCGCGAGCGTGGCAGCAACGGGGTCGGCGTCGCGCTCTCGCAGGCTCAGGTTGCCTCATGCCGTCGCCACGGCCTCGACGTGCACCTGTGCGATGCGCGCACGGTCACCCGCGAGCGCTTCGGTCAGTTCGATGCGCTCGCAAGCCTCGGAGCGTTCGAGCACTTCTGCTCGCCCAAGGATTACCGCGCCGGGCGCCAGGAGGCGGTCTACCGCCAGTTCTTTGCGAACACGGCGAGCCTGCTGCCGGTTGGCGGGCGCTTCTACCTCCAGACGATGGTGTTCGGGCCGAAGATGATCCCGATCGAGGAGGTCTCAGAGCATGCGCCGCGCGACTCCGACGCGTTCATCCTGTTCCTGCTCGGCTGCCAGTTCCCGGCGTCGTTTCTGCCGTTCGGGCGCGAGCAGGTCGCACGCTGCGCCGAGCCGCACTTCCGCCTGATCGCGAGCTCCAGCGGCCGGCTCGACTACATCGAGACGATCACGCAGTGGAGCCGGCGGATCGGCGCACCGAGCCTGCGCAAGCGCCTGCTGAAGCTGTCGCTGCTGCCGCTTTGGCTGCGGAGCCCCACCTTCCGCTACGGCTTCACCTCGGGCGTGAGCGCAAACAAGGTCTGCTTCGAGCGCGAGCTGCTCGACCATTTTCGGCTGGTGTTCGAAAGGCAGCCCGGAGACATCGACGAGGCGCAGGCGCGGCTCGAGTCGGCCGGCTAAGCGAGGCCGATCAGCCGACAGCGGCCGAGCGGCTTTGCGCCCGGGCCTCGGTGCGCCCCGAGAGACCGAGCTGGACGTGCTCGACGTGCGAGATCGCTTCGTCCAGGAGGTCTGCGACGTGGTCGTCGTGCAGGTCGTAGAGCACGCGGCGCCCCTCGCGCCGCCCGACGACGAAGCCTAGGTGGCGCAGCACGCGCAGCTGCTGCGAGACGGCTGACGGGTCCATGTCGACCGCCTCCGCGAGCTCGCCCACGCTGAGCGGGCCGCCGCGCAAACGCCCGAGGATTCGCACGCGACTGGCCGTCGCCAGCGCCTGCATCGTCGCGGCCACGCTGAGCGCGAACGGCGCGTCCAGCTGATCGGCCGTCCGAAGGTGCCCTCGGGTCATCCGCCGGAGGATAGCGCGGAAAGCCTGTATAGCCGCATAGCTGAACAGCTATGCGGCTATAGTCCCTGGCGTGGCTCACGCCCATGCCGATCACGGCGTCGCACCGCATGAGCACTCGCACGGCCTGATCGACCCGTCGATTAGGCGATCGAGGGACGGGCTGCGCGTAGTTCTCTACTCGCTTGCGCTGCTCGGCGTGACGGGCGGGCTGCAGGCGGTCATCTACATCACGACGGGGTCGATCGCACTGCTCGCCGACCTGATCCACAACCTTGGCGACGCGCTGACCGCCGTCCCGCTCGGCGCGGCGTTCCTGCTGCGCTCCGAGCGCGCCGAGCGGCGTGCGGGGATCGCGGTCGTCTTGACGATTCTCGCGAGCGCGCTGACCGCAGGGGTTTTCGCGGTCCTTCGCATCGTGCACCCGCTCGCTCCCGAGCACCTCCTCGCGCTCGCGCTCGCCGGTGCGGTCGGGATGGCCGGCAACGCCGTGGCCTCGATCGTGCGACTTCGGGGCGGCCGGCGCCTGCGAAGCCCGGCGCTCATCGCCGACGGCCAGCACGCTCGCTCGGACGCGCTGGTATCCGCGGGCGTGATCGTGAGCGCCGGCGTCGTCGCACTCGGGGTGCCGATCGCCGATCCGATCATCGGCCTCGCGATAACGCTGCTGATCCTCCGGATCACCTGGGAGAGCTGGAACACCGTGCGCGCCGCCGCGCCGACGGCTGAGCCTGCGACCAACTTGCCGAGCCCCCGAGCTAGGCGACGGGTGTTGCCGTGACGTCCGCCTCAGCTCGCCCCGCGCGGATCTCGCCGGCCGGTTGTCTCGACTTGCGAGAAGTGCCGCGCATCAGCGACGCTCCGGCGCCGGCGATGCAGGCGACGATCGCGAAGGTGAACGCCTCGTGCAGGCCCGCACGGAAGGGAGCGGAGATGAGGCTCGGGAAGAAGCGGTGACCTAGCAGCAGCGCCCGGTTGTGCGCGCTCAGACCGGCGAGCGCGTGCGCCCCGATGAGATGCTGGACCGGGTTGAAGCCGAGGAAAGCCGCGAAGAGGACCGAGACGGTGGGAAGGTGCACAACCGAGGCGGCGGCGGCGGCGCCGACGCCGTGCGCCTCGAGGCCGCTGCGCAGCGTGTGCGCGAGGGTCGAGCTGAGGCCGAAGATCATCAGCGTGAAGAAGATCCCGATCGAGATCACCTGGGCCGAGTTCTGGAAGGTCTGATTCATGCCGCCGCCGGCACCGCGATGCGCAGCCGGCAGGCTGTTCATCACTGCAGCGCGGTTCGGCGAGGCGAAGAGACCCATCGAGAGGCCCATCATCAGGAGCGCGAGCGCGAACTCGGGGTAGCCGAAGTTCGTCGGCAGGATCCAGAGCACGCCGAAGGCCGCCGCCGAGCCGAGCATCCCAGCGGTCGCAAACGGGCGCGCGCCGAAGCGGTCTGAGAGGTAGCCCGAGACCGGGCCCGCAACGAGCATGCCGAAGCTCAGCGGCAGCATGTAGAGGCCTGCATAGAGCGGCGTGTCAGAGAAGCTGTAGCCGTGCTCGGGCAGCCAGATGCCCTGCAGCCAGATGATCAGCATGAACATCAGACCGCCACGCGCGACGGCCGAGAGGAAGGTCGCGATCGAGCCAAAGCTGAACGCGCGGATCCTGAAGAGCGGCAGGCGGAACATCGGGTCCGCGACGCGCGCCTCGATCGCGACGAATGCGACGAGGCAGGCAACGCCGCTCGCGAGCAGCGCGATGACGCGCGGGCTGCCCCAGCCGGTCTGCGAGCTGCCATACGGGCGGATGCCGTAGGTCACGCTGACCATCAGCAGGATGAGGCCGAGCGCGAAGGTGAGGTTGCCGAGCCAGTCGATCGGGCGGCGCTGCGGCTCACTGCGCTCCTCGAGGCGCAGGTAGGCCCAGACCGTGCCGAATAGCCCAACCGGGACCGAGATCAGGAAGACGAGGCGCCAGTCGATCGGCGCGAGCAGGCCGCCGAGGACGAGCCCGATGAACATGCCCGTGACGCCGACGATGTTGTTGATGCCGAGCGCCATGCCACGCTGGTTGCGCGGAAAGGCGTCGGTGATGATCGCCGCCGAGTTGGCGAGCAGGCAGGCGCCCCCGGCCCCCTGGACGACGCGGAAGACGACGAGATAGGTCGCACCGGCCCGACCGTGCATCCAATCGACCGTCAGGATCAACGACGCGACCGTGTAGATGACAAAGCCGAGGTTGTAGATCCGCACGCGCCCGAAGATGTCCCCGAGCCGGCCGAGCCCGACGATCAGGACGCTCGAGACGACCATGTAGCCGAGGATCATCCACAGCAGGTAGAAGCTGTTCGCGGGCGCCAGCGGATCGAGGCGGATGCCGCGGAAGATGTCGGGCATCGCGATGATCGTGATCGAGAGGTCGATCGTCGCGAGCAGTACCGCGAGCGTGACGTTGGAAAGCGCGATCCACTTGTAGCGCGCGTCCGGCGTCCGCCGGCCCGCCGAGCGGGCGGAGCGCATCCGTGTCGACCCGTCTCGCACATCAGCTACTATACAGGCCGCCTGATCAGTTTACCTGTCGATTTTTCCGTGCCCGTGCCGAGCCCAACGGACACCGACCAGACACTCCTCGCCAGCGACCTGCGCGTCGTCCTCGGCCAACTCGTGCGGCGCATGCGCGCCGAGCGCCAACCCCTCCCGCTTACTCAGACGTCGGTCCTTTCACGCCTCGAGCGCGGCGGCCCACACAGCGCGAGCGAACTCGCGGCGGCGGAGCGGATGCGCCCGCAGTCGATGGCGCAGATGCTCGCGGAGCTCGAGGAGCAGGGCCTGATCGCACGCGCGCGCGACCCGCGCGACGGCCGGCGTGCACTCGTCACGCTGACCGGCGGCGGGATCGCAACGTTGACCGAATGTCGCCGTCAGCGCGAGGGCTGGCTGGCCGGTGAACTCAACGCCCTCAGCCCGCCCGAGCTCGAAACGCTGACGCGGGCACTGCCGCTGCTGCGCCAGATCGCCGAAAGCTAGCGTCAGCACATCGCCGCACACCGCGGCCCACCGCCGCGGGGCAGACGAGGAGAATCCGAGGCGGTGAGCGACCACCACGGACACAGCCATGGGAGCGCAGGCGAACGCCACCTGGCGGTGGCGCTGGCGCTGATCCTGGCGTTCATGGGTGTGGAGGTCGCCGTCGGGGTGCTCGCGCACTCGCTCGCGCTGCTCTCAGACGCGGCCCACATGCTGACCGACGCGGCTGCACTCGGTGTGGCTGTCGCGGCCGTCCGGCTCGCGCGGCGTCCGGCGCGCGGCGCGATGACCTACGGGCTGCGGCGGGCCGAGATCCTCTCAGCGCAGTTCAACGGCGCGACGCTACTCGTGCTCGGCGGCGTAATCGTCTACGAGGCCATCGCGCACCTCGTCCACCCCGCCCGGGTCGGTGGGCGCGCGGTGCTGATCGTCGCGCTCGCGGGCGCCGTCGTGAGCCTCACGGCGACCCTGATCCTCGCGCGAGGCGGGCCGCGCAGTCTCAACATCGAGGGCGCCCTCCGGCACATGGCGACGGATCTCTTCGCGTTCCTCGCGACGGCTGCGGCGGGCGGGGTGATCATCGCGACGGGCTTTCGCCGCGCGGACGCGATCGCGTCGCTCGTGATCGCGACGACCATGCTCGCTGCGTCATACCGGCTGCTGCGCGACTCCGGGCGCATCTTCCTCGAGGCAGCGCCGAAGGGGCTCGATGTCGCGGCGATCGGGCGCGCGATGGTGGGCGTCGCGGGCGTCCAGGAGGTCCATGACCTGCACGTGTGGGAGGTCACAAGTGGCTTCCCAGCGCTGTCCGCCCATGTCCTCGTCGACGCGCAGGCGGACTGCCACGAGGCGCGCCGCGAGCTCGCGGCCGCGCTGCGAGATCGCTTCGCGATCGAGCACACGACACTCCAGGTCGATCACGCTCGCCAGGAGCTGCTGCACATCGAGACAAGACCGCCGGGACGCGAAGCGTCCCCATAAGAACAGCGATTTCGCAAACCGGCCGTGACGGGAATCGATCGACGGTGTGCCGGCCCGCCGCCCGAGCTGCAACGCTGGAGCGATGATGGCGCGCGATCCCAAGAGCCGTCGTGAAACGAGCGCGGGCGAATCGGCAGAGCGCGCCGCCGGACGCACGCGAGCCTCGCGCGTGATCGACGCCTTCTCCGAGCGCGAGCGCATGTCGCGCCCGGACGAGCGCAATTGGGAAACCGGCGCCGGTGGCGAGGAGGAGGTAGCCCAGGTAATAGCCGCGCGCTGCCCATCCGTGCCGGTCCTGCATGACCGTCGACTCGCCGGCTCGGGCACAAACATCGACCACATTGCGATCGCACCGTCGGGCGTCTACGTGATCGACACGAAGCGCTGTCGAGGCAATGTCGAGGTGATCAATCCACTGCTCGGCAAGCCGCGCCTGATCATCGGTGGGCGCAACCACACCCGGCTCGTCGACGCGCTCGCCAAACAGGTACGAGCGGTACGCGGCGTGCTCGCGGACGAAGTGCCCGTCTACGGGTGCTTCTGCTTCGTCAACCCGTCGGGCCGCCTCGCCCGGTCCGCGCTACCGACGCTCTGGACCCTGCGGATCGCGGACTTCCGACTCTACGCCCCGCGCCGCCTCGCGCGCCAGCTGAACCAGCCGGGCCCGCTCACGCGTCCCGATGCCGCCGCGATCTTGCGCGCCCTCGAAGACGCCTCCGTGCCTGCCTAAGCCGGGCATCCGGCTGCTCGCCGGTACGCTCCGGCGGCGCACCTCGCGCCGCATCCGCGCAATCTGTTCGGCCAGTGGGCTCACGAACCAGGCCTACCCGCCAGGAGCGGGGCGTATGCATCGTCCGTCGCGCCGGCGCTACCGAACCGGCCGGCGCGCCGCCGACGGCTAAGGCTCCGACGCCGCCAGCTAAGGGGTCGACTGCGCGAACTGGCTGCGGATTGCCGATGTGAGCGGCGGCTCCTTAGTGGAGCCTTCGAGCGTGGACACAACCGAAGGGAGTCGCAGTGCATCCAGCCCTCACGAGCCAACTCGCCGAAGCGCACTCCTATGAGCTACGGGACCGTGCGGCACGGCGCGGTCGCGTCAGCAGGGCGCGTCCCTGGAGCGCAATCAGGCGATACTTCGCAGGTGCGAATGCGGCTCACGAGCAGCCACTTCGTCGGACGAGTCGGCGAGCTCGGCGAGCTCGAGCTGGCGGCGCGGGAAGCGCAGGGGCGTTGCCCGACACTCGTCCTGCTGGGCGGTGAGTCGGGCGTAGGCAAGACGCGCCTCGTCGACGAGCTCGAACGCCGCCTGAGCGGCGAGATGCTCGTACTGCGCGGCGAGGCGGTCGAGCAAGGCGACAGCGAGCTGCCCTACTCGCCGCTGTTGAACGCGCTGCGTCCGCTCGTGCGCGGCCAGGACGCGGCGCTCGCGACGCTGCCGGAGAGGACTCGCACCCAGCTCGCGACGCTCCTGCCGGGGCTCGACGCCGCCCCGCCGCCGCCCGACAGCCGCGACGGGAGCGGCCAGCTGCGCCTGTTCGAAGCCCTGCTCGAGCTACTGAACGCGCTCAGCGAGCGTCAGTCGGTGGCACTCGTGCTCGAGGACATGCACTGGGCCGACAGCTCGACGCGCATGTTCGTTTCGTTCCTCGCGCGCAGCCTGCGCAGCGAACGCGTGCTGCTCGTGCTCACGTTCCGTACCGACGAGCTGCACCGCCGGCACCCGCTTCGCGCGCTGCTCGCCGAGCTCGACCGACTTGGTCGCGCGCGGCGCATCGATGTCGAGCCCTTCGACCGCGCCGAGCTGACCGAGGCGCTCGCCGACATCCTCGGCGACGCGCCCGCCGAGGAGCTGGTTGCGCGGCTGTACGAACGCAGCGAGGGCAACGCGCTCTTCACCGAGGAGCTGCTCGCCGCGGGACTCGACGGCCGCGGCGCCGCGCCGGCGAGCCTGCGCGACGCGTTCCTCTTGCGCGTCGAGCGCCTCTCGCCCGATGCTCAGCGAGCAGCGCGCGCGATCGCCGCCGGCCGCCAGCTGGACCAGGCAACGATCGCCGAGGTAACCGGACTCGACGGCCCGGCGCTCACCACGGCGCTGCGCGAAGCCGTCGACGAACAGGTGCTTGTGAGCGCCGATGACGGGCGGCTCGCATTCCGCCACGCCCTGCTACGCGAAGCGGTCGTTGACGATCTGCTCCCGGGCGAGCGCGGCGCGCTCCACCTCGCGCTCGCGCGCGCCTTCGAGCGCACGTGGGCGGCCGAGGCCGGAGACGCGATCGATCGCGCAGGGGCGATCGCGTTCCATTACGCGGCGGCCGGCGACCAGCCGGCGGCGCTGCGCGCAAGCACCGAGGCGGCGATCGCTGCAACACGGGTCCACGCTTACGCCGAGGTGGCCGAGCTCAGCGACCGCGCGATCGAGCTGTGGCCGCGCGTCGAGAACGCGTCTGCGGTGGCACAGCTGGATCACGTCGGACTGCTCGCTCTCGCAGCCCAGGCGCACTCGCTCAGCGGCAACCGCGTGCGCGGGGAGCATCTGCTCGAGAGCGCACTGCAAGAGCTCGACCCGAGCGTCGATCACCAGCGCTACGCGGCGATCCTCGCGCGCCTCGCGCGCTTGCAATGGGCGCTCGGCCGCGGCGACGACGCGCTCGCCGGCGCGCAGCTAGCGCTGGCGATGCTGAGCGAGGAGGACGGCACGCGCGAGCGCACGCTCTTGCTCGCCTGGCTTGCGCGAACGCTCGTCTTGCGCGGGCGCTACCGCGACGCCGTGCGCGACGGCGAGCAGGCGCTGGCGGCCGCGACCACCGCGCACGACAGCGAAGCCCAGGCAGAGCTCCTGAACACGCTCGGCATGGCGCACGCCGCACTCGGACGCGTTGACGAAGGCGTCGAGCTGCTCCGTCGCTCGATCGCCGTCGCCCAGGCGAGCGACGACCCCGACGGCGCAAGCTATGCCTTCGCGAATCTCGCCGAGGTGCTGCACGCCCACGCCCGCACCGTGGAGGGGCTCGCCCTCGCGCGCGACGGGCTCGCGGTCTCCGTCGCGCGCAGCAACCACGACTGGCTGCGGCTGTGCATCTGCGAGATCACGTTCGACCTCGGCAACATCGCCGAGGCCAAGGACCTCCTCGCCAGTGTGCCGCCACAGCTCGTCGGGCTGCTGCGCATCTTCCGCGGGCTCTGCGAGGCCGACATCGCGCTCGTGGAGGGCGAGGAGGACCGCGCCGCGCTGGCGCTCGAGGACGTCGCCGAGCTCGTCGCGAGCTCACCCGAGCCACAGTGGATCGGCAAATACGGTGCGCTCCGGGCCGAGCTTCATCGGCGCCGCCGTGACCTGCCGGCGGCGCGCGCCGCCGTGGCGCAGGCGCTCGACCGCCTCGAACTGTGCACCGAGGACGTCATCCGCATCGCGCGCGTCACGGCCGCGGGCGTGCGGATCGAAGCCGACTTCGCGCAGCGCTCGCGCGACCTGCGCGACAAGGCGGCCGAGCGTGATGCGATCGCGCGGGCGCGCATTCATGTCGACCGTCTGAAGGCGGCGGCACAAGACGGCGGCCCGATCGAGCAGGCCTGGATCGCCACCGGGACCGCAGAGCTTGGGCGGGCGAGGGGCCGCAACGACCCCAAGGCCTGGCACGCCGCGACAATGGCCTGGCAGGAGGTCGAGCGTCCCTACCGCGAGGCGACCGCGCGCTGGCGCGAGTTCGAGGCGCTGGCGGAGCACGATGACCGCGCGGCCGCGGCAGCAGCGCTCGAGCCGGCGCTCGAGCTCGCGCGGCGGATCGGCTCGCGCTGGCTGGTCGCCGAGCTCACGACCCTGGCGGAGCGGGCGCGGATCGCCACAGCGGCGGCCGCAGGCGATGTCGAGGAGCCGGCGAGCGAGGATCCGTTCGGCTTGACGGCACGTGAGCGTCAGGTCCTCGCGCTGCTGGCGGAGGGTGCGACCAACCGACAGATCGGCGCGGCGCTCTTCATGGCCGAGAAGACGGCGAGCGTCCACGTCTCGCGCATCCTCGGCAAGCTCGGCGTTCAGAGCCGTACGCAGGCTGCCGCGGTCGCGCACCGGCTGAACCTGGCCTGAGACAAGGCTGCCAGCTCGTCGGCGAGAGCAATCCGATTGCGGACGGGATCGTGCGCTAGAGGGCAGCGAGGCGCTGGTGCACGAGCTGGACCGCCATCGAGCCCTCGCCGACGGCGGAGGCGACGCGCTTCACCGAGCCTGCGTGGACATCGCCGACGGCAAAGATGCCGAGCTGACTCGTCTCGAGGAAGAGCGGTCGCTCACCGCTGAGCGACTCGGCCTGGACATCGCGCCCGGTGAGCAGGAAGCCGTGCTCGTCCATCGCAACATGGCCGCGCAGCCAGTCGGTGTGCGGCTCGGCGCCAATGAACACGAAGAGCGCTTTGCAGTCGATCTCGCGCTGCGCGCCGTCCAGCGTGTCGCGGACGACGAGTGACTCGAGCCGCTCGTCCGTGCCCTTGAGCTCGATCACCTCGGCGTTCGGTAGCACGTCGATCTGCTCGCGGTCCTCGATTTCGTTGATCAGGTAGCGCGACATCGACTTTCCCAGATCGGGTCCCCGCACGACAAGCGTCGTCGAAGCTGAACGCTGCGATAGGAACATCGCCGCCTGGCCGGCAGAATTGCCGCCGCCGACGACGACCACCGGGTCGCCGGCGCAGAGCTGACCCTCCGCCTGGGTTGCGGCGAAGAAGACCCCGCCCATCTCGAAGCGCTCGAATCCGGGGATGTCGAGCCTGCGGTAGCTCGCCCCGGTCGCGACGATGATCGACCGGCCTCGCACCGTCGTTGCGTCGGCGAACTCGATCGCGAAGTGGCCGTCCTCGTAGGCGAGGGTTCTAGCCTGGGCGGGCACAACGAGGCGCGCGCCAAAGCGCCGCGCCTGGAGGGTCGCGCGCTCCGCGAGCTCGCTGCCTGAGATCCCGGTCGGGAAGCCGAGGTAGTTCTCGATCCGCGCGGACGTGCTCGCCTGCCCGCCGAACGCGAGCTTCTCGATCAGCTGCGTGTCGAGCCCCTCCGAGGCCCCGTAGACGGCCGCGGCGAGCCCGGCCGGTCCGCCGCCAACGATGATCAGGTCGCACAGCGCGGGGGGCGCGCCGCGTGCGCTCAGGCCGAGCATCCCCGCGAGCTCCGCATTCGTCGGATCGCGCAGCACGCCGCCTGCGGCGAGCACGACGGGCGTCTCATCCGGCGCGATCGAGAGCGCGTCCAGCAGCGCCGCGGCCTCCTCGTCCTGCTCAAGATCGAGCCACTGGTAGGGCATGCGGTTGCGCCGCAAGAACTCGCGCAGGCGCTGCGCGTCGCGCGAGAAGCGTGAGCCGATCACGCGGATCCCGGCGCCGCGATCGATCATGATCGCGCGCCGCGCGAGCAAGGCGCGCAAGATCAGGTTCGAGAGGTCCTCGTTGGCGGCGACGAGGCGTGTCAGCTCGGCCACCGGGACCTGAATCACGCTGCCGGGCTCGCGTACGATCGCGCTGAGCAGCGGCGGCGCGCCGGTGAGCAGGTTGAGCTCGCCGAGGAAGCGGCCGCTGCCGTGGACCGCGATCACGCGGTTCTCGGCGCCGTAGCCCTGGACGATCGTCACGCTGCCGGCCTCGACGACGAAGAAGTCGTAGTCGAGATCGCCCTCGCGGAAGAGAACCTCGCCGGCCGCTACCGCGCGCACGGTTCCCGCGGCCCGTACCTTCGCCAGCTGCGCATCCGTCAGGCGAGGGAACGCGCCGCCGACGTTCTCCGGCTCCGGGACGCCCGTGCCGAGCGGTTTAGCTCGCTCCGCCATCAGTCGCCCTCGAGCACGAACGCCGCGTCGTCGACGTAGCAGTAGGACCAGTGCTCGCCAGGCTCGACGGAGGTCACGATCGGGTGCGCGCTTGCCCGCGCGTGCTTGCTCGCGTGCTGGTTGGGCGATGAGTCGCAGCAGCCGATGTGGCCGCAGCTACGGCAGACGCGCAAGTGCAGCCAGCGTCCGCCGATCGCCAGACAGTCCTCGCAGCCGGGAACCTGGTCAGGGCGCGCGACGGCGATCTGGTCGAGATGCGTGCAGGGGGTCACGGGGTACTCCTAGCTCGTGGTGGCCAGGACCAGAGTAAAGCGGACGCCGACCGGCGGCTATGGGCCCCAGAAGTCCTCGACGATCTCGCCGTCGCCCTCGAAGCGGCGCCCGAAGATCAGCACCTCGAGGCCGTCCGGCCCGGCCTCGAACGAGCGTGCCGTGCCGGGACTGACGCGCACCGCGTCAAGCTTGACCAGCTCGACGATCTCGTAATCGAGCTTAACGCGACCGCCGCCGGCAAGCACGACGTAAATCTCCTCCGCCTCGTGATGGCGGTGAGCGAACGCCTCGCGCTTGTTCGGCTTGACCTTCAGGTAGTTCATTGCGGTCTGCTCCGCGCCAAGCTCGACGCGAGGAAAGCGCGCCTCCTGCGTCTCGGAGAGACCGTGCTTCGCCGCCGAGTCCTCTACATCACCGAGGTTGCGCTTACGGTATGCCTTGCTCATGGCTGACCAGCATAGGACCGACCCGCTCGTGCGCAACGTCAGCCAGCTCACGTTCGCGCGCATCGCAGCCGGGTATAGAAGGACACGATGAGAATTGGGATCGTCGGCGCGGGCCGCATCGGTGGCGGGATCGCGCGCCAGCTCGCCGCGGCAGGGCACGAGGTCAAGCTGTCGTTCAGCCGCGACGCAAAGAAACTCGAGGAGCTCGCCAGGGAGCTGGGCGGAAGCAGCGGACCGCCCGCCGAGGCGGTGCAGTTCGCCGAGGTCATCGTGTTCTCCGTCCCGTGGAGCGAGCTGCCGAACGCGCTCGAGCAGGCGGGCTCGCTCGCAGGCAAGATCGTGATCGACACGACCAACCAGTTCGGCAATCCGCCGCTGCCGCCCGAGGGAGACACGGCGGCGCACTTCAACGCGGCGCGGATGTCCGGCGCCACCTACACGAAATCGTTCAACACGCTCACCGCCGGCTTCCAGGCCCAGGCCGCGGGACGCGAAGGCGAGCGCCGCGTCGTCCAATGGCTGTGCGGCGACGACGACTCGGCGAAGCGGCTCGTCAGCGGCTTGATCGAAGATGCCGGCTTCGTCGCGGTCGACGTCGGCGGCACCGCGGACTGCTCGGTCATGGAGGCGCCGCGCCGGCCGGGGGCCGTGTACGGGGAGGAGTACCGACTCGCCGACGCGCAGGCGGTAGTGGCGGCGCTGGATGACGGGCAACCGATCCCCCCGACGCCACGCTACGAGGACGGGCGGTAGGCGCCGCCTGGGCGAACCACCACACAGGCAGTCCCCATTCAGATGCGGCGACCGCCATCAGCGCGTCGCGGCGGCCTCGACGAGCGCCTCGGCGACGAGCGCGCCGGCCGCGCTGTCGGAGTGCTCGGGATGCCACTGGAGGCCGATCGCGAAACGCCGGTCGTCGCGCTCGATGGTCTCGATCACGCCGTCTGCAGACTGAGCGGTGACGCGCAGCCGCCGGCCGAGGCTGCGGACCGCCTGATGGTGCTCGCTGTGGACCTGCGGCGAAGCGCCCGCGAGGCGGCGAATCAGCCCGGCGCGCTCAGTGCGCACAAGGTGTGGCGTGCCGTTGTGGGTGAGCTTGGTCAGGCCGTCGGCGTGAACGTCCTGGTAGAGGCTGCCGCCCGAGGCGATGTTGAGTAGTTGGCCGCCGCGACAGATGCCGACGACGGGTAGATCGAGTGCGAGCGCGCCTGATAGCGCGGCCAGCTCGAGTCGGTCGGCGGCGATATCAGGCTCCACGCAGACCGCGCGCCGGCGCTCGCCATAGAGGCGCGGATCGATGTCGTTGCCTGCGCCGGTGAAGACGATCCCGTCGGCGGTCGCGAGATCACGCTCGCCGACACCACTGCGCATCTGGCGCACGCGCGCGCCGGCCTGCTCGAGCCAGCGGACGTACGGCGCCGCCGACTGCTGCTCGCCGATTGCGAGGAGGATCAGCGGCTCGCTGCCGGCGCGCTCGGCGCGGTAGGAGCGCAGGAACGCGGCGCGCGCTCTTGACACGCGCTTGCGCGCCGCCTCCTCGGTCGTCGAGAGGAGCGCCGCGATCTCCGCGTGCGTAAAGCCGGCCTCGAAGCGCAGCAGCAGCGCGAAGCGCTCGTGGGGACTCAGCCGGGCGAGCGCCTCGCGCGCGGCGTCAGGCTCGGCGGCCGGCAGCCCTGCGGTATCCGCCGCGCTCGCGAGCGGACGGCGCGAGCGGCGGCGCAGCTCGTCGATCGCGAGGTTGCGCGCCGTGCGCGCGAGCCAGGCCCGCCGACGCGACGCGTCGAGCCCCTCCGGAAGGCGCTGCCAGGCGCGGAACAGCGCCTCCTGGGCGAGATCTTCCGCCGCGTGGCGATCGCCACCCAGGACGGCTGTGAGGCGCGCGACGAGCGGCCCGCGCTCGTCTTCGATCAGTGTCTGGCGCTCCATCTATCAACTAAGACGCTCGAGCCGCGCCGAACCGGACACGGCACGACGATCCGCCCCTCGACGAGTAGGTGAAGCGCCAAGCAAGGGGGCTCGTCGACGCGATCGAAATCGGGCGAGGCGAAATCGAGCGCGAGCCGGTCGGTCGTGCAGGCCCGGCGTCGCGCCGCCATCATCGGCGAGCTTGATGAAGAGGTAGGGAACGCCCCAGACGACCGAGAGGGCGCCGAAGAGCGTCCACGCGCGCGTGGTCATCCGGGCCACGATAGCGGCGGTCAGGCGGTTGGTCTGTCCCCACTGATCGCAGCGATCGCGATTCGCCGTTCGCCAGCAGCGAGGCGGCGCGACGCAACCGAGGTCCGCTCGCCAGCTACCGTTCCACGCATGTGCCGCCTGTTCGGCATGACCTCCGGCACGCAGCCGACCACGGCGACGTTCTGGCTCCTCGACGCGCCGGACAGCCTCCTCCGGCAGAGCTTCCGCGAGCCGGACGGGACCGGCATCGGCTGGTTCGACGAGCGCGGCGCGGCCCACGTCAGCAAGCAGCCGCTCGCCGCGCACGACGACAAGCGCTTCGTACGCGAGGCCCACGAGATCCGCTCGCATACCTTCCTCGCCCACATCCGCTTCGCCTCGACCGGGCCGGCGGCGCGCGAGAACACGCACCCGTTCGAGCTGGAACACCGCCTGTTCGCCCACAACGGCGCGTTCGGAGACCTCCCCACGCTCGACGCCGAGCTTGGCGCCGCACTCGCGCACGTGCATGGCCAAACTGACTCCGAGCGCGCCTTCGCGCTGATCACGAAGCGGATCGACGAGCAGGGTGGAGACGTCGAGGCAGGCATCACCGCGGCGGTCACATGGATCGCGGAGCAGCTGCCGCTCTACGCGCTCAACTTCGTGCTAACCAGCGCGGACGAGCTCTGGGCGCTCCGCTACCCACAGACGCACGAGCTCTACGTGCTCGAGCGCGACGCCGGCGAGGAGTTGCACCACCGAAGCCGCCTCGGGACGCACGTCCATTCCGCCGACGCTCGCAAATGTCCGCTCGTCGTGGTCGCCAGCGAGCGGATGGACGACGACCCCGCCTGGCGGCTACTTGACAGCGGCGATCTGCTCCACGTCGACCCGCAGCTGCGGGTCGACTCGCGCCGCATCATCGACCGCCCGCCGGCGCACCAGCTAACGCTGGCCGACCTCGATCCGCGCGCGCGGGCCTCGCAGGCACAGGCCGGGCAGTCGCAATAGCAGACTGCCCGGGGCCGTGGTCGGCGGCCGGCCCGCGCGTTGCCGACTTGAGCGCACAGACGCGTAGCGTCAGCTCGCGGGCGTACGATCGCGATCATGAAACTCGAGTTGGTTGGTGGTCCTCTCGACGGCAGCTTCGTTGACGAGTCAGAGCTTCCACCGGAGGGGATCAGGACGACGTTCTACGCCGCGCGCGGCGACGGCACCGCAGATGCCTATCGCCTGCACCGGATCGAGACCGTCTCCACTCCTCCGGCTGAGTTCGTCTACGACGGGCTGGTGCCCTGGAGCACCCTCAGCGACGACACATATCCGACCGACTAGCCGGTCTACGACCCGTTGAGCAGACCCCGGGGCGTCCCCGTGTAGCCTCGAGGGCGGCGCGTCCCCGCTGGCTCTGCGCTACGACGGTCTTCGAGGTCGGGCCGGATTCTGGTCTTCTCGCTCGCCACGTTCTCGGCTTGCTCGAGCTTGCGCAGCCGGGCGGCCGACGGCCACCTGCTTCAATGGGAGCGGGGACTTCGGCGGGAAGCGAGGGATGCATGGAAGCTGGGACTGGACGCAGCGCTGCCGATCGGGAACGCTGGATCGCACTACTCGTCCTCTGCCTCGGCACGCTGATGATCGTGCTCGACACGACGATCGTGAACGTTGCACTACCGACGATCAAACGCTCGCTCGGCTTCAACCAGTCCTCGCTCGCGTGGGTTGTGAACGGGTACCTCCTGACGTTCGGTGGGTTCCTGCTGCTCGGCGGGCGCCTCGGGGACATGTTCGGGCCGCGGCGCCTGTTCCTCGGCGGCATCGCCTTGTTCACGCTCGCCTCGCTGGCGTGCGGCCTTTCGAGCAGCCAGACGATGCTCGTCGCGGCGCGTGTGATCCAGGGCCTTGGCGGCGCGACAGTCAATGCCGTTTCGCTCGCGCTCACGATGGCGCTCTTCACCGAGCAGGGCGAGCGCGCGAAGGCGATGGGGATCTTCGGCTTCGTCGCGTCCGGCGGCGGCACGATCGGCGTGATCCTCGGCGGCATCCTCACCGACGTGCTCAGCTGGCACTGGATCTTCCTCGTCAACGTGCCGATCGGAATGATCGTGGCGGTCCTCGCGTTGCGCGTGCTGCCGGAAGGTAACCGTGGTATGGCCGACACGAAGCTCGACCTCGGGGGCGCGGTCAGCGTGACCGCAGCGCTCATGCTTGCCGTCTACGCGATCGTCAACGGCAACAGCGCCGGCTGGACCTCGGCGCAGACGCTCGGGCTGCTCGGCGGGGCGGTCGTGCTGCTCGGCGCGTTCCTGACAATCGAGTCGCGGAACAGCGCGCCGCTGATGCCGCTCGGGCTCTTCCGTCACCGCAACCTCTCGACAGCGAACAGTCTCGGCGTCCTCTGGGCGGGCGCGCTGTTCGCCTGGTTCTTCCTCTCTGCGCTCTACCTCCAGGGCGTTCTGCACTACAGCTCGCTCCAGGTTGGCCTCGCGTTCCTGCCGGCGACACTGATCATGGGCGGCCTCTCGCTCGGCGTGTCGGCGATGCTCGTCATGCGCTTCGGGCTCAAGCGCCCGCTCGCGGTAGGCCTGCTGCTCGCGGCCGCCGGGCTCGCGCTCTTCACGCGGCTGCCGGTGCACGGGAATTTCGCGGCCGACGTGCTCCCGTCGATGATCCTGCTCGGCCTCGGCGGCGGGATCGTCTTCAACCCGATGCTGCTCGCCGCGATGGGCGACGTGCCGCCCGAAGACTCGGGCCTCGCCTCGGGCCTCGTGAACACCTCGTTCATGATGGGTGGCGCGCTCGGTCTCGCGGTGCTCGCAAGCCTCGCCGCGTCGCGCACCACCTCGTTGCTGCACACGGGGGACGGCCACCTCGCCGCGCTCGTCGGCGGCTATCACCTCGCGTTCTGGATCGGCACCGGCTTTGCGCTGATCGCATTCTTCGTCACCGTGTTCGGGCTACGCGCGAGTTCCAACGTACCGGCGATGGTGCCGGGCGGCGCAGCGCCTGCGGCACCCGGCGAGACCGCAGCGGTCGCCGAGGGATAGGTCCGCAAGCGGAACGACGCTAGCGACTCGCTCGGGCGGTGAGGCGGACTAACGATCCGCGCGCGCCGGTAGCAGGGCGAGCGTGAGCAGTGCGCCGGCGAGGGCGACGGCGGCGGAAACGGTGGCGCTCAGCTGCATGCCGCTGATGAAGGCGGTGCGAGCGGCGTGGGCGAGGATGGCGGCGTACGGCGGCGAGAGCCGGGCAGCGACAGCCAGAGCACCGCCGAGCGAGCCCGTGATCGCGTGGAGCACGGGAGCTGGAGCGAGGTGGGCGACGAGCGGCGCGAGACGATGGCTGTAGCGCGTCGCGACGATCGAACCGATCACGGCGACGCCGATCGAGCCGCCCGTCTGGATCGAGACGCCGTAGGTGGCTGATCCGACGCCCGCCTTGGCGCGCGGAACGGCGCCAAGGATCGCGTCAGCGCAGGTCGGCATGAGCAGGCCCGACGCGAGCCCGAGGCAGAGCATGCCGGGCAGCAGCGAGTCATAGGAGACCGCCGGTGTGCAGGCGCCGCGAATCAGCCAGAAACCGGCGGCCATCGCGAGCAGAGCGGATCCGGCGACGAGCTTCGAGCCGACCTGGCGGACGAGCAGCGTCGAGGCCGGTGCTGTGAGCGCGAGGACGCCCGCGATCGGGAGGATGCGCACGCCCGCCTGGAGGGGCGTGTAACCGAGCTCGTTCTGGAGCAGCTGCGAGAGGATGAAGAGGGCGCCGAAGAGGGCGAAGACGCCGAGGCCGACCGCGGCGATCGCACCCGTGTAGCGGCGTGAGCGGAAGAACTCGAGCTTCAGCATCGGGTGGGTCGAGCGGCGCTCGAAGGCGGTGAAGAGGGCCAGCGTCGCGAGGCCCGCCGCGAGGGTGGCCAGGACGATGGTGGAGCTCCACCCGCGCAGCGGCGCGTCGATCACCGCCCAGAGCACGAGGCCGAGGCCGAGGATCGAGAGAGCGGCCCCGGTTGGATCGGGCTCGTCGGCCTGCGGGTCGCGTGACTCGGGGACGAGGCGAGCCGCGGCGAGGCCGCCGAGGAGGACGAGCGGGACGTTGACGAGGAAGATCGAGCCCCAGGCAAAGTGTGCGAGCAGGACCCCGCCGGTGAGCGGTCCGATCGCCACGCCGACGCCCATCGTGCCGCCCCACAGCCCGATCGCGGTGCGACGCGTGCTCGGCGAGCGGAAGACGTCATTGAGGATCGAGAGACCGGCCGGGATCTGGAGCGCGGCGCCGGCGCCCATGACTGCGCGGAAGGCGATGAGCATGTCAACGCTCGAAGAAAGGGCGGCGCCCAGTGAGCCGACAGCGAAGACCGCGAAGCCTGAGATGAAGGCCCGCTTGCGGCCAAGGTGGTCGGCGAGGCTGCCGGCGACGATCAAGAGGCCGCCAAAGGCGAGCGAGTAGGCGTCGACGATCCACTGGAGGTCCGACTGGTTGGCGTGGAGCTTGCGGACCAGGGTTGGAAGCGCGACGTTGAGGATCGTCGCATCGATGTTGACCACGAGAACCGCGATGCAGAGGACCGGCAGGATCAGCCACGGGGTTCGGCGCCGCTCGGTGCCCGCGCGCGGCGCGGTCGGCACGGCGGGGGCGGTTGCGCTCATTGGGACCAGACGCTACGCGCGCGGGCGCGCGACGCATCGGGAGGAAGGACGGCAGGGGCCACGGAGAACTACCCGCCGCCGCGGGTTGCAGCGGGACTTCGCCTACGTCGCTTCCGCGCGCCAGCCGCGGTAGAGCTCGCCGAAGTCCGCGCGCATCGCGGGGCTGAGGTCAGCGACTCGCAGGCGTCCCGTGAGGCGGATCGTCTCGCGCATCTGCGCGAGGTACGCAGTGCACTGCGGGCAGCCGGCGAGGTGGCGCTCGAAGCGGCCGCGATCGGCGCGCGGGAGCGCGCCGTCGAGGTAGTCGGTGACGAGCTCGACGATCTGCTGGCAGACGAGGTCTGGTTGGCGGCGCAATCGCAGCGGCATGCTCAGCGCGCTCCGAAGTTGGCTTCGAGGGTGGTGCGCAGGTGAGAGCGCCCGCGGTGCAGGAGGACGCGCTGGTTTGCCTCGCTCAGCTCGAGAACCTCGCAGACCTCCTCCGAGCTGAGCCCGTCGACATCGCGCAGTAGGACGACCTGGCGTTGCCGCGGTGGCAGCCCGTCGAGGGCAGATTGGAGGGCCGTCGCGAGGGCCTGCGCATCGAGGCGCTCCGCGGCTGCATCGGTCCAGTCGACGGGCGGGCTGGTCCACATGCCGCCGGCGCCGAAGCGCGCCGGGTCGACTGCGGGCTCCGGGCTCTCGAGTGGTGTCGTGCGGTGCTCACGCATGCCTGTTGTGCGCGCGCGGTTGGCGAGGATTGCGAAGAGCCAGGTACGGAACGTGGAGCGCCCTGCGAAGCCGCCGATCCCGCGCAATGCGGCAAGCCAGGCGTCCTGAGCTACCTCCTCGGCGATCGCCCGGCTCGCGACGAAGCTCTGGGCGAGGCGGAGCATCGTCGTGTGATGACGCGCCACGAGCTCGACGAACGCCTGCTCGTCGCCCGCGCGAAAACGGCTCAGAAGCTCGGCGTCCGGATCGGTCATCGGGCATTGCGTCGCATGGTCCTCGGGAGGCTACGGAGCCTCGCTAAAGAGGCGCTAGATGTTCAGTCCGCGAAGGCCGGTCTGGCGTTACGCCATCGCGGCAAGGCCGGGGGACTGGAAGATCGCGCTATTTGCGCGCTTTACCGGCGCCTTCGCATAATCGGCGTCCAGTTTGGGTACTGCGGACGGTGATGAAGTTACTCGTGTTTACGAGCACTTCGCTAGCCGGACGGGAGGCACCGCCACCTCTATCCGCGGTGCGGACAGCGCCGCGGGCTCAAGCAGCCAGCGCCACGGACGACGACGCCGCGCAGGCTCAGGTGGCGGTGACCTCCGGCTTGCGGTCGTCGCGCCGCTAGCGCAACGCAAACGTCGCGCGTTCGCCGCCGCGCGCCACCGCACTGATCGCGACGCGAGGGCTGCGGCGCCTAGGCGCGTGCTAACCTATGCTCATTAGGTAATTTCCTAGGAGGCATAGACGATGAAGGCGAAGCGAGTAACGGACAATCTCATCCAGCTCGATCGGGCGCGGTTCGTGAACGCGTACCTGGTACGCGAGGACGACGGGTTCACGCTGGTAGACACGACGCTGTCGGGGGCGGCGGAAGACATCGTGAAGGCGGCGCGCGCGGCCGGTGGGGAGATCGTTCGGATCGCGCTTACCCACGGGCACGGCGACCACAGCGGCTCGCTCGATGCGCTGCGCGACTTGCTGGGCGCGGAGGTGCCGGTGTCGCTCGGCGAGGCGGATGCGCGAATCCACGCGGGCGAGGCCCCGAAGACACGCGGTTCGTGGCCGGCGGTCGCGACAAGGCCCGATCAGCTGCTTCACGGCGGCGAGCGGATCGGGAGCCTCGAGGTCGTCGCGAACCCGGGTCACACGCCGGGACACGTTGCGTTCATGGACGTCCGGGACAGGACGCTGATCGCCGGGGACACCTATACAAGCACCGTCCGGGTCGACATCCCGAACCGGATCGGCCAGCCGTTCCCGCTCGCGGCGATGGGGACCGAGGACCGTGAGCAGGTCGTCGAGGCGGCGCGCGCGCTGCGCGCCCTCGAGCCGGCGCTGCTCGTCGTCGGGCATGGACAGCCGGTGCGCACGCCGCTCGCGGCGATGGACAAGGCGATAGCGCGGGTTAGCCATGGCGCGCGCCGGGCTGGGTAGGGCGGCCGTCGTCGCGGCCGGCGCGCGGCTGGCGGACGCGCGCGGCCTCGAGGGCGTGACGCTCGCGGCGCTCGCCGACGAGCTCGGCGTACGCGCCCCGTCGCTGTACGCGCATGTCGGCGGGCTCGATGACCTGCGGCGCGGAATCGGCGCGCTCGGCGCACGCGAACTCGCGGCGGCGATGACCGAGGCGAGCATCGGGCGCTCCGGGGCACAGGCGCTCGGCGCGCTCGCGCGCGCGTACCGCGAATACGCGCGCGCCCACCCTGGGCGTTATGCCGCGGCCCAGCGCGCGCGCGAGCTGCGCGGCGATCCGGAAGGGGCGGCCGCGGGTGCACAAGCGACGCAGGTAACACTCGGCGTGCTGCGCGGGTACGGGCTGGAGGGGGATGAGGCGATCCACGCGTCGCGGACGATCCGCGTCGCCCTGCACGGCTTCGTGACGCTCGAGGCGGCGGGCGGGTTTGCGATCGACGTCGACCTGGAGCAGACCTTCAAGCGGATCCTCGTGGCGCTCGATCGCGCCCTGCGCGAGTGGCCGGCCGCTGCCGGAAGCGACGCGAGCGCTGAACATCGCGCCAGCCCCCAAGAACAGATCACTCCAACCACTCGGTGACGAATGTCGGGCTGGCGTGGATACAGACGAGCCTGGAGCGACCCGGGCCGTCGTTGGTGAACTTGTGCGGCGTGTGCGGCGACACGATCACAATGTCGCCCGGGCCCGCGCGTAGATCCTCCCCGCCGGAGCGGAATGTCAGGTTGCCCTCGATTACGACCCACGTCTCGTCATAGGTGTGGCGATGCAGACGGGGGCCACCACCCGGATCTCGACGCGGCGTTTCGCGAACGACCCGCGCTCCATCGCTTCCCGGGAGCGATGGCGGCGCGCGTGGCGGAGCTCGCGGTATGCGTGCGCGACGACTACGCGGGCGACGCGGGTCGGATCTGGGGTGAGGCGCGGGATGCGGCGGACCTGCGTGCGCGGATCGGGGCGCTGCCCGGGTTCGGCGAGATGAAGGTGAAGGCGCTCAGGTCCGTGCTCGCTAAGCGCCTTGGCATAGCGGTCGCTCAAGGCCTCGTGCCCGCGCACCCCACGCTCGGGGATGTCGACTCGGCGGCGGCGCTCGCCGACTATCAGGCGACCAAGCGCGCGCACAAGGCGGAGTGGATGGCCGGGCGGGTAGGCAGGTCAGGCTGAGCGCTGAGCGCTGAGGGGCGAGGGGCGAGGGGCGAGGGGCGAGGGGCGAGGGGCGAGGGGCGAGGGGCGAGGGGCGAGGGGCGAGGGGCGAGGGGCGAGGGGCGAG
>Ga0224555_1000046_pt1 | contig 146773 bp, 109 predicted proteins | sample 714S23034metaG_FD_180687 | JGI IMG/M metagenome (GOLD analysis project Ga0224555, IMG submission 180687) | Peat soil microbial communities from Stordalen Mire, Sweden - 717 S2 30-34 | ecosystem: Environmental > Terrestrial > Soil > Wetlands > Peat | place: Sweden: Norrbotten County, Stordalen...
GGTTTGAAAACAGTGGTCAGTGGTCAGAAGGGCCAGGGACGGAGAAGCGGGAAACAGAGAGGCAGGGACCTGGAAGCGAAAAGGCTGACAGCAGCTTTCAGCTCCCAGCTTCCAGCTCTCCGTGCTGAGGCGGCGGCTTTCCTCGCGCCCTTGTTCCCTCGTTCCCCTGGTCCCTGCCTTGATCATGGAACCATTGTGCGGAAAAGCAGTGGTTAGTCGGTGGTGGTTAGTGGTTAGAAAGACGGGGAGCGAGGGAACGGTTCCGGTGTGCACAGTTTCTGGGTAGAAGCGGATCATGGAATGAGTATGCGGCAAAAGCGCGAAATAATCGGCAAACTTGGGAGAGATCAGAGATCAGGGGTCAGAGATCAGAAAGAGAATGGGTTAGGGAGGGGCGGGTGGTTGGATTTTGGCGGCTGGCTCTTGACAAGTTCGGCGGGGCGGCGCGGTAAGAGGGGCTAGTTGGGGCGGGGTTTGGTGGTTTAAGTTGAGGCGGCCGATGCGCGCTCATGATTGAGGGCGAGGAGCCGGGAGAGGATTTCCTCGTTTGAGAGGCTGGAGGGCCAACCGTAGGCAGCAAAGACCGCTTTGTCCAGTTTGCGGTGGGCGTTTTCAAGCCAAGCGCACTTGCCCTTCGTGCGCTTGTTGTAGAGGTTGGTCAGTGTCAGTTTGGCCAGTTCCTCCGGCGCGGCGTTGGGCGGATTGAGCCAGTTGTCGCGCTGCTTGACGAGCTCCCGCGCGGCTTCGGCGATGGCCTTGAGCAGCGGCGAGTTTCTTGGCTCCGCGCCGGGCGGCCAGGGAAACGGAAACGTCTCGAAGGTCGAGGTGGGCGTGTAGCGCGGCCTGTCCTCAAGTTGGGTTCCCATATGCAGGGCCCAGACCTCATGTGCGCTGGAGTGGAGGACGCCAAAGAAGTAATCGTCGTCGCGGGCGATGGCGAAGTTTTGGCAGTCCGGGACGGTTTCCGGTGAGGCCCACACGAACAGGCGGTATTTTGTTACGCGAGGGGTGATGACGTAGCGATGTAGCTTGCCAAGAGCGACTCTCATCTCGGGCCGGGGGCGCTGCAGCCTCCACCATGCGACGCCGGTTCTATCGCCCGACAGGGCCGTTGCTCTGAATTCCTGGACATGTTCCCGTAAGTATTCGAATGGCATCTCGTACAATGCGGCCTGTTGCTCCGGCATGTCCACGCCGAAATCGACGATATACATGCCGCGCGGCCGGCGGGTGATGTCGAGGCCATTGACCCAAGGGCGAACCACGTCGGAGTTCGGCCGGCCGTTGGGATTGAGCGGTGCGGCAAGCATTCTGCGGGCCGTGTCAGGATCGAGGTCGAAGGCTCCAACCTTCGTAGTGCCCATGAAGCAGAGATTTGCGTTTTCCGCGAGCGGGCGGGCGAGGGTTGTATCGGAGCCGGATGTGAGGTCGGGGTGGATCGCCTCGACGGGCGCGCCGTTGAGCGTACGTCCCGGCTCTTCGCCGCCGTCGAAGCCCACGATGGAGATGTGAACTGCCGCGCCCTCGTTGATCCAGTCGCGGTCGCTCCAGGCCATGAATATATTGCCGGTTTCGGCAACGCGTTTGAGCACCTCGCGGTTAGCCCCGCCGCGGATGCCTTGTGTGGCGACCAGTCCGACGGCGCGCACCTGCTTGAGCTCGACCATTTCGCGGGCCTTTTCGAACCAGTAGGCGACGAGGTCGGCTTCGGCGGGAACGCGGCCGCTGTAGAGCTTAAGAAGGCTATCGACATAGCCGTCGCCCAGATTGCGCCGCAGCAACTTTCCGCCGAGGAAGGGCGGATTGCTGACGATGAAATCGACCTTGGGCCAAGCCGGTTCGCTGGGGTCGCCCGCGGAATCTAGCCTGGGATTGCCTTGGGCGTCGAGTTCGATGATTGCATCGCGGTGCTGGATATTTGTGAGCACGCGAAGGATCGGCTCTTCGGGCTCGCCCATGCCATTGTCTCTGCGCCACTGCAGATAGCCAATCCAGACCACAACCGAAGCCATCTCGTGCGCATAGACGTTGGTCTCAATGCCGTAGAGCTGCGAGGGGCCGACTTTGCAGTCGATGTAGGCCAAGTGGTGATCGATGGAGAAGATCTGCGCCTCGCGCCAGAGATCGAGCAGAAGTTTCAGAGCCACGTAAAGGAAGTTTCCGCTGCCGCAGGCGGGGTCGAGGATGCGAACGGCGGCGAGTTCATCCATCCAACCCATGAGGTGCGCTTCCAACTGCGCGCGAAGCTTGGCGCGGGTGCTGTTGCTGGCCGTCTCAATGGCCGCGGCGATCTCCTGGGCCGCGGCCTTGACTTGGGCCCAACGCCGCCTGAGCGGGGCCATGACCACCGGCTCGACGATGAGCAGGATGTCCTCCCGGCTGGTGTAGTGCGCGCCCAGCTGCGCACGCTTTTCCTCATTGAGAATGCGTTCGAAGAGCGTACCGAAGATAGCGGGTTCCACGCGGCCCCAGTCCAGTTGCGAGGCATTGCGAAGAATGCCCATATCCTCGTGGGTGAGGTCGAAGACGGTATCGTCGCCGGCGCGAAAGAGGCCGCCATTGAAGTGGTGAATGGCGGTAAATCCGAACTCGCTGTCGCCGGCGGCCATGGCGGCAAAGAGCTTTTTGAGTTTGCGGACAAATTTCTTCGGCTCCTGGCGGTCGGCCTGAATGGTTTTTCGGAAGAGATTGTCGGGAAGCAGGCCAACGCTGTCGGCAAAGAGGCAAAACAGCAGCCGCATGACAAAGCGTGCGACAGCCTCGTTGTCCGCGTTGGGCTTTCGCAGGTTGTCTTTGAGCTTTGTAAACTCCTCGGCTGCCTTTTGCGTTACGCGGACTTCAAGCGCGCCGGGCTTGAGCTTCTCGGGTTGCTGAAAGACCGCGCGTAAAATATCTAGCGCCGACAAATCGGAGCCGGGAACGGGAGTAGTCAAAATCAGATCGTCAAGCGTGAACTTGTAGACGACAGGCGGGGTGTTGGTGAAGTTGGTGTGAACTTCGAAGTGAAGAAAATCGCAGACTACAAGCAGTGGAGGATTTTCGAGATCCTCACGGTATTTCAGCAGTTGGAGATAGGCGGCTTTTAGATCCTTATGAGGACCTTTGTATTCCCAGCCGAAAGAGCCGCGTTTCCAGACGTCGGCCCAGCCTTTGTCTTCGCCGGTCTTGTTGACGTGTTTCTCGAAGGTGTATTCGGCGCCTTTGGGGTCGGCGTGAGCAGGGTGCGGCTCGTTGAGGATGTCGCACAGGTCGTTGAAGTGCGACTGCGCTCCCGCGCGCTCGGTCAACTCGCTGTCCTTCCAGCAGCGTATGAACTCGGGCAGAGATTGTTTCATGGCTCATACAGAGTCTACAATGACCGGCGCGCGACGGCGCGGCAGTCATCGGACTCGAGGTGACAAAGGAGACTTCTGGTCGAACGCCTCGTGTGGGCTTCGGCGCGCGGCCGCAAGGCGCGAGCGCCGGGCTTCGGCGCGCGAGCGCGTGCCCTCCCACCCTTCGCCAGAAAAAAGCGAAGGATGGGGCACCCGCTGCGCGCCGAGCCGAGTGGGGATTGCGGTTTAGCGGTGATCGCCACCATGGTCGCCGCCGCCATGATATCCGGGGAGAGCGTGTTCATTGTGCGCGTCATGATCGCCGGGGCCTGCATGGCCTCGCCCATCGCGCGCCTCGTTGCCGTGGAAGTGGTTGAAAGGCTCTTCGCCGCGATCAGGCGCCGGTCCTCTGTAGCCATGGCGGGGATCATAGCGGTTGTCGACATGGCCGTAGAAGTGGCCGGGGCCGCGGAACCAGTGCCCGGCGCCGATGAACACGCCGTTATTGAACCAATCGGGCCCGTAGTAGCCGTAGGGCGAGCAGTTATAGGGAGCGTAGTCGTAGTAGCCGTAGGGACAGACAGGCTCGACACCGAAGTTGATGGAGATTTGGGCTGGCGCTACGCGCGCAGAGCAAAACAGTGCAGTTGCGAGAACTGCGAGTGCGAGGGAGCTAACTTTGGGCATGATCTCTCCTAAATTGGTTTGCGTGGAAGTCCGTTTTGCGTGGGGGTTGGCATTCATTGGGAAGGTAGCCGGGGAGTGGTTTTTGGGTTTTCGTTTCTCGTTTCTCGCCTCTCGTTTCTCGGGGCGAGGTTGAAGCCGGGGTTGACCGAGAGGATCATAGCAAGGTGGGGAAACGAGAAACTGAGCTGTTTTGAACTAGAGACAGTGGTTGGTGGTTGGTGGTTAGTGATTAGAAAGGGAATGGGCACGGAAGAGCCCGGGGCTGAAGCCGTCCATTTGGAGGCTCGCGGTTCGGGGACCTGAACAGGCCCCCGCTCCCTCCGTTGCCGCGTTGGCCGGGTGAGTTGCGGCGTGGTTCGGCGGGCGACCTCAAGGTGCGAGCGCCGGCGGGGGGTTCGGCGCGAGCCCGCAAGGTGCGAGCGCTGGCGGGGGGGTTCGGCGCGAGCCCGCAAGGTGCGAGCGCTGCGGGGGTGCAGGCGGCCCGCAGTGGCTAAAGCCCACAAGCATTTTGTGTCGCTTGCGGCATGAGTAAACTCATGCCCTGGTACAAGACGAAAAGCAGAAGCAGGTCCCTCGACTCCGCTGAAAAGCGCTTCGCTCGGGATGACACGACGCGGGGTAGGGAAGATTGGTTCGGCGCGAGCCCGCAAGGTGCGAGCGCCGCGGGGGGGCGGCGCGCGACCGCAAGGATTGCGCGCCGATTTCGCAGGGCTTATTTCGCGGCCGGTGGGGCAGCGGCGGGTGGGGGCGTGGGCGCGGGGAGATAGCTCGAGTCGGGCTGGTAGCGATAGATGATGTAGTCGCTTTGGACGATGAGCGCGCGGACCTGGTTCACCAGAGTCTGGTAGCCGTCCTTGCCGAGCCCTTTTTCAGCGCCAATGGTGTCGTCGAGGTCGGCCCAATTGTTGAATCCGATGACTGAGACGAATTCCGGGCCGGGCTCGCCGAAGCGTTTCTCAGCGAAGTTGTAGAATTTCGGCGCTCCCTTGGTGACGGCGGGGAGGATCACGTTTTTCTGGAGGTCGAGATACTCGTGGTATTTATCGGGGCGAACCTGGGTGACGAGAACGCGAATCATTTTGGGCATGTCGACGCCGGTGTCGGGCAGGCTGAGATCGGGGTTAACGACTTCGATGTCGCGACGCCAGCTGGACGTGCATTCGATGATGCGCAGGCTGGCTCGCGCGAGGTCGGCGGCCTGATCTTTCAGCTTGGGGTCGTTGTCAATGGAGGCGTCGAGGTCGGCCCACTTGGTGTACATCTGGGCGCGGGCGTACTCATGGTCGCCGGTGAGCGAGACCCACATGGTGCTATAGCGGTCGGAACCGGCCTTGGCCAGGATGGCGTTGTACGCCTTGATTTCGGCCTGAAAATCGCCGATGCGGTCGGGCTTGACGGTGTAGAAAGTGACACTGCGAATGTTGGCGTCCTGCGCGGACGCGGGGGTGACGAGGACTGCCGCGGCCAGCAGCATTGCGGCGAGCGAAGACCAGAGAACTGATTTCTTGATCGAGATCATCAAAGAACTTCCTTGCGGGCTCATGAAAAACCTCCGTATTGCAAGCCGGAAGGAGCACTCCCGGCATTTGAAGGTCCGGCATTGCAGCCGGGCGTGATTGGAGTGAAGGCCTTCGCGAGCGAGGGGAACGTGCGTGGTCTTCGAGCGAGGTGACGGTTCCGCGGGGGAATTGCGGACTGGCTGAGTATACGCCGCGGGGCTGTGGTTAGTGATTAGTGGTTAGTGGGCAGTGGGAGTGAACAGGGCAGCTCAGCGCTGGAAGATGTCGATGGGCTGGGTGAAGTCGGTGACGCGGATGTTTTTGGCGAGTGTAGGGTACTGGCGCTGAAGCTTCAAGAACATCTCCCAGGCGACACGGCGATAGCTGAAGTGGCCGGCGGGGCCGGAGCGGAGCTCGGCGATGTACTGGGCCTCGGCGAAGTCCATTTTGAAGAGGGCGCGAATGCGGGTGGCGAGAGGGTAGAGATAAGTGGCGGATTGCGCGGCCTCGCGGACGGGGCCCGCGGCGATGACGCTGGCCGTGCGATGGGCGGCGGCGATCGCCTCGCGGTAGTCGGAGAGGACGCCGGCCTCGGCGAGGATGTCGGGGCGACTTTCGGCGGAGGCGGGCAGATCGCCGGCGCCGGGAGTTTCATAGCCATGCAGGGCGGTGAAGTCCTGGATGATCTGCGTGCAGCGGCGATGGCGGTGGAAGTCGCGGAAGCCGCCGATGTCCATGAGAATGTCAAAGCGGATGGCTGCCCCGGCGTGAAAGGCGCGGAGAGTTTCATCGTGCTTGCCGCGGTGTTTCAGGCCCAGTTCGATGATTTCGACGGTGCGGGCGGCGGGCTGGCCGGAGAGGAAGTCGCGGAGCTGGCGGTAGGGGTGGTGGCATGCGGAGTAGAGAAGCGTGGCGGCGAGTTCGACCTCGAGAGACTCGGTGCGCTCGACGAGATCGACGAGCGGCGCGGCGGCTGGAGGCACGTTCTTGAGGATCTCGGCGGCGGCGCGAGCGAGATCGGCGCGGGTTTGGATGAGGTAGCCGCTGGGCTGGGAGTACTTGACGAGGGTGGGCGCGGTGCGGACTTCGCGCGTGAAGAGCGCGGCGGCCTGGGCGGCGAGACCGGGCGCAATTTCGTCATTGATGTCGGCGAGCTTGTCGACGATGGACTGGGCGGCCTTGGCGTTGAGGTTCCAGGCGGGGCCGGTGGCGGCTTCGCGGAGCTTTTCGCCGAGCAGGCGGATTTCAGCGGCGGGGTGGGAGAGCAGGCGCGAGACCTGGGATTCGAGAGTGCGGGCGCTGACGATTTGGCCAAGCGAGGTGTTGGTGGCGAGAGGAAGCAGATAGCGGGCGACGTCGAAGGCGCGGGCGCGGAGGGTGCGGTCGTAAGCATCCTGCTTGAGGTCGTCAGGGCGCGCGACGCGGCGGCGAAGGAGATCGACGACGGCGGTGCTGGTGCGCTTGTAGGCGGACATGAGCGAGACGATGGTGCGGGCGTAGAGGTCCTGCGAGGCGGAGTCGCCGGCGAAGTCGGGGTAGTAGAAGCCGGACTCAAGGAAGTTCTGGTAGCGGGTGGAGCGCTCCTGGCCGTCCCAGCGGGTCTCGTCAACGAGGACGATAGCGGCAAGGAGGGAGAGGCGCTCGACAGCGAAGGCGATGTGGGCAAGATCGGCGATGGAGCGGTGGCCGTATTGGAAATAGAAGGTGTTGAGGAACTGTTCAGCGCGCTGAGCACTGATTTCGGCCAGGGAATCGCGCATGGAGAGGGAGGAGCGGGAGTACTTGGCCATGGCGTAAGCGAGGATCTCGGGGTCTGCGCCGTGGATGGCGATGACTTCGGTTTCATTACGCGCGGAGGGAGGGAGCGAAGATTCACTGGACATGAGGATGGTCTCGCGGACAGAATACGTCATAAGGGAGCACCCGCGCGCAGCGGCGGACTGGGCGCCCTAACGGGAAGCGCGACCAGAGAGCGCGGACCCGGAAGCACGGGAGCAGCCATGCGGGAGTATTTGGTGCGGACGTCGCACAGACCGCGGCCGTTGCCAGCAGGGCGCTGGGCGATGACCCAGCGCTGGAACGATCTGCTGTTTGCGCATTGGCCGATTGCGACTGCGATGATGCAGGCGCTGCTGCCGGATTGGCTGGAAGCCGACACGATCCAGGGGTCGGCGTGGCTGGGAGCGGTGCCGTTCTGGCTGGACCGCATCAAAATCCGCGGCGTGCCTGCGATACCGGGGCTGCGCAGCTTTCCTGACTTGAATTTGCGGACATACGTGCGGGACCGGGACACGGGGACGCCGGGGTTCTACTGCTTCAGCGTGGATTCAAGCAACCTGCTGGCGGTGGCGGTGGCGCACATGATGTACCACTTGCCGTACCGGCTGGCGGAGATGCACCTGGAGCCGCGCTCCGAGCGGGAGTTCGCGTTCTACAGCCGGCGGCGATTCTCGCCCAAGCCGGTGATCTTTAATGCGCGATACCGCGGACTGGGGCCGACGCGGCAGACTGCAGAGATGCGGGTAGGCTCATTCGAATATTTCTTTACGGAGCGGCCGTGCGTCTACAGCACTAACCGCGCAGGAGAACCGATCAGGGCGAATCTGCACCACGTTTCGTGGCCGCTGGAAGAAGCAGAGGCGGAGATTGAGCGCAACGATCTGGCGGCGGCGGTGGGCCTTGAGCTGCCGGACAAAGAGCCGGTGCTGCACTACTCGCGGCGGCTGGCGGTGTATGTGTGGCCGGCGGAGCTGCTGCGTCCGGCGCTGGCGGCGCAGCCGGTGACGGTGGCAGCGACGCCGACGTGACAAAAGCAGCCATTAGCCGTTAGCTATTAGCCTTTAGCTCTTGTGTGCCGGGCGGGCGGTCGTGGGTTTCGGCTGGTTTCTCTCTTCTCTCAGGTTTTTACTCCGACGGTGAGTTGTGTTTGAGCCGCGCGCTTTTTGCTGCGATTTCACCGCGTGTAGGAGCCCGCGCGCAGGAATCCTGCGAGCACAGATCGGGCAGGCCACGGCGACGTCAACGAGCGACATCGGCGGGCGACATCGCCACGCCTACATCAATGGGCGATCCGCTACTTTGTCACCAAGGTCGCGGCGAGTGAGTTGCAAATCGGTGTCGTTTGCGCCTGCACTCCGTAGTGAATGGTTTGTCCGGGCAGTGCGATATCGCACTGAGCTTCCGTAGTGCTGCCGTTTCCGGGTTTGCCGTTCGAACAAAGTCCTGCCGGGAAGTTGGAAGTGTCCAGCGTAAACGGCTTGGGGCTGATCCAATAGACGGTCTCGCCGGTTGACGCCGTAATCGTCGTCAAAGAGTTGCCATTGGGATCGTTCAGCGCCGTGGTTCCATTCACGCAGGACACATACGCCATAACAGCATTGACGGCAGGATGAACGGAATTGGTTGGTGGCGGCGCCGGGTTCGCCTCGGATGAGTGCTGGCCTCCGACGAGATGAGCGAAATCATTCTTCACGGCTTGCCCGTAGCTGAAGTTTCTGGTGGGTTCCGGGCCTGTGGGCGATTGCTGGATTCCCGGATCCGTGCAGCTATACCCATGGGGAGAGGTGCAATTAAAGAGATAGGGACCAGGCGTCCCGAGGGGGTCAATGGTGCAGGTAGCTGGATTCACGCCGGGCAAGCACGGGGTGTACCCGATAAAGCTCATCGCGAGACCCGACCCGTCGCCACCCGCCGGCGGCTCCAGGGTGACCGTGTCTCCTCCATGCACCAGCAGATTGGCCATGGGGTAGTTCTGCACCTGAAAGACGAAGTTGTGTCCCGCGGCCGGCGGCGGCGCCGACCAGTCCATCCAGATCCCGACGAACACCCCGGCAACAAACACAAACAGAAGCAACAGCAGAGTTTTCATTCGATTGTCCTTTCCTTTCGATGGATTGAGAAATGCCTAGCTTGAAGATGCGATTTTGTTGCCCTTCAGATTTTTCGGCTTCGACCGATACGCCTCGGTGCCGCGCAGATCTTTGAGGTCCACCGCCAAGTCGACCTCCGCCGGAGACAGCCCCTTGTCCATGCACCACAACAGCAGATCGAGCGCCTCTTTCCTTCTTCCCAGCACGTCGAGCGCCTGCACGATCATGAAGCGAGATGCGACGTCGGTAGCGCCGTGCGATGCGGCGTTTTCGATGTCCGTTTCGGCGTCCTTGGTGTCGCCGATTTTCGCGTGGTAGAAGGCCAGGTTGGCCCATCCAAACCCATCCTTAGGGTTCGTCTCAAGCGCGGCGGACAACAGTTGCGCAGCCCGGCCGTAGCACTCTTTGGCCATTTTGATATTGCCGAGCATCGTGTAGCAGTCGCCCATGTTGCGCTGAGTTAGATGATTCCCCGGCTTGAGCCTGTCGGCCTTCGCGTAGTCGGCGAGAGCATTGTTGTACTTGCCATCTTCGAAGTCCATGTCGCCGAGCGTAAGGTATGCATCCTCGGTCTCGGCGCGCCGAAGGCTCTCATTCAAGGCCGTGCGGGCGTCGTCGCGCTTTCCCAACTCAAGGTAGGTCTGGGCCAGGTTGGCCATCGGCAGCGCGACCTTCGGCGCAGCCGCTCCGGCTCGGGCAAAGGCGTCGGCTGCCTGATCGTATTTGGCCTCCCGCGTCAGAATCACTCCGAGGTTGTTGTACGCCGGCCAAAAATTCGGCCTTTTGTCGATGATGTCGCGGTACGTCTGCTCCGCCTCCGGCAAAAGCCCCTGGTGCTGGAGCGCCCACGCCTGGCTATACAGAATCTCCGGGTTTCCGGGGTCGGCTTTCTCGGCCTTATCGAAATAAGCCAACGCATCGCCGGCTTTGCCCTGGCAAACCAGGACCAGCCCCTGGCTCAGCAGCCCCATCGCGGAATCAGGGTTGTAGCGCAGAGCGTTGGCCGCATTCCTGCCGGCAAGGTCCAGGTTGGCTGGTTCCCTGGTTATGTAGAACTGGCGCAAATAGGCAATGGCCAGCTCGGCGTAACCCAGGGCAAAGTGCCCGTCGAGGTCGAGAGTGTGCTGGTACTTCTCAATCGCCTGTTCAAGCCCGGCATGATTGGGTTCATTCACCAGTTGCTCCGCTTCGCTGTAGGCCTGGTAAACATCGGGAGAAACGTTCTTCAGTTCCTCGGGATCGCTCAACTGCACATCGCTGGTTGGAAGTTGCAGCAAAGAGGCGGCCCGGTGCGAGGCCTTTTCGGCGAGGCTGCCGATGTCGCTTATTGCGCACTCTACGAGGCCTTTGCGCAGTACACGCTGGGAGTGCGCATCCAGCAGGCGGAGATTCAGCTTCGCCTCGGACGCGGTCTGATCGAGCGAGGCGACCAGGACTAGGTTCGCGCCGAGCGTGGTCTCGGCCTTCATCGGCGAGTCGATCGCTTCCGCGGGGCCGGGCTTGTCCTGGGGAGTGATGATCATCAGGTTCTTCACAAACGCCTCTGCGCGCGAAAGCCGCTGGCCGATCGAGTCCAGTACCGTGAACAGCAACGCCGTCGGGGGACGATCCGCAGGCATCGGCATCAGGGCAACGAACCGTGTGGAGGGGAGCGGGTCCACGACATTCAGGATTTGCGCCCAATCCAGCCACACCGCAAATACTGCGCCCGCACCTGCGCCCGCCCCGAGCACGACCATCTTCCTGCGCGAGATGCGTTGCCCGCTCGAAGTGCGACTTTCCGAGCGCACGGCCTGCGCGGGCATCGCCTGCATCGCCTCCGGGACCGTCTGGAATCGCTGCTCAACCGCAGGCCGGAGGCACCCCTCGACAAAACGTTTCCATTGTTCGGGGATCTCCGCCAGATTGAACGACGCTTTCACTCTCTTTCCGCGCCGCATGGAAACCTGCGGCGGACGCCCGGTTAAAACCAGATAAGCGACCAGCCCCAGCGCATACACATCGCTGGCCTTTGACGGCGCGCTTCCATAGAAGAGCTCCGGGGCCATGAAGCCGGGCGTCCCGGCAACTCCAAATGCGGTGAGTGCCGTCTCCTCGCCCAGCGCGGCCCGCGCCAGGCCAAAGTCCGTAACCCAGGCAATCACCTCTCCGCCCGAGCCTTGCACAATGATGTTCGCGGTCTTGATATCCCGATGCAGGATTCCAGCTTGGTGGGCAGCGGCAATCCCCGCTCCCACCTGCCTCAAAATGGAAAGCGCCTCCTCGCCCGGCAGCGGGCCCTGGCGCGAAAGCCTTGCGGCAAGGCTCTCGCCCGCCAGGAGCTTCATTGTCAGGTAGGTGAGCTGGCCCTCCGGCCGCTTCCAGTGCCCGAGATCGTACATCGGACAAAGATTCGGGTGAACGACTTCACGAGCGCTCAAAACTTCCCGCTCGAATCGCTGGCGCATCGTTGGATCGGCCGCATAGTGCGAGAGGATCGTCTTGAGCGCCACGTGAATCCCGCGCAGTTGTCGATCCTCCACCTCATACACTTCGCCCATCCCGCCGCGGGCAATGAATCGAACCACCGAGAAGCGGCCGTCAATCAAGTCGCCCGGCTTAAACTGCGGATCGTCGGCGGGCGGTCCCAGGCCATCAGGAGGTCCAAGACCGTCAGGAGATCCAAGACCATCCGGGGGCAAAGCCCGGGCAGGCTCCGCCGCAGCGGCCTGTTGCTGGTCCAAACCGGGTCCTGCGGCCGGCGCAATCGTGCTGTCGGTGTTGGTGGGAAGGTCGTCCATCGCTCTCGAGCAAACCGGCCGGCGCCGAAGTCCGGGGGAAATGGCTCAAACGGAGTCGAAGTTGGACTTCGAGCAGCTTCGGAATTCACGCAGACTTTTTGAGTGCATTGAAAGGTGGCATCTTCTTAACGAAAATGCCACTTTGCAGTGCGCTTTCGGTCTACAACAATTCCGAAACTGCTATCGGTGAGGAAGCGAGCCGGCAACGCCGTCACGATGAGTTTACCCCGAAAGCCTTGAATTGCAAGGTCCTTTTGTCAGACGCCTGGGGCGGGTTTTCTCGCGTAACGAAGCCGCCGGTAAGCCCTCAGTCCACGCGGAAGTGGCAGCCGCGGCTTTCCATGCACTGCCGCGCCTGGTCCAGGATCAGTTGCGCCGTCTGGATGCCATTGCGCAGCCCGACGATCGCGTCGCTAACTTCGCAGTTGCGGTAAAAGCGGGCAATCTCCTGGTCGAGTTCGCTCAACAGCCTCCATGCCCGTGTCAGTCGCCGATCGCTTCGGATCAGGCCAACGTAATTCCACATTGTTTGCTGAATGGTCAGCCAATCCTGAGCGACCAGCGCGGGATCGGCCGGCTCGTGCTCGTAGTTCCAGCCGGCGACCCTGGGGAACACGAACTTGTCTCCGCCGCGGATGCGAGCGGCCGCATCTGCGCCGGCGCGCGTTCCCCACACCAGGCACTCCAGCAGCGAAGTGCTGGCCAGCCGGTTGGCTCCGTGGAGCCCGGTGCACGCCACTTCGCCCACCGCGCGCAGCCGGTCGATGTTGGTGCGTCCCTCGCTGTCGGTCGCCACTCCGCCGCAGCTGTAGTGCGCCGCCGGAACCACCGGGATCGGCTGTTGCGTCAGGTCGATGCCGCGCTCCATGCAGACTGCATGAATACCCGGAAAGCGCTCGCGCAGATAGTCCGCCGGCTTGTGCGTCACGTCGAGATACGCGCAAGGCTCACCCGTCTCCAGCATGAACTCGTAGATCGCACGCGCCGCCACATCCCTCGGCGCCAGCGAGCCATCGGGATGAAAGCGCTGCATGAACTCCCGTCCGCGCCGGTCCACCAGCCGCCCTCCCTCGCCGCGCACCGTCTCGGAAATCAGGAAACAGCCATCCGGCGCCAGCAGTGCCGTCGGATGAAACTGCACGTACTGCATGTTGATGACCCTCGCCCCGGCGCGGTAGGCCATGGCGAAGCCGTCGCCGCGCGCCCCCGGCGGATTCGTGGTGTGCAGAAACACCCCACCCAGCCCCCCGGTCGCGAGGATGGTCTCCCTGGCGAAGATCGGCGAAACAGTCCGCGACTCCTGGTCGAGCACGTATGCGCCAACGCAGGTCAGCGGCTCGTAGATGTCCGCCGGCTCCAGCGAATGGTGCGCGCCGGTCAGCAGATCGATCGCCGTCGCGTTGGTTAGCAGCGTCACGTTCGGCAGGTTGCGGACGCGCTCGAAAAACGCCCGCTCGATGGCCAACCCGCTCTGATCCTTGTAGTGAATAATGCGCGGAATCGAGTGTCCGGCTTCCCGTGTCAGGTGCAGTTCGCCGGGCGCATCCGGCGACGCATCGAACGGAACCTGCAGTTCGTCAATGAGGATGCGCTTGACCAGCTTCGGGCCTTCGCGGCTCAGCAGCCGCGCGGCCGCCGGCAGCGCCACGCCCGCGCTCACGGTCATGATGTCGGCGACAAGGTCTTCCGGGTCCTCGCCGGGGGCGCGATAGATAATGCCGCCCTGCGCGCGGTAGCTGTTGGTCTCGCTCGGCTCGGGCACGCGCATCAGCAGCGTGACCCCGCACCCGCCCCGCGCGGCTTCCCATGCGGCCGAGAGCCCCGCAAGTCCGCCGCCAATCACTAGTACATCGGTCTGTTCGGGAATCTTCAAAACCCAATCTTACGCGGTCGTGCTTCGCTCCCGGGCGATCTCAGCTCATCGCCAGCATGCGCTCGATCGGCCGCAGCGCGGCCTCGCGCAGTTCTTTCTCCAGCGTGATCTCCGGCTGGCGCGTCTTTATGCAGAGGTAGAGCTTCTCCAGCGTGTTGTGGCGCATGTGCGGGCACAGGTTGCAGGCGCAGCCCCCTTCGCCCGGCGCGGCAATGAATGTCTTTGCCGGGCTCGCCCTCTGCATTTGGTGCAGGATGCCGGCTTCGGTCGCAACGATGAATTCAGTCGCCGTGTTCTCGGTCGCGAACTTCAGAATCCCGGTCGTCGACCCGATGTAGTCGGCGTGCCGGAGCACGCGCTCGTCGCACTCGGGATGCGCCAGCACCAGCGCGCTGGGATGCTCCAGCTTCAATTTCAGCAGGCTGCGCTCGTTGAACAGCTCGTGAACCAGGCAGCTGCCTTGCCACAGCCGCATCTGCCGGCCTGTCTTCTTCTCCAGGTACGCGCCCAGGTGCCGGTCGGGCGCGAACAGGATCGGCTGGTCCTCGGGAATCTGCCGGATAATCTTCTCTGCGTTGCTCGAGGTGCAGATGATGTCGCTCATCGCCTTCACCTCGGCGCTGGAGTTGATGTAGGTGACCGCGACGTGGTCGGCGTAGCGCTCGCGAAAGGCGCGGTAGAGCGGCGCAGGACAGCCGTCGGCCAGCGAGCAGCCGGCCCTCAGGTCGGGAAGGAGAACGAGTTTGCCGGGGTTCAGGATCTTCGCGGTCTCGGCCATGAAGACCACGCCGCAGAAGACGATCACATCGGCGTGCGTCGCCACCGCCTGTTGCGATAGCTGCAGGCTGTCGCCGACAAAGTCGGCCAGGTCCTGGATCTCGGAGTCCTGGTAATAGTGCGCCAGGATGACCGCATTCATCTCGCGCTTCAGCCGCGCGATCTCAGCTTCGTAATCGATGAGAGGAGATGAGGCGTGCTCCGGGGGTATGAGAACGCCGGGCATATGTTCATGCTACCACCCGAAGCGCATCGCGCCGAGCGCCCCACCTTCGCGGCGTCCTTGTTTTTGCCGCGTAGTGTGAATTCGCTTTGAAAGCCGGCTGCGGCGGCTCGCTCCCCTTTCCGTCGAGCGGCAAGCGTATGGGCGGAAGTTGTCCATCTATAATGAGCGATGGAATGAGCGATGGAAAGGCGCGGCTCGCGACATTGAGCGCGCAGAGGTCAACGGAAATCATGGGAGATTTGCAGGGTAGGATTGCGCTGGTAACAGGTGGAGCGCAGGGAATTGGGCGCGCGATTGCCGAGGAGCTGGCCGCCGCCGGCGCGACGCTGGCGCTCGCGGATGTGAATGAGACGAAGCTGGCCGAGACCGTGGCCGAACTGAAGGCCCAGGGGATCGACGCGACGGCGTTCACCGTGAACGTGTCGAGCGAGGAATCGATTGAGGCCGGGGCGAGGGCGATTCTGGAGAAGTTCGGCAAGGTGGAGATCCTCGTCAACAATGCGGGGATCACGCGCGACAATTTGATGCTGCGCATGAAGCGCGCGGACTGGGACCTAGTGCTGAACATTAATTTGACGGGCGCATTTCTGCTGACACAGGCGCTGCTGAGCCCGATGCTGAAGAACCGCTGGGGACGGATTGTGAGCATTGCCAGCGTGGTGGGGCGCGCGGGACAGGCGGGCCAGGTGAACTACGCGGCGTCGAAGGCGGGGCTGATCGGGTTGACGCGATCGCTGGCGCGGGAGGTTGCGTCGCGCGGCATTACCGTGAACGCCGTGGCGCCGGGATTTATTGAGACGCCGATGACGGCGGTACTGAGCGAGGAGCAGACCAAGGCGATGCTAGCGACGGTTCCGCTGGGACGGCGGGGAACGCCGAAGGACGTGGCGCAAGCGGTGAAATTCCTGGCCTCGGATGCGGCGTCGTACATTACCGGGCACGTGCTGGACGTGAACGGCGGAATGTTCATGGGCGGGTGAAAAAGGCAGGGACCAAGGGACCGAGGGAACAAGGGAACAAGCAAGAAGGGGAATAGGGAATAGGGAACAGGTTGACCTGAGGACGCGGCGATTGTGGCGAGCGGGCTTGCCCGAGAGATGAGGGGTGAAGGCCCTCTGCACGAACATTGCGATAGACGAAAGTAACTTCAAGTTTCAAATGCGGCCTGCCGATAAACGGGCGGGAAGGGTCGCATGGCGGCACAGGCGGAAACGCCACAGCGGACGGAAAAGTCAGATAGAGTTGTGTGCTCCGCGGGTGAGCCGGTGGCCGGGGTGCGCTATGTGGCCCGACAGCCGATTCTCGACCTGCGCGGGAAGGTGCATGGCTACGAACTGCTCTTCCGGGACGGGCCCGAGGCGGTGTTTCGCGGGGACGGCAATGCGGCGACCCGCACCATGCTGGACAACACAGTGCTCTACGGCCTGGGACGGCTGACGGCCGGACTGCCGGCGTTTGTGAACTGCACGGAAGAGTCGTTGACGCGCGATCTGGTTCATGTGATGCCGTCGGGCATGGCGGTGTTGGAGATCCTGGAAGACATCGAGCCGTCGCGTCCGGTGATCGAGGCGTGCCGGCACCTGAAGGCCTCGGGGTTCCGGCTGGCGCTGGACAATTTCCTGTGGAAGCCGGGGATCGAGCCGCTGGTGGAGATCGCCGACTACATCAAAGTAGATTTCTCGACGTGCGATGCCGCGGAGCGGCGCAAGCTGCTCGACCGGCTGAGCCGCGTGACGGTGGCCTTGGTGGCGGAGAAGGTGGAGACCGCGGAGCAGGTGCGCGAGGCGCGCGAGGAAGGGTTCATGCTGCTGCAGGGGTTTTACTTCTGCCGGCCGGTGCTGATGGAAAACCGCAGAGTGCCGGCCAACCGGCTTTCGCACATGGAGATTCTGCGGCTCATGCAGAACGAGTCGCTGGACCTGCACGAGCTGACGCGGCAGGTGGAGCGCGACACTTTCCTCACCTATCGATTGCTGCGGCTGATGAATTCGCCGGCGTGCGCCACGCAGCAGGAGGTGCGCAGCGTGAAGGCGGCGCTGATCGCGGTGGGCGAAGAGACGTTCCGTCGCATGGCCACGGTGGCGATTACCAGCGAGCTGAATGCGGGCCAGCCGGCAGAACTGCTGCGCATGGCGTGCGTGCGCGCGCGCTTCTGCGAATTGGGGGCATTCTTTGCCGGGCTGGATCAAACGGAGCAGTACCTGCTGGGGATGCTGAGCCTGCTTCCGGCGATGCTACGCCAGCCGATCGAGGAACTGGCACCTTCGCTGCCGCTGCGCGATGAGATTCGGCGCGCGCTGGAAGGCGAGAATATTCCGGAACGGAGCATCTTGTGTTGGCTCGAGGCTCACGAGCATGGCAACTGGGATCAGTGCGATCTGATCGCGGATCGGCGCGACCTCTGGCAGGAGGACCTGTTCCGGTGCTACGAGGAAGCACTGCGGTGGGCCGCGACGGTTCTCGAGTTCTAGGGCCGCGGACGACGTCGAAAGCGGAGTTTCAAGTCTACCGGGCAGCATGCCGATAGGCAATTCGGAGGCCATGAGTGGCAACGGACGTTCAAAGTTCGGTTGGCGCCTGTGGCTCTGCCCTGGTGCAGGGCGATGGCGTGCGCTATGTGACGCGCCAGCCGATCCTGGACCTGCACAGCAAGGTCCATGCCTATGAGCTGCTGTTTTCAAGCGGCCCACAGACGGCGTTTCGCGGCGACGGCGAAATGGCCGCTCGCACGCTGCTCGACAGCACGGTGCTCTTTGGCCTGGAAAAGCTGACCTGCGGAATGCCGGGATTCGTGAAGTGCACGGCGGACATGTTGGCCGGGACGCTGGTGGAGATGCTTCCCCCTGCAATGACGGTACTCGAGATCGTGGACCCGGCCGACGTCTCGCTGGAGCTGATGGGCGCGTGCCGCAACCTGAAGGCGGCAGGGTACCGGCTGGCGCTGGACCAATCGAAGTGGGCGCCGCAGACGAACCTGCCGGTTGGGACGCTGGTGGAGATGGCCGACTATCTGAAGATGGATTTTTCGCGCACGAATTTCCGGGAGCGGCAAGCACTGCGCGGGCAAGTGCGCGACGCAAAGGCCACGCTGGTGGCGGAGAAGGTGGAGACGCAGGAACAGTTCAGTGCGGCGCGGGATGAAGGATTCGCGCTGGTGCAGGGCTATTTCTTTTGCCGGCCGGTCGTGTTGGGAAGCCGGCAGATACCGGCCAACCGGCTGTCGCAACTGGAAATTCTGCGGCTGCTGAAGGACGAGTCGCTGAATCTGCACAAGCTGACGCAACTGGTCAAACGCGATGCGTCGCTGACGTATCGATTGCTGCGGCTGATCAACTCGCCTGTGTGCGCGATGCCGCAAGAGGTACACAGCGTGCAGGCTGCGCTGCTGGCCGTAGGCGAGGAGACGTTCCGGCGCATGGCCACAGTGGCGATTACGAGCGAGATGAACCTGGGCCAGCCGCTGGAGTTGCTGCGCATGGCGTTTGTGCGTGGGCGATTCTGCGAACTGGCGGCGAGAGCGAGCGGCCTGGATGGCACCGAACAATACCTGTTGGGACTCATGAGCTTGCTGCCGGCGATGCTGCGCACTCCGATGAAAGACCTGGCGCCAACGATGCCGCTGCGCGAGGAGATTCGGCGGGCGCTGATGGGCGAAGCAATCGCGGAGCGCAGCCTGCTGGCCTGGCTGGAGCGCTATGAGCTGGGCGATTGGGCGGGATGCGGCGAGATCGCGAGCGCAAACGAACTCGAGGAGGGCGGATTGCTTTCGAGCTACCAGGAGGCCGTGGCCTGGACCGAGGCTGCGCTGTATTTTGCGTGAGTGGTGGGGCGACTATGGTCGCGGCGAGGAATGAATATAGAGGGTTGCGGCGATCGTTTGAGGGCCGCGGCTTGGCACAGCGCCGATTCCGGAACCGGTATAAAATCCCTGCGAGTCTTTAACTAGGCGATCGGAGGGATTCAATGAACGAACCGGTGAGCGACCAGGGCTTTCCTTCTTCTTCAATTCCACCTGCATTTCCTTCTACGAATGTGCCGCACGGAGCGATGACCTTCGGACAGATTCTGGACCGCGTGCTTCAACTGATGCGGGCCAACTGGCGGCTCTTTGTGGGGATCGCGCTGGTGCCTGGCACAGGGATGATTGCGTACTTCGGGGTTATGTTTGCAGCCTTCTTCCCGCTGCTGAAGCCGCTGATGATGAATCAGCCGCCGCATTTTTCGCTCATGACGATCGTGTGGTTTTCCGCGGCATACATCTTCGGCGTCATTCTGATGATTTTGATTTGTGCGCTCTACGAGCCTGCGGGTGTCTACGCCGCGCTCGAGGCAACCACAGGAACGAGGGTTACGTTTCGCAAGGCATGGGCCGTGGCGTGGAGCAAGGCCGGGCGCTACGTCTGGCTGGCGATTCTGCGCGCTGATTGTGATGCTGCCGATTCTGGTTTTTGGCGCGGTGATTGCTGGGACAGTAGGACTCGCGATCCTGAGTGGAGCGCACTCCAATCCGTACAACGCGATGCTGGTTCCCCCGTTGTTCATGCTGCTCTATGTGGGAGCGATGGTCTATGCGGTCCTGGTGATGCTGCGGCTGGTACTGGCGGTTCCGGCGTGCGTGGCTGAGGATGTGAGCGCGTGGAAGGGGCTCCGCCGCAGCAATCGATTGACCTACGCCGCCAAGGGACGCATCTTTCTGCTTTTCATTTTGATTTATGCCATCGCGTACGCCGCGTTTCTGGTGGCGGAAGTGGTCCTCTTCTTTCTGGGTGCGATCGTCGCGCTGGTTGGAATGTTGCTGCACCTGGGCATGGTTCCATGGGGCTATATCGGAATTGGTGTTGCGGCAGTTGTCTTCCTCTGCGCTTACCTTCTTTGGATGGCGTGCATCTGGGCCGCATACACCACGCTGTTTGCGGTGGTGTACCGGGACCAGAGGGTGCGGATGGAAGGCGCGGCGGGGGCGCAGGCCTGAATGCAGGAGCGAAATGTCGCGATGTGGTGGCTCTGGTGAATCCCCGCAAGCGCGCGGCTCATCTGAGAAAATGATGGAAGTGAAACGAGAGGAACATTTCGTCTTGCGTTGGGCCGCGACATCTGACTTGCGGCGGCCTGCGATGGGCCTTCTCGCCTTTCTGGTTTTGGCCGGGGGCATCGCCGTGGGCGCGCGGGCGCAGAATCCGTCGTCGGCGGAGAATCCCTTTTGGGGCAGCGTGACGGCGCAACCGGTAACAGGCGAGCCGCTCAGGCTGTCGCTGGACGACGCCATTGAGCGTGGCTTGAAGAACAACCTTGGGCTTAAAGAGGTGGAGAACGAGGAGAAGACCTACCACGCCGAGGTGGATGAGGCGCTGCAGTTGTTTCTGCCCACGATCAAGCTAACAGCCGACACAGGCTACCACATGCACAACCTGGCGGCGCAGGGGTTCGGTCCCAAGGTGATTGGCGAGTTTTCGTCGCTGTTTCCGGGAGGCCAGATTCCGGCGGGGCTTTCGCTGATTACGCGCGACTATCTGACCGAGGGGAAGCTCGAATACAACGAGATTCTGTTTTCCGGGCCGGTGATCCAGGGGTGGAAGGCGGCGAGGGCGGCGGAGCGCGCGGCGCACTTTGGCAAAATGACGGCGCGCGGCGAGGTGGTGCAGCAGGTGGCTGTGGAATACCTGCGCGCGGTGGCGGACCAGAGCGAAGTGGAAAACGCAAAGGCGCTGGTCGCGCAGGCGCAGGTGCTCGCGGATCACGCGCATGAGTCGCACGTGGCGGGAGTGGCGGCGAATCTGGACGAGTTGCGCGCGAAAGTGCAATTGCAGTCGCAGCAGCAGACGCTGATCACGGCCGAAAATCAGCAGGAGAAGGATTTGATTTTGCTCAAACGGGAGATCGGAGTCGATCCGGAACAGGAGATCGAGCTGACCGATCCGGCGCCCTACAGCGAGCTGGCCGAGGAGACGCCGGAAGAAGTGAAGGCGGTGGCCTACCAGAACCGGCAGGACTACCAGAACTACGAGAACCAGGCGGTCGCGTTCAAGGCGCTGCACAACGTATATCGCAGCGAGCGGCTGCCGACGCTGAGCTTCTACGGCAACTACGGGACGAGTACCGTGAACGGCGCGGGCACTCACGGCGACTTTATCGCGATGGGGACGTTGGCCTTTCCGATTTTCCGCGAGGCCAAGCTGCGCGGCGATAGCGACGTGTCAAAAGCAAAGTTGGAAGAGACCAACGCGCAGCTCGATGACCTGCGCAGCCACATCGACGAGCAGGTGAGGGCGGCGCTGCTGGACGTGAGCGCGAACAAGCAACTGGTGGCAGTGGCGCGGTCGAATGTGAACCTGGCCACGCGCGCACTGAGTGATGAGACCGACCGCGTGAACGCCGGCGTGGACGACAACCTGCCGCTGGTGACGGCGCAGGCTACGCTGGCAACCGCCGAGAACAACCTGGTTGAGAGCTTGTACGCGTACAACGTGTCGAAGATCGGGCTGGCGCGCGCGACGGGCGTCCTGGAGCAGCAGTACCGGACGTATTTGGGGCGGTAGCCTCGCCTCGATCGCACAAATTCCCTTAAAAATATTGCCTCGCTCGGATGTACCGTAGAAGCGATAGGTGCACGCTCATGCCTCAGAATCTGAAGATCGTTTATTACGTCGAGCCGAATGCGGCAGCGCTGGCGCGGCGCGCGGCGGAGTTTTTTGTCGTCGAGGCCGAGCGGGCGGTGGCAGCGCGCGGCGTGGCGCGGATCGCGATCAGCGGCGGGTCAACGCCCAAGGCGGCATTCAGGGCGCTGGCAGAGCAGGGCGAGGAGTGGCGCGAGCGGATGCCGTGGCAGAAGCTCGACCTGTGGTGGGTAGATGAGCGCTGCGTGCCGCCGAACGACGCCGACTCAAATTACAGAATGACGCGCGAGGCGCTGCTGGACCATGTGCCGCTGAAACCGGAACAGATTCACCGCATGGAGGGGGAGCTCGAGCCCGACGATGCGGCGGCCAGGTACGAGGCGGAGCTGCGGAAGTCCTTCGGACCGAATGGGGCGGGGATTCCGCGATTCGACGTCGTGCAGCTGGGGATGGGCCCGGATGGACACACTGCGTCTCTTTTTCCCCACACTGAGGCACTCCGGGTGACAGATCGGCTGGTGGCGGCCAACTATGTGGAGGCGCAGGACATGTGGCGGGTGACGCTGACCCGGCCGGTGATCAACGCGGCGAGGCAGGTGTTCTTCCTGATTGAGGGCGCGGGGAAGGCGATGATTCTAAACGAGGTATGGGAGGGGCCACGCGACGAGGAGCGTCTGCCGAGCCAATTCATTGTGCCCGTGGACGGTATACTGACGTTGCTTCTGGACCAGGCGGCGGCTACCCTGCTGCCGGCGCCAGACGCGCAAGGCTATGGAGTTTTAGAGAGGACTGAATGATTCTGGCAGGCGATGTAGGCGGCACCAAGGTTCACTTGGCGCTGTTCGATTTTACCGACGGAAAGTTGAAGCACACACGCGATAAGCAGTTCCCGGCCAAGGAATACGCCGGCCTCGAAGAGATCGTGAAGGAGTTTATTGTTGCGGAGAAGGTGACGTCGGCGTGCTTTGGCGTGCCGGGCCCGGTGCGGGATGGGCGGCTGCGGCTGACCAACCTGCCGTGGACCCTGGACAGCCGCGAGCTGGCGCGCAACCTAAAGATCGATTACGTTTTTCTTATCAATGATTTGCAGGCGAATGGGTACGGGATTGCGGAGCTGGCGGCAGACCAGATTTATACGTTGAGCGAGGGCGATTCCCGGCAGGTGGGCAATCGGGCGCTGCTCGCGGCGGGAACGGGGCTCGGCGAGGCGTATCTGGTGTGGGATGGGCGCGACTATGTTCCCTACCCATCGGAGGGCGGCCACTCGGACTACGCGCCGCGCAATGAGGACGAGATCGACCTGCTGCGTTTCCTGAAGCAAAAGTACAACGGGCGGATCAGCACCGAACGCGTGGTGAGTGGGCAGGGGATCACGAATTGCTATGAGTTTTTGCGCGAGGTGCGCGGGCTGGAAGAGCCGGCGTGGCTGGCGGAGCAGATGACCGAGGACGATCCGAACGCGGCGATCACCGAGGCGGCACTGAACGCGAAGAGCGAGATCTGCGTGAAGGCGCTGGACATGTTTGTTTCGGCGTACGGGGCCGAGGCGGGGAACCTGGCGTTGAAGGTTCTTTCGGTGGGCGGCCTGTACGTGGGCGGCGGGATTGCGCCGCGGATTCTGGAAAAGCTGAAGGACGGAACGTTTATGAAGGCGTTCACCGACAAGGGACGGCTGAGCCAGTTGCTGGTGAACATGCCGGTGCGGGTGATTCTGGAGAGCCGTACGGCGCTGATGGGCGCGGGGGCGTATGCAGAAGCGCGCGCGGCGGAGCTGAGCGGGATTTCGCCGCGAGCGGCGAGCGTGAAGTTCTGAAGGCGAGCTATTAGCTTTTAGCTCTTAGCTGAAAACCACTCACGATGAGGGCGCGGTGCGAGCCGCGCCTTTTCTGTTTATCGCGCTCGCCGCTTGAAGTAGGCGACGCGGCTATTGCGGACGCTTGATCCGGTCGGCGAGGATCTGGCGATAGAGGTCGCATTGAGGGGCGCGGAGGGGGCGTATATTTTGAACGAGGCGCGGAGGTTGAGACTGACCGGCGTTGCGCTGAAGGCGGACTCGCGGCGATTTGAGCCGGAAAGCCGGCACTGAAGAAAGTGGGAAAGATGATGCGCTGGCTGGGACGGTGGGCGCTGCGGGTGCTGGTGGCGATTGCAGTCCTATCGCTGGCGGCGTTTGCGATCGATTGGACGGTCTACAAGCTGCGCGGCTCACCTCACTCGACGGTGACTGTGAGCCGCTTCCTGGCGGTCCCACTTAAAGGTCAAAAGACAGAGTACGACTTTATGGGAACTGTCGATCTTCCCTGCGCCGTTGCGCTTTTTCCGCAGGGAGGGCAGGACCCCTGCTGGAATCTCAGGCGCAATCCGAACCAGTGGGAATAGGCCGGAACGCCCGCGTACTGATCGCAAAGGAGAGCAGGGCGGATGGCTGAGCGCGCGTGAACATGGGTAGGTGATGCGAGTCACGACCTGAGGATACAAATTGTGGCTAGGATCGTAAAACCGGTCTCAAGAACCGTCCATGCCAATTCGTTGGAATCGTGGGACCCGCTTCGTTGCTGAGTCCCACACGTGCTCATGATGCAAGAGAAGCATTTATGAGACCGGTTGAAGGGTATTTCCTCAGATCGCCATGTATAACCGCACACAAAACGAAAATGGCAGCTACAACTCGCGCTGCCTCGATTGCTTTATGACCATAGCTTCCTGCGTGGAAACGGAACAAGAGCTGGAGCAACGCGAGGCGCACCATCTGTGCCCGGAAAAAGTGCTGGCGCAACTGCTGGCCGAGGGCAGGGCTGCTGCAGCGCACGCGGCGAGGAACTAGGGCGAGTTAGACAGGCCCGATGGACCTGGGGAAATCCCTCAGGGGCCAAAGCCCACGGTCAATTTGTGCGCGAACGGTATGGCTGAAGCGGTGCCCTTTCAAAACCAAGCTGAATCGCAGCGATAGCAGACCCGGGCCGGATTTTGCGAATCCGGAAAACGGGTGCATACTGCCTGCAGGCAGCCTTCGCACGACTAGCCAAACGATTGGGCACTGAGTCTTCCCCTTTTTCTTGCTGACGCCGAGCCGGTTTCGAATCTAGATTTCATTACCAGAGGATTTCTTCATCAGAGCCGGCCAAATGAGCGGCCAGACCTAACCAACAACGAAAAGAGTCACGGGATTGCCGCAGCAATTCCCCGCATCGAACGTCCTATTCAATACCGCCGGTACTTCCCCAGACAGAACCGGACAGGAGGCTAAGAATGCCTGCTTCAACTCTTCGTCAAACGGTGGGCCTTCCCCAGACGCTGGGCGAACTGCGCGCCAGCAAAGAGTATTCAGAAGTGCAAATAAAGACGCGCAGCGTGAAGGACGAGATGCGCCAGAACCTGATGGCGCGGCTGAAGGCGCGGGAGACTGTGTTTCCCGGCGTCGTAGGCTACGAGGACACGGTGATTCCGCAGATTGTGAACGCGGTGCTGTCGAAGCAGAACTTTATTCTGCTGGGGCTGCGCGGGCAGGCGAAGAGCCGGATTCTGCGTGCGCTCACGGCACTGCTGGACGAGCGGATGGCGTACGTGGCAGGCTGCGAGATCCGCGACAATCCTTACCGGCCGTTGTGCCGGCGATGCCGCGACCTGATCGCGGAGCGCGGGGACGCGACGCCAATTGCGTGGCTCGACCGCGAGGAGCGCTACGTGGAAAAGCTGGCGACGCCTGACGTGACGGTGGCGGATTTGATTGGCGATCTGGACCCGATCAAAGCAGCGCGCGGAGGCGAAGACCTTTCGAGCGAGCTGACGATGCACTACGGATTGCTGCCGCGGGCGAATCGCGGATTGTTCGCGATCAACGAACTGCCGGACCTCGCGGGAAAAATCCAAGTGGCGCTGTTCAACATCATGCAGGAAGGCGACGTTCAGATTAAGGGCTATCCGGTGCGCCTGGCGCTGGATGTGGCGCTGGTGTTCAGCGCCAACCCCGAAGACTACACGGCGCGCGGCAAGATCATCACGCCGCTGAAGGACAGGATTGGATCGGAGATTCGGACGCACTATCCGGAGACGCTGGAAGAAGGCGTGGCGATTACGGCGCAGGAGGCGTGGGCGGCGCGCGGAGACGCGGCGATCGAGATTCCGCAGTACCTGCGCGAGGTGGTGGAGCAGGTGGCGTTTAGCGCGCGCGAAGACAAGAAGGTGGACAAGCGCAGCGGCGTGAGCCAGCGGCTGCCGATTTCGACGCTGGAGCTGGTGGTTTCAAACGCGGAGCGGAGGGCTCTCGCGACCGGCGACGCGCCGGTGCTGCCGCGCGTGAGCGACATCTACGCCGCGATGCCGGGGATCACGGGCAAACTCGAACTTGAGTACGAGGGCGAGATGAAGGGCGCCGATACCGTGGTGCGTGAACTGATTCGAATGGCAGTGGGCAAGGTGTACGACCGCTACTTTAACGGCGTGGACACCGAGCAGATCGAGCAGTGGTTCAATCTGGGCGGAACGGTAAAGCTGGACGAGGATCAGCCGGCGCCCGCGGCGCTGAAAGAGCTGAAAGGGATTCAGGGACTCCTTGAAAAGTTGCCGTCGCTGGGCGTGAAGTCGAGCGACGCCGCGCCGAAGGTAGTTGCCGCGGCGGAGTTTCTACTGGAGGGTCTGGTGGCGCATCGCAAGCTAAGCCGCAACGAGCAGCATGGATTTGCCGCGGAGAAGAGTGTGCGGCTGCGCGAGCGCGAGGAAGCAATCCCGGAGCGCAAAGAACTGGAGATGGAGTATGAAGACTGGCAGCGCGGGCGGCGGTCGCGGAAGGGCGGGGGGCTGAATTAAGGCAGGGGTCAGAGATCAGGGGTCAGTGGAACGGGGCTGAGGAAGCGATGAAGCGCATTCGATATACGAAGTACACCGGCGATCTGGCCTCGGAGATCGATCTCGAGAGCCTGCTCGACGCGCTGTCTGACTACTTGCTCGATTCCGGTTACTACGATCCGTTCATGGGCTTTCAGGACCTGGATCACACGATGGACGACCTGCGCGAGGCGCTGCGGCGCGTGCTGGAGTCAGGTGATTTTTTCGACGGCGAGACGCGCGAACTGCTGGACCGGATGATGGCCGAGGGCACGCTGGATGAATTGATCGACAAGCTGATGGAGCGGATGGAACGGGAGAACTACATTTCCGCGATGCCGCAGAATGGGCCGACGCGGTTTGACGAGGCGAACGGGCGGGGGGGGAAGGCGGATGGCCGCGATCGCGAAAGCGCGCGCTTCGAGGTGACCGACAAGAGCCTTGACTTTCTCGGCTTCAAAACGCTGCGCGATCTGATGGGGTCGCTGGGCAAGTCGAGCTTTGGACGGCACGACACGCGAGACTGGGCGACGGGGATCGAGACGAGCGGCGGATCGCGGCGATACGAATTCGGCGACACGGTGAATCTGGATACGACGGCGACGCTCAGCTCGGCGATTGCGCGCGAGGGGCTGGAGCTGCCGCTGAATCTGGAGTACGAAGACTTACACGTGCACCAATGCGACTACCAGAGCTCGTGCGCGACGGTGGTGATGCTGGACTGCTCGCATTCGATGATTCTGTATGGCGAAGACCGGTTTACGCCGGCCAAGCGTGTCGCCATGGCGCTGTCGCATTTGATCCGCACGCAATACCCGGGCGATTCGCTGTCGCTGGTGCTTTTTCACGATTCGGCTGAGGAGTTGCCGGTTTCGCATCTGGCGCGGGTGAAGGTGGGGCCGTGGCACACGAATACACGCGAAAGACTGCGCGTGGCGCAGCGCGTGCTGGCTCGACAGCGCAAAGACATGAAGCAGATTGTGATGATCACGGACGGAAAGCCCTCCGCGCTCACGCTTCCCGACGGAAGAATCTACAAGAATGCCTATGGATTGGATCCGCTAGTGGTGAGCGAGACGCTGGAAGAAGTGGCGCGCTGCAAGCGGTCAAACGTGATGATCAATACGTTCATGCTGGCGCAGGATTACGGGCTGGTGCAGTTCGTGCACAAGGTTTCGGAGATGTGCCGAGGCAAGGCATACTTTACTACGCCCGCGACGCTGGGGCAGTACGTGATGATGGATTATATGCAGCGGAAGTCGAAGACCATCCACTAACCGCCGAGCGTCGCCGTCCTCTATTCGTTCTTGCGCTTCCAGAAAAGAATGCTCTCTTTCTGCCCGTCAACGGCCGGTTGCAAGAAAGATGAAGAGATTGCCGTCGGGATCGCGGACGAAGACGAGTCCGCCGTTGCGTTGCGCGTTGGCGCCCGCGTACTCCAGCGCTTCGTATGCTTTCTTCGCGTCGGGAACGAGAAAGAGGAACTCCGGTTGTGAGCCGGGGCCGGGAGCGCGCAGCTCCATGTGCAGGTCAGGCGCGCCGGGCGTGGTGAGGCGCACGTTGCCGTTCGTGTCTTCGGCTTCGAAGCCGAGGTCGGCATAAAACTCCTTCATCGCGGCGCCTTCTCTTACCGGCAGATCGATTCCCATTAGCTCAGTGGAGACGCGGGCGGGGCCGAGGTGCTGCCCGACGTCGAGAGTATGGCGCGAGCCCGGCATGTACTGCGTGAATTCGGTGATGCGGCCTTCGGGATCGTTAAAGGAGAAGATGAGATTGCCGGCCGCGGCCTTGCGCACGGGCGAGGGGTTGAGGCCTTCTGTGGCGTAGTAGTGCTGCAACACGTTCAGGTCGCCGGCTTCGAAGCAAACGTGCAACCAGCCGAGGGGCTGCGAGGGATCGGTTCGGGGATACAGCTCGATGAACTCGCGATCGTTGATCTTGATGAAGGCCTCGGCGGTTTTGCCGGCGTTGGTCATGGTGAAGGACTGCTGAAAGCCGAGCTTGCCGAGGAAGGCGATTTCGCGATCGAGGTCGCTGACACGGAAGGCGATGTGCGCGATGCCAGTAACGCCGGAAGCAGGCGGTGGCGGCTGAGCGATCAAAGTTGCCGAGCAAGCACCGGCGACCGCGAGTGACAAGAGCCAACGAAATATCGTGGTCATTCTCAAAAAACCTCCAAAGCCCGATGGGGGCGGACCAGGTAACAAAGGGAAAGCAACCGCAGGCTAAGCGTACTCCTGGCGGTAAGGGGTAAAGACGTCCAGAACCTCGGAACCTTCGACAGCCGAGGCCTCGTGTTCGACGCCGCCGTTGACGACGATGCTGTCACCGGCGCGCATCTCCCAGCTTTTGCCTTCAGCCTGAAAGAGGATGTGTCCGCGCACGACATAAACCATTTGATGATGGGGATGGCTATGGCGCGCGCCCTTCCAACCCTTCTCAAGGGTGTGACGCACAAGCATGAGGTGCGGATTATAGGCGAGGACCTGGCGGATCATACCCGGCTCGGGGGTGGTGGTCCCGGTTGCGTTGGTGGCAGTGTAGATGACTCCGGGTTCGCTCATTTTTTCGCCCTCATGCGCGGCGGCCGCGTGGGCGGGAAGCCGCAATGGATAGAATCACCGGTTGAGCCAGCCTCCGTCCACTACGAGAATGTGGCCGTGGACGTAATTGCTGGCCGGGGAGGCAAGAAAGACGGCAGCGCCGGCCAGGTCTTCAGGCTTGCCCCAGCGGCCGGCGGGAATGCGCTCGAGAATCTGCCGGGCGCGCTCCGGATTATTGCGCAGCGCCTCGGTGTTGTCCGTGTCCATGTAGCCGGGGGCGATGGCGTTGACGTTGACGCCCTTCGAAGCCCACTCGTTGGCGAAGGCCTTGGTGAGCTGGCCGACACCGCCCTTGGCCGCGGCGTAGGAGGGAACCAGAATTCCGCCCTGAAAGGTGAGCAGCGAGGCGATGTTGATGATTTTTCCCGAGCCGCGCGCGAGCATGTGGCGGCCTGCATGCTGGGTGAGGCGAAAAACGCTGGTGAGATCGACGTCGATGACCGCTTTCCAGTCTTCTTCAGAATGATCGGCGGCGGGCGCGCGGCGAATGATGCCTGCGTTGTTGACCAAAATGTCGATGGCCCCGAGTTGCTGAACGGTTTCTTCAACGAGGCGCGCGCAGACGGCCGCGTCGCCGACATCGCCGGCGAGGGCAATGGACTTGACGCCGAGAGCGAGCAACTTTTGCTGCGTTGCCGCGGGCGGGGCACTGGAGGCGTGAACGGCGACGTTGGCGCCTGCCTCACCGAAGGCGACGGCGATGGCAGCGCCCAATCCGCGGGATGAGCCCGTGACAAGTGCGGATTTTCCTTTCAGGCTGAATCGATCGAGGAATGTTTCCTGGGAGGTCAGGGGCTGGAGTCCTTTCCGGCTTGTGCCACGCCGCAAGTCTTGATGTCTTTATTATGTGCGAGCGAAGCGGGGAGAGGGCAAAAGCCTCTGCTCTCCAATCCGATCCGATTTCAAGAGCACATCAACTCCGGGGCCGTCGGAATGATGACTCGGTGGTTGCGCCGGTTGGACGGTCAATCACCAGCAACGCGGAACTTGCAGACCGCGAGCGGCAGTGTGAGTCGCAGAAGATGACCGTCATGCAGGCTTATTTGGCGCTTGTAACCTTTTTCCCAATTCTCCTGTACTTTCCAAGAACCAAATCCTATCTCCACGGTTCGATTCATTGACAAACGCTCGCAGGGCGGGGTTTTCAAGCGCCACCGGAGAGATGGCGCCAATGATAGCGAGCCTCATCCCGTAGGTCACAAACTTTTGCGCAATTGCGCCGGCGAGCCCAGTGCGCAACTCGAAAAAGGATGGAGAGAGCCGGTCGACTGGAAGCAGAACCATTTCAGCCTGCTGCGCCATGGCTTCGCCTAGAATTGCGAGGGCATCTTGTTCGGACTGGACGGCTGGCCCGTTCGATGGACATTCGAAGATTCGCACGCCATGCAAGTTATATGAAGATGCAACCATACCTGATCCCATGTTTTCTCATTATGAGTCGATCAAGCCGCGCTCTTCAAATCCGCGGCGGCAAGAGCTCGCTCGGATGACCTGGATGGAGCATCGTGAGGGCGAGTGTCTCGCGTACAATTGGCACTCCGGGCGTCCGAGGCGGAGATCGTGACGCGAAAGACGGAAGCGAAGCGAGATTCTCGTCGTACACGTTTTTCCGTCCCAAGAAAGTTGCTCGCATGATTGCCGAGCGCACGGGTCTAGCTATACAAAAAGCCTGATCGCCGCGCATTCCGCGCCGGACACACACCATGCAAATTGCTCTGCTGATCTTCTGCTTTCTGACGATCGCCGGCGCTTACGCCGGCTGGCGGAAGAGCCCGCTCTACTCCGCCAAGACCACATTGAAACTGGGCGGCGGATTTTTGCTGATCGTCGCGGTTGTTGCGGGCACCGCCTATGTGATTGTGAATGGCACCCTGAGCCGGTCACCCCTCGTGCAAGGAATTGCAGGGTTTGTGGCGTTGCTGGCCGTGGCGTGCGGATCGAGTATCTTTATCGTCCGCATCACCGACGCGCATGTTGCCGCGCTGCCTCCGTCGGCCAGGCTGGTCAGCTTCAACCGGCACAAGGTCTACCAGTGGATTTGGCGTCTCGTGGTCTTCCTGCTTATCTGCTCGGCTGCATCCCTGGTGCTTCCAACTGCGTGGACATGGCTGCCGGTGGGCCTGGGCGGGTTTGTACTTCTCTTTTGCGGCCCCATGCTTTCGATCTTGTTCATGATGGCGCGGCGAAACGACCGGGGCATGTCGGCGGTGATCGCCAATCCATGGGCGCACTGGCAATACTCGCAGGAGAAATGGGCGCAATGGGCGGCGAATCAACGCGAGTGGGAGATAGCCAAGGAGGGCCCATGGAGTTGGAAGGGCGTTTCGGGGTTCGTTTTGCTGTGCGTGGGGCTTTTCGCATTAGGCGCTCTGTTTACCGGCGCAGGCCTGCAAGAAAACGAGATCATCGTAGGCGGTTTGACGGGCTTTATCATCCTGCTTGTAGCAGTGGCGTACTGGTTCAAACGCACCAACTTTGACCGCCGCTATCGGCGCCTGCTGGCGGCTTCGCCGGAAACATGGTTTGGCGACGAGGGCATGTTCTCGAACGGTGCATACATGCCGTGGATTCTCTCTGGCAGGTACCTGTTGAAGGCCACTGCCGCGATGGATCAACCGGCTCGACTGATGTTGGTTTTTGAATCGTTCAACGGAACGACTTCAATGCAAATCACCCAGCGGATTGCCGTTCCTGACGGGCATGTCGCCGATCTGCCGATGCTCGAGGAAAAGCTCAGCACTCATTGCCCCACTGCTTCGGTTCATCTGAACGCGCAGTAGATGCATTCTGCCCGCGGGCTGTGAGCGCCGCACCTTCAAATCAGATCAAATCTGGTTCATCGCCCTGCGGTCAGGGGTGCGAATCGGCGATTTGCCGTGGTTTGGCATCGCGCGGAAGAGGCTCGGGTTTGAAGCCACGCTGGATGGCCATGAGGCCCGCGCGCAGAAAGCCCAGCGTGTGCGCCATGCCCGCGTGCCAGGGCGCGGAGCAGGTCATCTGCGGAGCGTGGTCGGGAATGACGACGCCATCGAAGCCGTTCTTCGAGAGGAGATAGAGGATGCGGAGCATGTCGACTTCGCCGTCGTCGATGAAGGTCTCGTGATAGTGCGGGGCCTTGCCGGCGATGTTGCGGAAGTGGACGTAGGCGATGCGATGCTGGCTCGAGTAGCGCTCGACAGTCTGGTAGATGTCGCCCTCGGTCATTTCGGCGAGGGTGCCGAGGCAGAACTCTAGCATGTTCGAGGGGCTGGGAGAGATGTCGATGAGGCGCTGGTACATGGCCTGTTGATAGACGAGGCGCGGCTGGCGGCGCATGGTGGGGGTGGGTGGATCGTCAGGGTGCGCGGCGAGGCGCACGCCGGCTTTTTCGGCGACGGGAAGAGCTTCCTCAAGGAACCGCTGGAGGCGGCGCCAGAGTTCGTCGTGGGTGATGGTGGGCAGCGTGTCCGGAGGCGCGTTGGGGTCGACAATCATGTTCCAGACGACGCCGTTGGGGATGGGTGTGTCGACGAGGCCGTCCATGCCAACCGACTCCGCGCCGCCGCGCGCGAAAGGCCCGCTGGTGCGGCCGGCGACTCCGGCGATGGAGAAGTTGTAGCCGAAGGTGGGAATGCCGGCTTCGCCCACGGCGCGCAGAATGGCGAACACGTTCTGCATGTGCTCGGCGCGTTTGGGGCCGTCGAGGAGAACGTCGTACCAGTGAGCGGGGTCGAAGTTTTCAATGCCCTCGAGCTTGAGGCCCGCGGCTTCGACCTGCTTGCGAAGCGCGATGAGCTCAGCGGCTGTCCAGAGGCGGTTGGGATCGCCGGCCAGGCCCCAGGGCTTGTCTTTGCCGCCGGTGGGCTGATTGTTGGATGGATTGGCCTGGCCCTGACGGAAGTAGTCGACGAGATGGACGATGACGTGAGTGCAGCCGGCCTGCACGGCGAATGAGTAATATTCGTCGTTGAGCATGTGCCGGTAGAGTCCCAGGCCGAGCTTCATATTCGCCCTGAGCCAGTGTAGCGGAGACCGCGAAACGCCGCGCTGGCGAGGGTGAACGGGGAAGATTTGCTCCCAAATTGAAAACGCCAGAGACCGAAGCCTCTGGCGTTTCAATCTTGATGGTCGCGTAGTACAACCGGCTGTCGCGTCCTCCGGCTCCCCCAGCGGCGAACCTGCAGCTTTCGCTGCCGCTCCCTCCTCTGGCTGCGCCGGCACGGAACTTTCGGCTTGCGCCTACTGCCCCGCACTCCGGCTCGACCGTCGGCCGACTTCCCCGGCTCGGATCGGCGTGGTTCCGCTCGGCTCGACCGGTGGCTAACCCCCGACTCGCATCGGGTGTTGCGCGCTTCCGATCGACCGATGGCGATCCATCCGGCTTTCACCGAACGACCCCTCCACCGGCAAGGCCGGCGATCAACTGCCGACTCACACCGGATTTTGATCCTTTAGCTCGGCTGGTTAGAACAACCTCCGGCTTTCACCGGCTGTTGTTGCAGCTTCGGGCTTGCGCCGTCTGCTGCTGCAACCTCCAGCTCGCGCTGGCTGTTGCCCCCATTTGCCAAACCGGCGGCGAACCTCCGACTCGCATCGGCTGTTCCACCCTCCGGCTTCACCGGTTTCAATTCGCCCGGCTTGCGCCTGGCGTCTCTACCTCCGACTGGGCCTTTGATACGCCCCTAACTTCAACCGAACCTTGCATCGCCAGCTGAGCCGTCGATGAGTATTCAGTTTCCGCCGGTTCGCGTACCTTCCGGATCTGCCAGCTTGACAACTTCCGACTTGCGTCGGCTTTTGTAATCTCTGGCGCGGCCAGCGATCCCTCTTGGGCTTTCGCCCCAGGTTTCACCCTCTGGCTGGGCTGGCGGCGATTTTCCGATTCTCATCGGCCTTTCGTTCCACCAACCGTCCCGGCGACCAACTCCCGATGCCCTACAGGCTCATCAGTTGTTGTGACCTTACGTCTGCCGAATCTGTGGATGCAAGTGCAAAAGTCAAGTAAATATGTGAATTTCACCAGGGTTGGTGCAGAACGAATCTTTTCGAAGGCCGCGAGTGTGTTTGGGCGCACATTTGCACAGGAATGCGAACAAAGAAGAGGAGATGCTGGGCGTGTCGTCGCGAGGAATCCGCGTGGAAGCACCCAGAGTTCGAGCAACGTTCGCGCTACGGTACGTCATCCGCCAAGGGCGAACACCAGTCTTATTGTTGTTTCAACTTCTACCGGCTCATTGTTGAGCTTGTACGGCTTGTAGCGCCAGTTCCGCACCGCATCGACGGCGGCCTGCTGCAACATGGCCGGCCCGCTCACAACATGCAAGTCCTTAATCGTTCCGTTCTTGGAAATCGTGGCGTGCAGCTCCACAGTGCCAGACACGCGGGCTGCTCTCGCGATGGGCGGATAAATGGGCGGCGTCTTTTGAATCAACATTCCTGCGGCGACGCCGGATGAAATCGTAAACGGTCTGGAAGGTGCAACTTTAACGACGGGCTGTGCGTGTCCATTCAAGACGCCGGCATTCGCGCTGCTGCCGCCCAGGCCATCCGCACCTGCCGCGCCCAGGCTCACGGGAGGAGGCGCGTCTTCTGCAACATCCTTCCGATTGCCTTGCGGAATCAGTGTTGGCGCAGTGAGTTGATCGTCCATGACTTTCGCCTGCAGTTTCGTCGGCACCTCTGCCGGATTCGGACCCCTCTGTTGATCGGCCGGTTGGTTGTCCGCTGCAGGTTGCTTCCCGGTGGTTGCCAGCCGCTGGTCCGCAGTTGCAGGATCATTAGCCGCCGGATCCGGCGTCTGCTGCGAATCTGTTGCCGCAGGGACCGCCTGAACCGGCGGTTTCGCCACGGACTTCGATCCGTGATAGAACAGCGGGATCAGGAGCAGAAGCAGAATCGCACCGAGGCTAACAGCAGCAACGGTGATCCATTTCTTTTTCGCCGTCTTCTGCTGCGCCGTCTTCTCCTCTCCCTTAACTTCGATATCCTTCGATGAATACCACTGGAAGAGAGCCTCGTCGGCTTCGCGTTTCAATGTCGCCGTGGGTTTGGGCAAGTTGCCTATTCCATCCACGGCAGCGGCGGTTGGCGAACCCTGCGCCACGGGAGCCTCAATCGCGGTACGGCTGGCCTCCGGCCCGCGCAAAGCGCTGCTGGGCGGCGCATTTACCGGCTTCACGGTCAACTCTGGTTCCTTAACCAGGACTTGAGCGGCCGCGGCTGAAGCAGAGGCACGGGGCTTGCCGGAATGTAGCAAGCCTGCTTCGCGGGTTGGCAAGCCTGCTTCGCGGGCGGGCGACAAGATTGCTTTGCGCTCAGCGGATTGCCCAAACGGCTTAGGAGTCTCGCTGAAGGAATGAGCCTCTATCCATGCTTCCCATTCGTCACGAGAGCTGACAGGCTTGGACGCAGGAGATGCTTCTCTATCTCCATCGCTGAAATCTATTGGCTGCTTAATATCGGCCGGCGCAGATGAGGATGAGCTCGAGACACGCGGCCTGTCTGCCAAGGATGCCTTGCCCGCATCGCGATCAAGAGGTTTCCCAAGCGGCTTTGGAGTCTCGTTGAAGGGATGAGCGGCTGCCCATGCTTCCCACTCATCGGAGTTGACAGGCAAAGACGACGCAGGCGAAGCTTCGCTATCCCAATCGCCGAAATCCTCGGGAAGCGTTTCAGGTAACAGCGGAGTTAGTTCTTCTGGAGATGCCATTGACCGTCCTCACGTTTCTCGTAGACAGAACCTTTGTACGTGCGTGTTTCGCGCGGAGTTGTGTTGGTTGCCGTGTGCTCACCTTTTACTTCCGCCGGCGCCGAATCCGGGGGGGCGGACCTGGTTGCGGTGAAGGTCTGCGCGGATGCTGGGTCATCGGCTGTGGTTGGCAATGAAGCAGCGTAAGCCCGGCCTTCCACCTCGAGCACGACCGAGGCTTCGGCCGTCGCGTATTTTTCAGAGTCCGATGGAGTGAACAATGCGGTGAGGGTATATTTCCCCGGCGCGAGTACGTGGCCCTCTGAAGGAGTGTAGACAAATGTTCCCGGAACCGATGCCGTGGCATTCAACTGAGCGGCGCTCAGCGCGGCGCCGTAAGAAATTGCGGATGGGGCCGGCCAGTTGATGAGGGTTGGTGACTTTTCGGCAACGGTGAGCGGCACGACTGCACTCACAGTTGTGTAATTCAAAGTGTCGGTCGGAGTGAAGGTCACTGAGAGCTCATGCACTCCCGGCGTGAGTATCTCGCCCGCGGCGGGTCGAAAAGCAAAAGATCCCGGAACCGATGTTTTGGCATTCAGCTGAGTTGCGCCGAGGGCAACGCCGTAGGAAATTGGATCCGGCGTTGGCCACGTGACGGCGGGAGTTGCCTTGGCCACAGTCACGGATGCGGCGGCCCGCGATGTAGAGTAGCCCACGGTATCTGCTGGAGTGAAAACAACCGACAGTTTATGCTCTCCAGCCGCAAGCACCGCCCCCAAGCCAGGGTTGTACTCGAACGTTCCCGGAATCGACGCCATGGCGCAGAGTTGCAAGGTGCCGAGCTTTGTCCCGTACGTAATAGGATCGGGTTTCGGCCATTGGATTTCAGACGCTGCCTTGGACACAATCAGCGACACGGTAGCCTTTGCTGTTGTGTAATTCGCGCTGTCGGCGGGAGTGAAGGTTACGGAGAGCGTGTGCATTCCGGGAGGGAGCACCTCGCCCGGCGCGGAAGAGTAGTCCAAGGTTCCAGGCACCGATGCCGAGGCATTGAGTTGTGCCTCGTCTAATGCAGCGCCGTAAACGATCTTGGCCGGAACTGGCCAGGACAGAACCGGCGTTGCCTTGGCCACGACGATTGAAACCGAGGCCTGCTGCGGAGCGTAGCTGCCGGAGTCTGCCGGAGTGAACGTGACCCATAGCGAATGCGTTCCGACCGGCAACACATAGCCTGGGCCGGGTGTGTAGACCAAAGTTCCCTCAACCGATGCCGTGGCATTGAGTTGGTCGAAGGTGAGCTTGTTCCCGTAGGTAATCGGGCCGGGCGCCGGCCACGCGATGTTTGGATTGGTGCGCGCATCAGCCGAAGCCAGAATCGCAGGACTCATCGCTTCATATCTTGCAAAATCTACTTGGGGCATATTGTTACCGAGACCTCCAACGTCAAAATTCCTCTTCTTTTCCTGTGGAATCGGGCGTCCGGTAATCGAGCCGGCCATCTCCAGGCTTATGCGCGAAATGCGTGTTTCAGGCAGCCCGGAGTCGCCGCTCTGGAGCGCCCGCGCAGCGTCTCGATCATCGGGAATCATCCATCGCACCGGCCTGCCGAGAGCTTTGGCAATGACATCTTCGTTCGCCGGTTCCAGGAAGCGAGACTCAAACCGGTTGATTACGACTTCCAGGTTGGGAGTTCCCTCAGCGAAGAACTGCGAGATAAGGCGATTTGAATTCCGCAGTTCGGAGATTCCGGTCTGGGTGACCAGGTAGATGGTTGAGGCGTCTTCGAAGAGAACCTTGGCTGGCCCATCGATCCTCGATCCCACATCCACGATCACATGTTCGAATTCGCGCCGCGCGATCGCGATGAGCTTGTCGATGGCGCCTTCAGAAACCTCAACGTCGGGAACTTTGGTGGGAGCCGCCAGGACGAATACTCCCGAGCGGTGCTCGACCAGGAGATTTTGAAGAGAACTTGCATCCAGCCGGTCGATATTCCGGAGTGCGTCCTCCGTCGAGTAACCCGCGGTAATCCCAAGGCACAGTGCCGTGTCTCCAATGGGAAGAGCGAGGTCGATGAGCAGGGTTTTTTGGCCGGAATTCTGCGCCAGGGCGATGGCAACATTGCACGCGACCGTCGTAACGCCGGATCCCCCTTTGGACCCGACAAAAACGTGCAACCCTCCTCGAGTCTTCTCTGCGGGCAGAGCTTTCTCGCGAAGGAAAGTTTTGGTCCGACCAAGAGCCCCGGCCACAGCGCCCTGGTCGAGGGGTAGAAGGAGGAACTCACGAGCGCCTGCACGCATGGAGCGGATGGCGAATTCCGGATCTGACTTCTCCGAATAGACCATGAACGTCGCCGCGTCGTTGGCACTCGCTCTTTCCACTAATTCCAGAGCGACATCCGGGTCGCTGTCGATGTCAAGGACGACAACCTCAAACGACGCCAGCAATCCATGCAGGTGTTCACGTTTCGGCGGGTAGGAATCGAACTCGCGAACATCGGCCCGGCGAGTTTCGGCGAGAGCCCTGGCCACGACCGAACGCCTTTCCGCGTCTGGGCCAATCAAGGCAACCGACAAGAGTGCGGCTCCTGTTGTGTCGGCGTGTTTCATCTCGAATTTGGGTGATACGCCCGCTGAGGTCACGGTTTGAATTGCTCCTCGAGATACCAGCCGCTTTCGCGCACGAATCTCAAATCGACATGTTGTCCGCGAGCCGAACTCGCGGGTTTCTTCGGCCCATAACAAACAAATTTCGGCAATCCGGGGAGAGCCTTCAATGCGAGCGTCAAGCGGTGACTGCCCGCTAAATAAGGTGCCGTGGGACGATGGTAACCATTTATGGGTCAATAAGGAACTTAGATAACCATATAGTTGTGTTACCAAAGTGTAATCGGCCATTTCGGGCACACCGCTCCTCCGGCCTGGCGCGAGGCTAGTTCTCTTGTAATTTGCGAAATGGGCATGCTTTGTGACCGCGAATCGGCAGGCTGGCTGCTCGAATCGACTGCGGTCGGGCCACCCGGTGTGGCCGGGCCCACCTACACTCCGCCGGTCAGAATTGCATCGATGCGGGCCAGATTCTTGTCCGTGAAGGCCAGGTCGGCGAGGGCGGCCACGTTCTGCTCGATTTGCTCCACGCGGCTGGCGCCGATTAGCGCTGAAGTCATGCGGCCGTCGCGCAGCACCCATGCCAGCGCCATCTGCGCCAACGATTGCCCTCGCTCCCGCGCCAGCTCGTTCAACGCTCGCACCTTGGCGAGGTGGCCCTCGTCGATGTCGCGCTGCTTCAGAAAGCCGTGGGGCTTGGCAGCGCGCGCATCGGCGGGAATGCCCTTGAGATAACGGTCGGTGAGCAGGCCCTGCGCCAGCGGGCAGAAGGCGATGGCGCCGACGCCTTCGTTGCCCAGCACACTGAGCAAGCCGCGCTCGGGGGTGCGCTCGAACATCGAGTATTTTGGCTGATGAATGAGGCAGGGCGTGCCGAGCCCGCGCAGAATTTTGACGGCGGCGGCGGTTTGCTCCGGGTTGTAGTTGGAGATACCGGCATAGAGAGCCCTGCCGGAACGCACCGCCTGATCGAGCGCCGACATGGTCTCTTCGAGCGGCGTTTCCGGATCGGGACGATGCGAGTAGAAAATATCGACGTACTCAAGGCCCATGCGCTTCAGGCTCTGGTCGAGACTCGCAAGCAGATACTTCCGCGATCCCCAGTTGCCATACGGGCCAGGCCACATGTCGTAGCCGGCCTTGGAACTGATGATCAGCTCGTCGCGATAGGGCTTGAGATCGAGGCGCAGAATCTCGCCAAAGTTGCTTTCGGCACTTCCCGGCGGAGGGCCGTAGTTGTTGGCGAGGTCGAAGTGGGTGATGCCGAGCTCGAAGGCGCGGCGCACCATGGCGCGGGAGTTCTCGAAGTCATCGACGCCGCCAAAGTTGTGCCACAGGCCAAGGGAGATGGCGGGCAGGCGAATGCCGCTGCGCCCGCAACGGCGGTATTGCATTGTGTCGTAGCGGGTCTCGTTGGCGGAATACAAAGCGGCTCCTTGGTTCACGGAGAGATGCAACGGCAGCGCTAGCTTAAAACTGCCGAGCCTAAAGCCGCCACAATCGAAACTTCTTTGCGGCCGTCGGCAGGAGGAGGCACGATATTTCCCTTGATCGGCGCGCCGTCGACGGTCAGCGCGACACTGTTTCCGTTGCCCTTGCGCTCGATGGCGATCTTATATGTCACTCCGCGGAAGATGCGCGTTGCGGTGAATCCCTGCCAGCCGGCCGGAATCACGGGAGCAATCTCAAGGCCATCATAAGTTGGGCGCACGCCGAGAATCCACTGCGCGATTGCGTAGTAATTCCATGCCGCGGTTCCTGTGAGCCAGGAATTTTTGGCCTCGCCGAACGTCGGCGCGTCCTTGCCAGCGATCATTTGCGCATAGACGTAAGGTTCGCAGCGGTGCACCTCGCTGATTTCTTCGCGCGCCGAGGGATTGATGCGCAGATAGTAGTCGTACGCCTCATCGCCGTGGCCCAACAGCGTCTCGCCGATCATGACCCAGGGATTCACGTGGCAGAAAACGCCGGCGTTCTCCTTGTAGCCCGGCGGGTACGAAGAAATCTCGCCCAGGTGGAGATAGTAGCGAGTGTAGGCCGGCTGATGCACAACGAGCCCATGCTTCGTGGCGAGGTGCTCGCGCACGGATGCCAGAGCTTTGGCGGCCCTGCCGTCGTCGAGCCCGATGCCTGCCAGCACGCAGAAGCCGTTGGACTCGATGAAGATCTTGCCTTCCTCGCGCTCCTTTGAGCCGATCTTTTCGCCGAAGCTGTCGTAGGCGCGCAGGAACCACTCGCCGTCCCAGCCGTGCTCCTTAATCGTCTGCTCCATTCGATCGGCCGCTCTAAGAAAACACGTGGCGTCGTCCGAATGGCCGTGGCGACTGGCGATGGCAGCCAGCTCGTGCGAGGCATGCACGAAGAGTCCGGCGATGAACACCGACTCGGCCACTTTGCCATCCCGATTGGTTGTGGTCTGGAAGGAATTGCCGGGCGTGTCGGAGAAGCAGTTCAGATTGAGGCAGTCGTTCCAATCGGCGCGGCCGATCAGCGGCAGCCCGTGCGGCCCGAGGCGCTCCAGCGTGTAACGGAAGCTGCGATGAAGATGATCGTAGAGCGGCTCCTCGGTGCCGGGCTTGTTGTCATAGGGCGTTGGCTCGTCGAGGATGCTCCAATCGCCTGTTTCTTTGATGTAAGCCGCGACGCCGAGGATGAGCCAATGCGGATCGTCATTGAATCCGCCGCCAATGTCGTTGTTGCCGCGCTTGGTGAGCGGCTGGTACTGGTGATAGGCGCCGCCGGTGTCTAGCTGCGTGGAGGCCAGGTCGAGAATGCGCTCGCGCGCTCGAGCAGGCACCATGTGCACAAAACCCAGCAGGTCCTGGTTCGAGTCGCGGAAACCGAGGCCGCGGCCGATGCCCGACTCGAATGAAGAGGCAGAGCGCGACATGTTGAATGTCGCCATGCACTGGTACGCGTTCCAGATGTTGACCATGCGGTTGGTGTGCACGTCCGGCGTGTCCACCTGGAAGATGCCGAGAAGCTTGTCCCAGTGCGCGCGCAGGCGGTCGAAAGCCGCGTCCGCTTGTTTGGCGGCCAGGTACTTCGCGATCGACGGCTTGGCTAGCTCCTTATTGATGATCTGCGTTCCGGGCGGATCGAATTTCCGGTCGACCGGGTTTTCCTGATAGCCGAGGACGAAGACGATTTGCCGTGTTTCTCCGGCGGCGAGGTCGAGCTTTACCTGGTGCGCGCCAATCGGAGCCCAGCCATGCGCGATGGAGTTGGTGAGTTGGCCGGCGGCGACGGCTGCGGGATTGTCCCAGCCGCGGTAGGGGCCCAGAAACGCATCGCGCGCGGTCTCGAAGCCGGATGTTGGCTCGGAGCAGGCAAAGTAAGCGAAGTGATTGCGGCGCTCGCGGTACTCCGTCTTGTGATAGATGACGCCGTCAACCACCTCGACCTCGCCAATGTTGTAATTTCGCTGGAAATTGGTGGCGTCGTCCTGCGCATCCCATAAGCAGAACTCGACGCTGGCGAAGACCGAGATCCGCGCCGGCATCGCGCGGCGATTGGTCACCGTGAGCTGCCAGATTTCGAGGTTTTCGTCGAGCGGGACGAAGTAGCGCGTGCTGGCTTCAATGCCCGCGAACTTCGAGCCAATGGTTGTGTAGCCCATGCCGTGGCGGCAGGAATAGTCCTCGGCTGCGTGCCGTGTCGGCTGCCAGCTCGGCGACCAGAAGCTGCCCGACTCTTCGTCGCGCAGATAAATGTAGCGGCCACCGCAATCCCATGGCGCGTTGTTATACCTGTAACGTGTCAGCCTCCGCAGCCGCGCGTCGCGATAGAACGAATAGCCGCCCGCGGTGTTCGAGATGATTCCGAAGTACTCCTGGCAACCGAGGTAGTTGATCCACGGCAGCGGCGTATCCGGCCGCGTGATCACATACTCGCGGTTACGATCGTCGAAATAGCCAAACTTCATCTTCAGTTCCTCTTGGGACCCAGGGCGGCAGGAGATCAGCAAAACAAGCTGAAACGTTTTTGCAGAGAGAATTCGCTACCTTTGAAAGCGAAGCGCGATTATAGCCGAACCAACGGAAGTGCAACAAGGAATATTCCCGCCGATGATTCGCCTGGGCCGAGGAATCCGTTGCCGGGGTGCGTGACGATGTGAGAGACTGATCCGTCTTTTCAACCGACCCTCGCGAGTGAAGCGAATGAACGATAGGCCGCCTTCATCGATTTGGAACCTTCGAACCTGCCGCCGCGCGCGACTCTGGCTCTTCTTTTTATGCGTTTTGGGTCTGGCATTATGCCCCGCTTTCCAGCTTTATGCGGCCGAGAACCCAACCCCAGCCATCAAGCTTGACCAGGTCGGGTATCTTGCCGGCGCACCCAAGGTCGCCCTGGTCGCGAGTCCAGCTAAAACCCCAGCTAAAACCTTTGACATCAGGCGCTCCAGCGATGGAAAGGCCGTTCTTCGTGGAGCGCTTTCGCCGGCCTCGACCGACCCGCTCTCAGGCGACACCGTCGAGGCAGCGGACTTCTCCCAGCTGCGCGAGGCGGGAACCTACTACGTCCAGGTTCCTGAGGTGGGAAAGAGCTGGACCTTCACGATAGGTAGCAACGTCTTCGAGCGCACATACTACCTGGCCATGCGCGGCTTTTACGGGCAGCGCTGCGGAACAGCGGTCGATCTGGGTCCGGAGTTTCCCGGATACTCCCACCCAGCCTGCCACCTGCATGGTGAGTTTCATCCCAGCTCAGGCGCTTCCGGACCACGAGACAACATCGGCGGCTGGCACGACGCGGGCGACTATGGCCGTTACACGGTCAACTCGGGCATCGCGACGGGAACGCTGCTGTGGGCATGGGAGATCTACGGTCCCCGGCTCAAGCCCATTCAACTCAAGATTCCAGAAACCGGGAACGGCACTCCCGACATCCTGAACGAGATTCGCTGGAACCTGGAATGGATGCTGAAGATGCAGGACAGCGACGGCGGCGCATGGCACAAGCAGACGAGCACGCATTTCCCGGACTTCATTGCTCCCGACAAGGACACGCTGCCCAGCGAGGTCATCGGGACCGGCTCGGCACCCTACAAAAGCACCTGCGCCACTGCCGATCTGGCCGCGGTGGCAGCGATCGCCGCGCGGGTCTACAAGCCGTTCGATGCGGCGTTTGCCACGCGGGCTCTCGATGCCGCGCGCCGCGCGTGGAAGTGGACCGAGCAGTATCCAAATGTGACGTTCCGCAATCCGCCCGGCATTTCAACCGGAGAGTACGGCGATTCGAATTGCGCAGACGAACGCCTTTGGGCGTCGGCAGAGCTTTGGCGCACCACTGGCGAAAACGCCTATCACCAATTCTTCTTGAGCAACTATGCCGCTTATCTTCCCATCCTCGATTCGCCGGCCGCGGAAGGTTGGCGCATGATGGCCCCCATGGCTCTGCGCACCTACGCTCTTTCCCGGCGCAAAGACGCCGACGCCAAGGCGCAAGCGGCTATTCGCAGCCGAATGTTGTCGGCAGCGCGCGCAATTGTCAGCGCTACTGCCGCCAATCCATACCACGTAAGCCTCAAGCCGACGGACTTCGTCTGGGGATCGAACGGGATTGCAGCGCAGTATGGCATGGACCTGATGATCGCCGACGCGATCGCACCGGATCCTGCCTTTCGGAATGCGGCGCGCGACGATTTGCACTATCTGCTCGGCCGAAATACCTTCTCGCTCTCGTGGGTCACGCAGGTTGGCGAGCACTCGGTCCTGCACCCGCATCACCGGCCCAGCGGATCGGGCGAGCAACCGGGGCCGTGGCCGGGATTATTGTCCGGAGGGCCGAATGCCGGCCGCCAGGATCCTGTGCTGGCCAAGTTTCCGAGCGGGTTACCGCCGGAGAAATACTATGCGGACCAGACGGCCTCATACGCAAGCAACGAGATCGCTATCAACTGGCAGGCAACACTGGTCTTCTTGTTGGCCGGGCAACTGTATTAAGAAACTTTCAAACCAGTACTCCGCTGGCCGCGATCGGCAACATGCGGCAGGGAATTCTGGAGAGATCGATCAGTAAGTAAATCCGGGGGACTCGATGCATCTTCAACCGTTGGATATCGCAATCATTCTGGTGTACCTGCTGGGCACCGTGTTCGTGGGCTACTGGGTATCGCACCACGGCTCGCGCGACATGACCGCATATTTTCTGGGCGGCAACAAGATGCCGTGGTATGTGCTGGGCCTTTCCAACGCTTCGGGCATGTTCGACATCAGCGGCACCATGCTGCTGGTGTACTGGATGTTCGTCTATGGCCTGAAGAGCGTGTGGATTCCGTGGCTATGGCCGACCTTCAACCAGGTCTTTCTCATGGTCTACATGTCGGCGTGGCTCCGGCGCTCGCGGGTGATGACCGGAGCGGAGTGGATCAAAACGCGCTTCGGCACCGGCCGCGGCGCGCAGTTGTCGCACCTCATCGTTGTTCTCTATGCCTTCATCAGCATCATCGGTTTCTTCAGCTACGGCTTCAAGGGCATCGGCAAATTCGCGGCCACGTTTCTTCCCTGGCACCTGTCGCCGAACCAGTACGCGCTGATTCTTGTCCTGATTACGGCTATCTACGTTATCAAGGGCGGCATGATCAGCGTGGTGATCACTGAGGTGGTGCAGTTTTGCGTGCTTTCCATTGCGTCCTTCGCGGTGGGCATCATCGCCATGCGCCGCGTGGCGCCGGAGATGCTGCACAAAGTGGTGCCGGCTGGCTGGGACAATGTATTTTTCGGCTGGCACTTGAATCTCGATTGGTCGACGCTGATCCCGGCCACCAGCACGCGAATCGCGCAGGATGGTTATGGGCTTTTTGGCTTCTTCGTCATGATGCTCCTCTTCAAGGGCGTGCTGATCTCCGCCGCGGGCCCTGCGCCCAACTACGACATGCAGCGCGTGCTCGCTTCAAAAAGTCCGCGCGAGGCTTCGATGATGAGCGCGTGGGTCAACGTCGTGCTCACCTTTCCCCGCTATTTTCTTACCGCCGGTCTTGCCATCCTGGCCGCCGTGTTCTTCTCGGACAGCATCCGCGCCATGGGCGCCAACATGGACTTTGAGCTGGTGCTTCCGTATGCGCTGGCACGCTTCGTTCCCGTCGGCTTGCTCGGCTTCCTCATCTCCGGCCTGCTGGCCGCCTTCATGGCCAACTTTGCCGCCACAGTGAATGCCGCGCCGCCGTACTTCGTCAACGACATCTACAAGCGCTACATTCGCCCCGACGCTCCGCCGCGCACTTATGTCCGTTTGAGCTATCTGGCCTCATTTGCCGTCGTCGTCATCGGCGTGCTCATCGGGTGGAATGTGACTTCGGTCAACGCCGTCGTGGTCTGGATCGTCTCCGGATTGTGGGGAGGATACACCGCTTCCAACGTCCTCAAGTGGTACTGGTGGCGCTTTAACGGCTATGGCTACTTCTGGGGCATGCTCGCCGGAATCACATCCGCTCTGGCGCTGCCTACGCTGATCGCGAAAGTTCCACTCGTCCAGCATCTGCTGGCCGCATACTCCATCAATATGGATGTCTCGATCGTCTTTCCGGTGGTGCTGGTTCTCTCGCTCATCGGATGCTTTGCCGGTACCCTGCTCACCAAGCCGGAAGACGACGAGGTGCTCAAAGTCTTCTACCGGCGGGTGCGGCCGTGGGGCTTCTGGGGCCCCATCTACCGCAAGGTTCTCGCGGAGGACCCCGGCTTCAAGCGCAACAAAGACTTCAAGCGCGACATGTTCAACGTCGCCGTCGGGATCGTCTGGCAGATCGCACTCGTCGTGCTTCCCATGTACATCGTCATCTGGGAACTGAAGCGCGCCGCTGTCACTCTGGCTGTGGTACTGGCTACGTCGGCAATTCTCAAGTTCACCTGGTACGACCACCTCGAGCGCCGCGAGGTCGAGGCTGCGGAAGTCGCGCCTCCTGCTCGATCGTCTCCTTAAGATTCTGGCGTGTGTGTTACGAGAGGAGAAAGTGAGAAAGAAAGCAAAACCAAGACACGAGCCGAAGCCGGGAGAGCCGGTGAGTCTGCGCATTTTGGGCGAATACCTCGATCTGTCGCCGGCCACCATCTCGCTCGTGCTGAACGATGCGCCCGGCGTCCGTGCGATTCCGCAGGAGACGCGGGACCGAGTGAAGGCGGCAGCCGCGAAGTTCGACTATCGGCCCAGCTTTTACGCGCGTTCCCTGCGCAAAAAGCAGACTTTCTCCATCGGCGTATTGGTTCCGGAGCTGAGCGACAGCTACAGCGCGCTGGTGCTCACGGGCGTGGAAGAATCGCTCATCGAGGAGGGTTACTTCTACCTGACTGCCAGTCATCGCCGCAAGCCCGACTTGATCGAAGAGTACCCGCGCCTGCTGATGGAGAGGTCGGTCGAAGGTTTCATCCTGATCGATACGATTCTGCAGCACGGCTTCAAGATTCCCGCAGTCGCGGTCGCCGGCCATCGCCAGATTCCCGGAATCACGAACGTAGTGCTCGACCAGCGCCGGGCGGCAGAACTTACGTTGCGCCATCTCTACCAGCTTGGTCACCGCAGAATCGCCTTCATGCGCGGTGGCAGCCACAGCTCCGACGCCGAGGACCGTTGGGATTGCCTGAAGGCGGTAGCCCGTGAATTTGGCATCGTAGTGCGGCCCGAGTTGACCGTACAGCTCATGCTGCTGGTTTCCACGCCCGAACTGGGGTTCGTGCCCGCTTGCGAATTGCTCAACCGCAAGGCCGGCTTTACGGCCATGGTCTGCTACGACGATATTGCCGCTATCGGCGCTATCCGGGCCATACGGGACCACGGACTGCGCGTTCCTGAAGACATCTCCGTGGTCGGCTTCGACGACATCCAGAGCGCGGCCTTCCAGAATCCAAGCATTACGACCATCCGTCAGCCGCTTCATCAGATGGGAACCATTGCCGCGCGTGTGCTCTTGCAGCGGGTTCGCGGCCAGGATTCCGTTCCGGACACGCTGGCCGTCCTGCCGGAATTGGTCATTCGCGAGTCAACCTGTCCGCCGCCCGAGAAACCGAAACTCTCCGGTCGCGGTTCAAGCCGCAAATGAAGCCCGCGCCAGTGAAGGGAACTCGCAGCACGCGGATTTCACCAGGGCGCGCACTACTGCACCGCAACCGTCTGCGTGGCCAGGTTCCAGCCGCGCACGCCGATCGCGGGTTTCGCGCTACCGGTCGCAAACGCCACTGTCACTGTGCGCTCCTCGCCGGGCAGGAGCGAGACGTAGTTGTCGCTGTAATAGGCGGGCAGGATGCGTTGGCCCGTCGCAGAGTCAGTGAGCGTGAGTTTGATCATGAGCGCCGCCGCGGAACCCGTATTCTTGATCCGCACCGTCACCGTGCGCTCACCGTTCGCCGCTGCGGAGGCCGCCGAGGCCGATAGCGTCGCAGCCGGAAGCGAATTCAACTCGCGGAAGCTGGCTTCGTCCGCCGCCCACCAATAGAAGTTGTCGCTCACTGGCGCACCAGCCGCATCGCTCACTTCCAATTTCACGAGAATGGTATGCCCCGCCGCCAACGTCGCGAGGTCGGGTTTCGCCACCGCGGTGCGATCATCGGCGGCGGCCAGAACCTGATTCGTCTGATCGCTCAGCGTCTTGCCGTCAAGGCCCTCCACGAGCGTGCGCACCTTGAAGGCCCGTGCTTCGCCCAGGTTGATCAGATCCACCGAGCCATCGGACAAATTCAGTTGCGCGTGCACCGGCTCGCAAGCCTTCTCGGTGCCGTAGAAACTCGATTGCGTATCGTAGTCCCAACTCAGAAAGTTCCACTCCATGCTCGGCCACGAGGGCTGCGTCATCCAGATCATGCGGGCGGAGTTGGGCTGCCAAAGATGCGCGGCAAACCCCTCGAAGATGGCGCGATGGCCAACGTAATCGAGCATCTGCGCCTTGCGCTCGAAGTCCTCCAGGCTCGTAGGCGCACCAAACTCCGTCTCCATATGAGCCATGTACGGCTGCACCGCGCCGTTCTGGCTCTGGTGCCAGTCGTGATAAGCCCAAGTGTCGCTGATCGGCCAACGGTCGGGTTCGGGAATAAAGGATTTGAGGCTTTCGAGCGTGGGCACGCTGGGAATGCCGAGCTCGACGCTGAATCCGCGGTTGATGCGGTAATAGGTTTCGAGCGGCTGGAATTGATAGGGCCCCGAGTTGCGCAGATTCACTTGATTCGAGCTGCCCGTGTAATAGCGCGTGTGGTCGAGCGTGCGCACCAATTCTGCCAGCCCCTCGTTGATCGTCGGCTGCGGCACGCCCTCGTTGCGCCCGCACCACACCACAATCGACGGATGATGACGGTAGTGCAGGATCGTGTCGCGCGCATTCGCCAGAAACAGCGCCGGGTCTTCGGCTTCCAGGTTGTAGGTCTGCGTCGATTCCCAGAAGTCGTTCCACACCATCAGTCCGTATTTGTCTGCCAGCGCATAGAAACTTTCCTCCGTATTCTGGCCCATCCAATTGCGGATCATGTTCACGTGCGCGTCGCGATGCAGCCGGAAATACGGCTCCAGGTGCTTGATGCTTACGCGCTTCAACATGTCGTCCATGCCCCAGTTGCCGCCGCGCGCAGCAATGCGCACTCCGTTCACCTTGATCACCAGGTCCGTTCCCGGCCATCCACCATCAACGGGGCGGATTGACGGCGAATCCACGGCCTCCGGCTCGAGCGTCTGCACCCATGACTGCAGCATCCAGTCCGGCAGCGTTTGCCCGGGCAGCACCTGATTCGGTGTCCAGTCGAAAATTTGCCTGATGCCCTGGTGCGTCCCATCGATCAGCGGCAGTGCCTCATCGTGGGTGCGGCTGGGCAGCACTTCCACGCGCTGCAGGTGTCCCGGCGCATCGAAGAGCGAAATCTCGTAGCTCACCTCTCTCATGCCGAACTCGATTTGTTTCGCTGCGCTGACCTTCCCACCGGCGACCAGCGAAACTTTCAGCGTGTGCAGCACGGGATCTCCGTACCCGTTCGGCCACCACAGCCGAGGATTCTGAACTTTGAGTTCAGCAAACTCCGCAGGCTCCAGCCGAATCACCGTCTCCCCCGGAGCCAGATGCACTTGCTTCGTCACCCTTACGTCGTCGAAGCTAGCCGTGAGCTCGCCATCGATCGCGGTGCTGCCCTTGTTGGTCAGCGGCGCTTCGATTTCGATCTCGGCCTCGCTGCGGTCGGACTTGGGCAACGTTGTAATCACATTCAGGTCGCCGATCTCCACCGGCCCGGTCGCTGTCAACGTCACATCCTGCCAGATGCCTGTGTCGCGGTCGCGAATGCCGGGAATCCAGTCCCAGCCCTCGGTGGCAGAAAAGGTCGGCCCGTCGAGCACTTCAATTCCGCCGTTCTCGCCTGGACCACCCCTGAGCGACTGCTCGTTCGGAATCCCCGGATGCGGCGGCGGAGAGACGCGCACGGCCAGCGCATTCTCGCTGCCGGCGGCAGCATCCGTCACGTCAAATTTGCCGCGCAAGAAAGCGCCCGCAAATCCGCCGAGTTTCTTGCCATTCATCCAGACTTCGGCCGCGTAATTCACGCCTTCAAAAGTGAGCGTCAGGCTGCGTCCACGCGCCGCGACCGGCGTCCTGAACTCCACGCGGTACCAATAATCCTGATGAGCCAGGCTCTCGGGAATGGCCAGATTGTTCAGCCCGTAATCGGGATCGGGATAGAGGCCGCGATCGATCATCGTCGTCAGCACCGTGCCTGGCACCGTGGCCACCTGCCAGTTTTTGTCGTCAAAACCGGCCTTGGAAATCTCCTCGCCCGTTGCTTTCACCTGCGGCGCCGCCTCAAGCCTCCAGCCGCCCGCGAGTTTCCACGGATCATCGCCTGTCAACTGGCAATGCAGGTCCGCAGCGGTCAACTCTTTCGCCGCTGGCTTCTGAATCTCGCCTTTGCCGTGAGGCCACGTAGACGGATCCTGCGGCGCGCTGTATCCGGCCTGCGCGCGGGTCTGCACCGGCCAATGCTGCGAGGCCTCCTCGAACGTGACCAGGCTGAAGTCCGGCGGCGCATCGGCAATTGCTTTCACTTGTTCGGCTGTCAGTGCTCCACGATAAATTCTGAGCGATGCAATCTTGCCGCCGAAGTGGGTGTCCGCGACATCCGGCAATGGCGACGGCGCCATCTCCAAAACGGCTGCAACGCTGCCCTGCGCAAGCGCGGCCGCAGCTACCTGCTGGCCGTCGGCATACAAAACCACATGCTCTCCGTCGCTCGCCGCCGCGGCAAAATGCCACCTTCCCGCGTCGAGCGCCTGATCGCCCGGCACAAATCCTGCCGAACTCTGCGCCCGCCCCAGCCACAAGCCGAGCCGATTGTTTGCAATGCCAATAAAGCGCGCATCCTCCGCGGCAGGGTCGCCAATGCCGGCAAGCAACATCGTCCCTTGCTCTGGCTGCGGAGCCTCGAACCAGAAAGCCAGCGTCCATGAAGCGCGCCCTGCCAGCAGCGGGTCCTGCATCGCGGGCTGGCCCGATCCCTGGCCATCCATCGCAACGGCTGCGAGACTGTCAAGCGATGTCGACGGAGACAGCGTCTTGTTCAAGCCGGCGCCGTCGGCAAGAGCAACGGCATTGAAGGGACCATACGCTACCGCGAGTGGCGCCGGCGCTTGCGCATGCAACGGAGCGGCGAGCACAGCCGCAACCAAGGCAAAGGCCACTCGCAGGCCCGCGCGAATCCGAACAAAAACCGCAGGAATGAATGTGAAATGCTTGAGCATGGCAAACCATCCTATAAGACACGCGAATCGGAGCGCAAAGACCCCACTTCGAAATCTCCCGATCCACGCGATTGCCGGAGCGCACCGCGAAGGCCCAAAGGTAGCGTAATCACCTTCAGAGGCGCGCGTTATCTGCGCGAAGAATTCTCGCCTCCGGAAACCGGAAGCCATCGCAGCGGCAGCGGGTCAGAATTGCCGGTGGTTCTCTCCGCAAATCACTTGATTATCTCCGAAGGATTCCAATCTTCCTGCCGCAAGCTGTGATACAAATGGCAACAATCTCATTCCGCGTGGGGCGCGCTATCATCGGTTGGGGTTGCGGTGTTCGTGATGGCTGACCTTGCGGAGAGTCGTGTGCTTGCGTTCGATGTCGGCGGCAGCCACGTTGCCGCTGCTGTGTGCTCGGTCCCGGGTTTCTGCCTTGGCCCGGTCGCCAGCGCTCCTCACGCAGGTGTATCCAATTCCGGCGTCTTTCTCGATCTCCTCTACGACCTGGGAATGAAGGCTCGGATAGGCCAGGACGGGATCATGGGAGCGATGCTCGCCGTGCCCGGACCTTTCGACCTTGAGGCAGGCGTGAGCCTGATGCGCCACAAGCTGCCTTATCTCTATGGAGTCGACCTGCGCCGGGCCCTCTCCGCGCGATTCGCCCTGCAGGCTGCCCAGGTGCGCTTTCTCAACGATGCCGATGCCTATCTGCTCGGCGAGGTTGGCGCCGGGGCTGCACGCGGGTTCCAGCGTGCCGTAGGTCTTACGCTGGGCACGGGCATTGGTTCAGCATTTGCCGTCGATGGTCACCTCGTAACCGGGGGACCTGGCGTGCCCGCCGGCGGCGAGATCTGGAATCTTCCCCACCAGGGCGGAATCGTGGAGGACCTCGTCTCGTCGCGAGCTATTGTGGGGAACTATGAGCGCCGCACCGGCAAAAAGCTTGAGGTTGTTGATCTTGCGGCCGCCGTTTCCAGCGATCCTGCCGCACGAGAGGCCTTCACTGAATTCGGCAATCATTTGGGAGAAGTGATTCAGACTCTGCTTGCCGGATTCCAGGCGGATGTGATCGTGCTGGGAGGCGGAATCTCCCGTTCGGCCAATCTTTTTCTGCCCGCGGTGCAGGCACAGCTTGGCGATTCCACGGTCCAGTTGCGCGTCTCCGAGCTCAAGGACAAGGCGGCGCTCGTAGGCTGTGGCGTGGCCGCCTTCCGCTCCGCGACCGGCTCGCCGGATCCCGGCAAATCCACGCCGATGCGCAACCCAACGGCCTGAGTTCTGACTTCTTCTCGCTGTCCTACTGCACAAACGTCACAATGCTCTGCGCCGGAAGCGTGTAGTTAAACTGTCCTCCGGTGACTGTAACTGCAGACTGTGCCGCCAGGGTCGAAGTAGCCGTCGTTTCATAGGGCGTAACCGACGTGACCGTCCCATTGGTGAGTTCGAAGGTCAGGTTATCCGGCGAAGTATTGGAGTTGATCGCCACAATCACGTGGTGATCCGGCGAACTATTGCTGTATGCCGAAACATACACTCCAGAGAGGGGACTCGCGGTTGCCGACACCCGCACATAACCCGGCTGGATGAACTCCGAAAACTGCCCGATCGCATCGCCGTAGTACGTTGGCGCCGGATTCGTCGTGCTGGAGTTGATTAACCCGTAGTTGATCGCGTCGTTGGGATCGTCCCAAATCCACCAGTAGACGTAGGCGTTGTAGTAGCCCAACGTCATCGAATTGTGAATCTCCTCGGCGAGCGCCAGCGCATCGGTGATGTTGGGCTGGCTCCCAGACGGTGTCAGGTAATGCTCCGTCATCCAAACATCCTTAAGGTCACTGATCGCAGTCCCATAATAAGTGGGCGAAGCGCCGTAAAGGTGCCCGCCAATGATCGAGACATTGCCCACCGCGTTGGGATCGGCCAGCGTCGGGTTCGATTGCGCGGGATTGAAGTTAAGCGACTCCGGCATGATCAGCTTGGTGGTAATGGGATTGGTCGCGCTGTTCGCGGTCAGCGAGGCCACCCAGGTATCCATCTGTTGCGCGGTCCAACTGCACGACTCATAATTCTCCGTCGGTTGGGCTGACCAATCCGGCTCGTTCTGCATCGAGATGGCGTGTAGGTCCACGTTGTTGTTCTTGAAGTAGGTGACGAAGTCCTCAAGGTAATTGGCGTAATCGCCATAGTGCGACGGATCGAGGTAGCCGCCGCAGTAGTCGGGACCCGGGCTGCAGGCACTGGCGCCGGAGTAGTACGGCTGGTTGGCAGAGCTCGTCTTCATCGCAGTCGGCGGCGTCCACGGCGATGCAAACACAATGGCGTTGGAATTGGCAGCGATCGCCGCCTGCGCATTGGCAAGCTCCTGAGTCCAATTGACCGTCACATAATTGCTCCCTGCGGCACCGGTCGGATCAATGCGCACGCGCAGGATGCTCAGGCCAAGGCCAGTCGTCGGGCTGAACAGCGCGTTAGCCTGCTGCGTAGTCAACTGGCCCAGCCACGCGGTCGAGCCGCCAAACCCGCGAATCGTTTGGTAGGTTGTTCCAAAATCCACGGCCGCCACGCTCGGATTCGCGCTTGTCGTGAATGTCCACACGAAATTGGCAGCCAGTGCAACGCCTCCGGAGCTCTTCACGCCCGTGGTGATGGTCGCGGTGTACGACGTGTTGAAAGCCAGGGCCGCAGTGGGCGTAAACGTCGCCGTTGTAGTGCCCGCGCTGTAGGTCACCGTGCCCGCCACAGCGGCACCGCCCGTGACCGACAGCGTGAAGGTGGAAGTAGTGATCGTTGACGCGTTCATCGCCTCATTAAAGGTCGCCGACACAGGATTGCCCGCGTCCACGCCAGTGGCTCCGTTCGCCGGCATGGTCGTCGAGACCACCGGAGCCGGAATCGGCGCCGTAGTGAACGACCAGGTGAAGTTCGCAGTCAGCGAGGTTCCTGCGGTGCTTTGCACGGCGGTCGTGATCGTCGCCGTGTATGTCGTGCTGTATGCGAGCGGACCGCTCGGCGCGAAGGTTGCAGTCAAATTAGCCGCACTATAAGTGACCGTTCCAGTGGCTGCAGGTCCGCCCTGAGGCGCTAGCGAGAAGGTCGAGCTCGTGATCGTCGCCGAATTCATGGGCATGTCGAAGACGGCCGTGACGGTCGAATTGATGGCCACCCCTGTAGTCCCGTTTGCAGGCGTGACCGAGGCGACCGATAGCACGCCGGTAGCGCAATTACTGGTACACGTTCCGCCCCCGCCACCGCCGCATCCGGCCATCACGAGAGTCGCCGCCAACATCCACCAAGCCGTAGGAATTCGCATGACGAACCTCTCCTTGGGAGTGCCCAAGCGGCAGAGCGCCGCATTTGACCTAAAGCCCGGCGCGCTCGTAGTCGCATGCGCGTGCCGTCGGTTTGCAGTGCGTGCCTCCAACCGTCAACCGGCACCTGAGGGCCCGAAAAGGGGCGCGTGGATCAACGCGCAAATCGAGTCCTTCCCTTTGCAGCCCAACATGCTAAATCAATTTACTTCACCGTGCAATGCGAAGCGAAACACCCTGGCGCATCGTTTTTGATTTGAAGGTTATGGCCTTCCGCTCGTGCGCCGGATGAACAGAATGGAAGCGGTTCTTGGCGGCCGTCTGCGCTCTTCCGCTTCGCCGCAATCGGCTTTTACGCGAAACGCCCTCAAACAAAAACGACCTCTCGGTTTCGAGAGGCCACGCCGCATCCGCTTAGGTTTTCGCCTGATGCTGGAGCCGACGGTCAGACTTGAACTGACGACCTGCTGATTACGAATCAGCTGCTCTACCAACTGAGCTACGTCGGCCTGCTTTTCTTGCTGTCCTGCCTTTCGATTGTATCGTTGCGCCGGATCGAGGTAAAGCCGTACGCGGCCGTTCGCAGCGTCAGAATCAGCGAATCAGCGTTACAATGCTGCCCATGCAAGCCGACCCTATGCTTGAGTGGCAAACTCTCACCGCGCATTATCGCGAGCTGAGCGACGACGAACTGCGCGAGCTGGCCGCGGACTTCAACGACCTGACCGAAACCGCGCAGCAGGTGTTGCGCAGCGAGATGAGGAGCCGTGGCGTGGGCGATCCTGAGGTGCCAGACACCCCGACGACGACGAACGCGACGCCATCGAATGCGCCGCTTGCTTCGAATGCGCCGTCAGCGCCAGCCGCTGCCCACGTTGAACCAGAGCCTGGCCCCGAATATCCCGGTTTTTACGCCGGGTACTTTGGCCGCATGCCCGAGATTGTTCCCGATGCTCCCGACGGCTCGGACGACGAGGGCACGCATGACTACACATGGAAGACCGACCTCTGCGACTGCGATACCAATGAACAAGCGCAGGAACTCTCCGCAGCCTTGCGGCAGGCCGGAATCGAAAGCTGGGTTCAGCAGGCGCGCGAATTCGGTCGCCGCTATCCGCTCGTGCTCGTCGCCGCCGATCAGCTTGAGCAGGCGCGTGCCATCGCCGCCCGGCCCATTCCGCCCGAGATCGTCGCGGAGTCGGAGATCGAAGTTCCCGAGTTCGTTCCGCCCTCGTGCCCAAAGTGCGGCGCCGGCGACCCCGTTCTTGAAGCCGTGGATCCCGCTAATTCCTGGAAATGCGAGCAATGTGGTGAACGCTGGACCGAATCCGCGCCTGCCGCGGCCGAACAGCCCCCAAAAGCAGGTTAGCGGCCCCTCCAAAAACGGAAAGAGCCGCCCGGCAACAGGGCAGCTCTCTCCTCAGGGAGAATAGTTCCAACGGAGGCAAAGCCATCAGAACTTTCTGGCTGCATACTAGGAGCGGGGGGAAGCGGTGTCAAGTGAAAATGTTTATGAAAATAAGTAATTTTGTTTCAATACTTTAACAATGCAACCCTTCCACCGTGAGGGTTGATTTATTCGCCAATCATTCGCCTCGAATCTTCGGGCATTTCCCGTGATTTCGCGGTGTTTCTTCGGGTTTCCGGCCCTTTTTCCACAACCCTCGCACGGCATTAACCTTTCGGATGCGGACCCTCAACGGCCTCGCTTCGATCGATCCATTTCTCTGCCAAATCGAGATGAATAAACTCCTCGTCGTAGACAGACGAGATCGGTCTGCCTCGCGCCAGCCTGTAAAGCGCTCTTCCGCCGCCCAGGAACCCTCCCAGCACGATGGCTGCCGCAGCCCCGATGACCGTCAGCACGGCGATCCCCATCAGCAACTTGCTGGTCTTCTCCACCTCTGACTCCACTTGTTGCGGAATCGACGTCAGGTTGGCCTCGAAGTGCACGGTCTCGAGCAGGCGGTGGCTGTCGTCAGGCACCGCATCACCGCTCACCAGGACCACCAGCGGCCCGCTATGCCGCACCTCCAGCGACGCCTGGTCGGAGTCAGTCAATGGCTTGGGCCAAGCCGGCTGCGCCTGGCTTCCGGCCTTAAGATACGCGCGAATGGCCGCTTCCTGCGCTTCGGCAATCTGCGGGGTGGGGTAGTCGATAATGGTCAGCGTCGCCGGGCCCGAGGTCAGCGAGTAGTTCGCCGTCACGGCCTCCGCGCCCTTGTCGAACCCCACCAGCGACGCCGGCAGCTCGCCACCGGATCCCGTGTAGCCCGCCGGGCCCTCCGCATAGTGCGTGGTTTGCCCGTCAAGGTTCTCCCGCGGCAGGCTAGCCAGAATGGGCGGGATCATCCCGCGGTTTCCCGTCGGCACCGGAAGCTGCTTTGCAATCTCGCGAAGTTCCCCGCCCATCATCGGCCCGATGCGCGAATACGTCGCATCCACAACGGTCGTCCCCTTCCAGAACAGAACGCGCTTCATATCCGAGGCCGCTCCCGTACCGATTTCCTCTTTCGGCCAGCCATTCTGGCGGTAGTAGGTGTATGCGCCGTAGGCTCCGCTCGCATCGTCGAATCGCAGTGCGCGCAGGCTCAGCGCGTCGCCATCGCGCTTGTAGTTGGCCAGCACCGCGGCATTAAACCCATACTCTTTTAGCGCCGCCGCATTGGCCGGGTCGGCCTGCGCCGCGTCGGTCAGCACCTTCGATGGCCCTGTCGCCGCCCATCCGTCAAACTCGTCGGGCAATAGAGCCTTTGGCGACGGCGGCAGAACGATCGTTGTCGCCGACTGCTTTTCTGTTGCCGTCGGCTGCTCGCCCTGCGCCTGGGCGAAAACCGCGCCGCAGACGAGCACCATCGCGCCCGCCAGAATGGCCATCTTATGCATCAACCGGACTCTCCAGTCCCCGGGCGCGCATCGCAGTTCCGCATCGCACGCCCCAACCTTCAGGGTACACGTTGGCGTGGCGCCCCGGCAGCACGCAGACCCTTCCCTGTTTTGGACACTGAAAAGTTCCGAAAGGTTCCCGCCTTCATTGCTGGCGCCGCGGTCACGCAGCTCCGGTTGTTCCCCCAACAATTGCCGGCGGCGGGTACAGGATGTCTCCAAGCGCCTTGTAGCGGCCGCCGTAGAAGATCAGCGCATATTCCCGTGTCCCTGTGCTCAATGGCCCTCCAACGCAGATGCTGGCCAGTAACGCGAAGCCAAATGCAACCACGCCGAAGAACACCTCGAGAAGAATGCCCACAAGCCATGAGCTTCCCGTCGCACCGGAGAACATCGAGTGAACGCCCCACTCAATCGCCGCAAGGGAACCTGCCAGCATCAGTCCGGGAAGAGCGAGCACGATAAACACGCCTATCGTCGCAATCGTCGGCAGAATGACTCGCAGCAGCCCATAGACAATGAACTGCCTCTTCTCGGCTCCGATGCGCGCCCTCACCTGCCTCCACGCTTCGCCCGCAGTCGCATCTTCGAGCGCCATGTGCGGCATCATCCCATCGCGCAGAATCAGGTCGCTGAGTATTCCTGCCACCGTCAGCAAAATTACGATCGGAATCAAGGGCAAAACAAGAGTCAGCAACAAACCGATGTCGAAATGGCCGCCTTGTTGACTCTCCTGGAACAGCCGCCAGAACCCGGCTGCGAACGGAAGCGAGATCAGCACCAGCAGAACCATAAAGCAGATGCCCACCACGATGTTCAGCCAGAAAAAGCGCGACGCCTGCCCGCGATAGAGCCGCCAACGCGGCTTAATCTCTTTCGTGTTGTGGACAAGGCAGTGAAAGAAGGCAAACCGCAGCCGCGTGATCAGGTAGAACACGAAAACCGACAACACAAACGCCAGCAGAACAGCCGCCACGCCGATTGCGATCCATTGCGGCGTTACGTGAAACGGCCAAGGGACACTTGGCACGTGGCCCCCGTTGCCCCCAACGCCATGATCCACGTGCGACCTCGAAGAATTGAAGTTTTCGCCCAGCCCCTCCGTGATGATGGCCACCAGGCCAAGCTTCAAATAGGTTCCCCATTTGAATGGCCGGAAGAGGAACTCCTTGGTGCGTTCGATGGCAGGCGAAACAGCATCTACGGCGGATATCGGCTGCATTGGCGTCCTTTCAGGGGAAGAAACAGCGTACAACAGGTTTACGCATTTGCTACGGGCGAAGTTCCGCTGCCGGGTGCCCAATCGCCACCCGCCACGCCTCAAACGCGTCCAGCGCCCGCTCGCACACGATCCGGTGCCGCTCCTTCTTGTCCCGAACCCGCCGCCGTGTCCCCTGGTCCAGGGAATCGAGATCTAAAGGCTCGAGCAAGTCGAAGGTGATGTTGGCCGGCTGAAAATTTTTCGCATCGGCGTGCGTAATGTAGTGGACCAGCGATCCGAGGGCTGTCGCGCGCGGCACAGGCGCCGGCTCTTCGCCCCGTGCCAGCGCCGCAGCGTAGATCCCCGCCAGCATTCCCGAGGCAATCGACTCGGTATACCCCTCCACCCCGCAAATCTGCCCCGCAAACATCAAGCGCTGGCGCGCATTTCCCTTCAGGACGAGCGTCTCGTCCAGCAGCGCCGGCGCGCAAATATACGTGTTGCGGTGGATCTGCCCATAGCGCAGAAAGCGCGCATTCTCGAGTCCCGGAATCAGCCGCAGCACCTTCGCCTGCTCGCCAAACTTCAAATGGTTCTGGAAGCCGACCAAGTTGTAGCTATCCGCGCGCAGATTCTCCTTGCGCAGTTGCACTACCGCCCACGGCGTCTTGCCCGTCCGCGGATCGCGCAGCCCCACCGGCTTCATCGGCCCAAAGCGCAACGTGTCGCGCCCCCGCCGCGCCAGCACCTCGATGGGCAGGCAGCTTTCGAAGTAGTCGAGCTTCTCCCACTCCTTGCTCTCGGCCGCCTCGGCCGCCAGCAGCGCATCCAGGAACCGGTCGTACTCCGCCCGGTCCATCGGGCAGTTGATGTAATCCGCCGTTCCCTTGTCCCAGCGCGCGGCAAAGTACACGCGGCTCATCTCGATCGATTCCGCGTCGACGATGGGCGAGATGGAGTCGTAGAACGCCAGATGCCCCGCGCCCGTCAGCCGCTCAATCTCCCGGCTCAGCGCATCCGAAGTCAGCGGCCCGGTCGCAACGATCGTCGCCGCCGTCTGCGCATCGCTGCATTCCAGGCTCGTCACTTCCTCGCGCACCACGCGAATCTTCGGCTCCGCTTCAATCGCCTCAACAATGCGCCTCGAAAACTCCACGCGGTCCACGGCCAGCGCGTGGCCAGCCGGAACCGCCGTGTCATCTGCAATTCTCAAGAGCGCCGACCCCCCGCGCCGCATCTCCTGCTTCAACAGCCACGGCGCGGTGTTTGGTGACTCGCTCTTCAGCGAATTCGAGCACACCAGCTCGCCGAACTCCGTAGTCTGGTGTGCGGGCGTCAACCGAGGCTTGCCGTCCACCATGGCGCGCATCTCATAGAGCTCCACCTCGCAGCCCAGCCGCGCCGCCGTCAGCGCCGCCTCGGGTCCGGCCAGCCCTCCGCCAATTACGCGAATCCTCACGGTGTCCGATCCTTTTCAACTTCTGCGCAGTTCACCGCGCCCGCCGCGAGATCCTGCAGCGCCTCGCCGCTCAGGCGCACGTTCCGCCACTCATCCAGAAACTCGGCTCCAATGGCGCGGTAGAAATCGATAGCCGGAGTGTTCCAGTCCAGAACCTCCCACTGCAGGCGTTGGCAGCCGTTTTCGATCGCAATCGCGGCCACCTGTTTCAGCAGCTCTCTGCCGATGCCCAGGCGCCGGAACTGTGGCAGCACAAACAGGTCTTCGACGTAAATGCCCGGCCGTCCCACCCACGTGGAGTAATTGAAGAAATAGAAGGCGAAACCGGCAGGCTGGCCGTCGTAATCGGCGATCAGGCAACGGTAAAGCGGATTTGGCCCAAATCCATCGCGGATCAGGCCCTCCTCGGTCGCCGTAACCGCGTCCGGCGCACGCTCAAAAGCCGCCAGCGCGCGAATAAACTCCAGAATCTGAGCGGCATCGGCCGCGGTTGCCTTGCGAATCACGGTCCTCATATTCGGATTCTAGTGTGTGATACACGCCACACGCGACCTCGCTCCTCCCGCTTTACCATGACACTCGTTGATCCACAAAAACGCCCCGCTGCTCCGCTTCTGAAGGGTTGACCTGCTTGCTGGCGCCAGTTCGACGTAGTTCTGGCGGTGGTATTGTCCAGGCCCGGCGTGGGACGATCGGAACACTCCCTCTTGTGCAGGGCGCTGGGTTGGATTTAACGTTGGTTTTGCTGGAAATGCGCCTCGCCGGACGTAGCCGAGTCTAGGTCTCCCGGTTGGCGCCTGAACTTTGAATTTTTCGAGCCTGCGGGCAGCACTTTTCCCGCCGCACTCAAGGAGAAGACATGAAACGCACTTTTTCACTTTGGCTGGGTCTGACCGCCGCGGCTTGCCTGCTCACATTGGCCCTCCCGCCTGCGCATGCGCAGGCGCCCGCAATTCCTAACGGGGGCAAGATTCACGGTCACGTCATCAATCCCACGGGGCAACCCCAGGGCGGCGGCACCGTGGGTCTCTCCACCGATGGCGGCCTCACGTTAAAGTATTCCTTCCCGGTCGATTCCACGGGCGCCTACTCCGGCGAAGCGCCGGCTGGAACCTACATGTTGGTCTATCGCGCGGCCGACACTCCTGCGGGCAAGATGGTTGACTCCATCCGCGGCATCAAGATTGTCGTGGGTGTGGATCTTGCGCAGGACGACGATATGTCGCGCCAGGAATACATCGACAAGATGACGTCGGACGAAAAGAAGCAGCTCGAGGATCTAAAGAAGGCGAATTCCGAGACGCTCAAGGCAAACGCCTTGATCAACGTGCTCAACGCTGACCTTAAAATCGTTGCCCAGGACAAGAAGGACATCGACTCCGCATCCACCACTGCGACGCAGGCGCTGGGCGCGACTGCCTCCAAAGCCGATATCGCTGCCAAGGTCGAGGAAATCAAAACCGCCAAGTACACCGATATCCAAAGCCTGATGACCAAGGATACGGGACTCAAGGCCGATGAGACCTTGCTCTGGAACAATCTGGCGTACGCGCAGGCGGGCCTCAAGGAATACGACGATGCGATCGCGACCTATAAAAAGTCGATTGACCTCGAGTCGGCCTCAAAGAAGCCGCGCTTGCCCGTGATCGCCGCAGCCAATGCCGGGCTCGGCGAAGTCTACGCGCGAACCGGCAAGGTCCCTGAGGCGAATGCAGCCTATGACGCGGCCGCCAAAGCCGATCCCGCCACTGCCGGTCTCAACCTGAGGAATGAGGCCGTCATTTTCTATCAGGAAAACAACGGTACGGCCCAGGTAGCCGCCGCCGATGAGGCCATCAAAGTTGACCCGAACCAGGCGATCCTTTACTACATCAAGGGCCAGGGATTGATTCAGAACGCAACCGTCGATCCCAAAAACCCCAGCAAGATTGTTCTGCCTCCCGATTGCACGGCTGCCTACCAGAAGTATCTTGAACTCGCGCCCGACGGCCCCTATGCCAGCGACGTCGCGAGCATTCTGCAGCAGGCGGGAGAAAAGGTCCCCTCCTCCTACAAGGCGCCGCCCAAGTCCCACTAGCCGGGCCGCATGCGCCATTTGCCTCAAAGGGCGTCCGCTTGCGGGCGCCTTTTGTATATGCCGGGCCGCCCTACTTCGGTTTTTCTCGCCTCTCCTTACCTTCTACAATCCGTTGCATGAGTTCCGCGCTCCGCTTGCGCCTTATTTCGCTGGCGTGCCTTCCCGCTCTGGCCGGCCTGTTTCACGCCGACCTCATTTCCGCGCAGGCGCAACAGCCGCCCGCTCCGGACATGGGCCGGATTCACGGCCGTGTCATTAATCCCGCTGGAGTGCCTCAGAAAAACGGCACGGTCAGCCTCTCTGTCGACGGCGGCGAGACATTGAGCTATAACTTTCCCGTCTCTCCCTCCGGCGAATTCTCCGGCCCGGCGCCTCCGGGCGAATACACAATCGTCTACCGCGCTCCCGATACACCCGAGGGCAAGATCGTCGACTATATCAGCGGTGTCGAGGTCGTGGCCGGACAGGATGCGGCACAGGACATCGATATGACCCGCCGGGAGTTCATCGCCAGGCTCTCGCCGGACGAGCAAAGGCAGTTGCAGGAGTTGAGGGATGCGAACACTGCCGCATCCTCCGATGCGAAACGCGGCGCCTCCGCCATCGATGCCGACCTCGAGATTGTGAATCTCGACTTTCAGGCTGCGGGAAACGCGCGCGTCACCGCAACCCAGAATCTTGGCGGTGCGGCCACCCGCGCGGACGTCGACTCCATGTCCGCTGAAATCGAGTCCGCCAAGCTGACCGAGATCGAAACCCTCATGACCAAAGACGTGGCCGCCGATCCCACCGAACCTGTTGTTTGGATCGGCCTGGGGCGCGCCGAGTCCGGCCTCAAGAATTATCTCGACGCTGAATCCAACTTCAAGAGGGCCCTTGACCTTGCGTTGAAGGAGGATCCGCCTCGGCCTGAAGTCGTGGCCGCGGCCCAGGCCGGTCTGGGCGGAGTCTACGCCCAAACGCTCATGGTCGACGATGCCAACGCCGCCTTCGACGCCGCCGCTAAAGCCGACCCTTCCAACGCCGCGAAATACCTCCGTAGCCAGGCCATCGCTTTCTTTAGCGCGAAAAACTTCGACGCGCAGGTCGACGCTGCCGACCTGGCCATCAAGGCCGATCCCGATCAGGCCATCCTGTATTACATCAAAGCCGACGGCCTCGCCCACAACGCCCGAGTCGATCCGGAAACCAACAAGCTCGTTCTGCCCCCCGGTTGCGCCGATGCCTTTCGCAAGTACCTTGAGCTGGACCCCAACGGCCCGTACGCCGCCAACGCCGCCACCTTCCTCCAGCGGGCAGGCGAACCCTCGGCCACTCCCAGCCCAACTCCGCAGAAATAACGCGGCGCTTCGGCAGAATCGAAAACGCACGGAACCCTCTACAATCCATTGCATGAGTTCTGCGCGGCGCCGCTCCAAATCTTCCAGTCCGGCTTTGCCCAGTTACAACGAGGCTGCCGAGCTGGTCGCTGCCTACGCTGCCAGGCTCGCCCGCCTTCGTCCCGGCCCCCGTAGTTCGGGCGCCAGTAATTCGGGCCCCCGCGGTTCGGACCCTGATGGTCCGTGTATCGAGCGCGTGCCGCTCGACCAGGCCCTTGGCCGCGTTCTCGCCGAGCCGCTCCGAGCCGACGCCGATCAGCCCCCCTTCGCGCGTTCAACCCGCGACGGATTCGCCTGCCGCGCAGCCGAGGCCTCATCGCATCGTCCTCTCGCCGTAGCCGGCTCAACCCGCGCCGGGCAAACTCCGCCCGGTTCGCTTCCCCGTGGCTCAGCTTGGGAGATCATGACCGGCGCGCCCGTTCCCGCTGGCGCTGACGCCGTCGTCATGCTGGAACACGTCAAAGAGTTTGACGCCCATGTCGAAGAATCCGGCGGACCATCCGCGCGCGCTGTCCGCCTCGTGCCGCCGCGCACCATCCGCAAGGGCGAAAACATCGTCGCCCGCGGCGCACAGGCGCGCAAAGGCGACAAACTTCTTCTCGCCGGCTCCTGGATCGGCTCCGCTCAAATTGCGCTGGCAGGCTCCTGCGGCTGCGCCACGCTCAACGTCTTCATCAAGCCGCGCGTGGCCATCCTTTCCACTGGCGACGAGCTTGTCCCCATCGGCTCCGCGCCCGGCCCCGGCCAGATTCGCAACTCAAGCAGCGCCATGCTGGCCGCGATGGTTCGCGCCGCCGGCGGCGATCCCTGGATCCTGCCCATCGCTCGCGACACTGCCAAATCCCTCGACACCGCCCTCGCCCGCGCCGCCTCCGCCGATCTTCTGCTCATCACCGGCGGCGTCTCCGCAGGCAAATTCGATCTCGTCGAGCCGGCCCTCATCCGCGCCGGAGCCCGCTTTCACCTCACCGGCGTTCGCATCCAGCCTGGCAAGCCGCTGGTCTTTGGCGAGATTCCTTTTCGAAGCATTAAGCCCGGTCCAAAACTCCGCCGCACGAAGTGCCCGATCTTCGGCCTTCCCGGCAATCCGGTCTCTTCCGCCGTCACTTTCATGCTCTTCGCCGCGCCAATTGTCGCCGCGCTCGCCGGTCGTGGCGGCACCGACCCGAGCGACGCCCGCGGCCCGCGTTTTGCCTTAGCGCGCCTCGCCGAAGACGTTAAAACGAAGACTAGCCTCACGCGCTTCCTTCCCGCCGCCTGCACTTTTTCCGGCGCCTTTCCTGAAGTCGCGCTCGTTCCGTGGCAAGGCTCGGGCGATCTCGCAGCCATGGCTCTCGCCAACTGTTTCCTCGTCGTGCCCGAAGATTCCGATCGCCTTCGCGCCGGTTCGACCGTCCGCATTCTGCTTCCTTGAGGATTCCTATGCCCAAGCCTTCGCGCCCCAAGCGCTCCCGCCTTTCGCATCCCAAGCCTGCGCGCCTCTCACATTTCGCCGCATCTGGTCAGGCCACCATGGTCGACGTCGGCTCCAAGCGCCCCACGCGCCGCACCGCAACCGCATCGGCCTTCGTCGAGCTTTTCCCGGCCGTGCTCGCCGCCCTGCCCTCCAACCCCAAGGGCAATCCACTCGAGGTCGCGCGCTTCGCCGGCATTCAAGCCGCCAAGCGTACCGCCGATCTCATCCCCATGTGCCATCCCCTCGCGCTCACGCACGTCGACGTCCAAGCGGCCATCGTCCGCGGCGGCGTGCGCATCACCTCCACCGTCTCCACCACCGGCCCGACCGGCGTCGAAATGGAAGCCCTCACTGCCGCAGCCATCGCCGCGCTCACTGTCTACGACATGACCAAGGCGCTCGACAAGGCCATCGTCATCCGCGACATTCGTCTCGAATCCAAATCCGGCGGCAAGAGCGGAGATTTCTCAAGAGATAAGAAGTAAGATGCGTCCCGGCGCGCGCACTACCGCATCCGCATTGCCACCCGCGTCGTTTTCACTCTAGACTTGAAGTGGTGCAGGCCCGGCCTGCGCCGCCGCACCGTGCGGAAGTGGTGAAATGGCAAACACACCAGCCTTAGGAGCTGGCGCCCAAAAGGCTTGCGGGTTCAAGTCCCGCCTTCCGCACCAATCCTTGCTTGCGCCACCCGCGCCGGTCGGTTTTGCACTCCCCTGCTCCAAAGGTTAAAAGAGCGGAGCTCACTTCAGCCGCGCGCCCAGCGGCACATCCTCAAGGAACCCGGCCAGCACCGGCGCTCCGCCCTCAAGCGAAGCAGCCAACAGCATTCCGTTGGACTCAAGGCCGCGCATCTTTCTCGGCGCCAGGTTCGAGACGATCACAATCTTGCGACCAATCAGCTTTTCCGGCTCGTAGTATTCCGCGATCCCGGCTAGAATCTGCCGCTTCTCGGTTCCAAGATCGACCTCCAGGCGCAACAGTTTGTCGGCCTTGGGCACGCGCTCAGCCACCAGAATCTGTGCCACGCGCAGCTCCACCTTGGCAAAGTCATCGATCGTGATGTGCTGAGGCCCCTGCGCCGCTGCCTCCGTCGCTGCTTGCGGCGCAACGGGCGCAGCGGCAACCGGAGCTGTCGGCGCTTCAGCCTTCGCAGCCAAAGGCGCTACCGGCTTCGCCGCCGTCATGGGTGACTTCGGCACAGACGGCCGCGCCGGCACCGCCGCTGGTTCCTGCTTCTCTGGCGCGGGCGCCGGCGCCTTTGCTTCCTCCACAACACTTCCGCCGCTCACTGCTTCCACAGCCGTCCGGCTGTTTTCATCCTCAAGACTCTGCATACGCTCGATCGCTTCCTTTTCCGCGCGCGGAAATAGAGGCGAAGGCTCGCCGAATTTCGTCCCCGCCTTCAATCCGCCCCACGCAAGATCCTTTAAAAACCCGTGCTTCGCCGCATCCACCAACTCGCCTAATCCAAGCTGTGCCCACACCTTCGCCGCCGCGTCCGGAACAATCGGATACACGAGCGCTGTGATCACGCGAATCGCTTCCGCTGCCGTCGCCAGCACCCTCGCCTGCAGCTTCGCGTGCTCCGCATCCGATCGCTCCGGCGGTTTCTTCCACGGCGCATTTGCCGTCAGGTAGCCGTCCGTCTCCGCCACCAGCGCCCACAGCGACTTCAGCGCATCGGAAAAATTCAGCTCATCGAACGCCGGCCCAAACGTCGCAATCGCTGCGTCCGCATTCGCGTGCAACGCCGTTTCGGCCTGCGTCTCCGCGCCCGCCTCCGGCACAACCCCGCCGAAGTACTTGTGCACCATGTTCACCACGCGGCTCACCAGGTTGCCGTAACCGTTGGCCAGGTCGCCGTTGTACCGCTGCACCAGCGCGTCGAAACTGAAATTTCCATCCTGCCCGAACGGAATCTCGCGCAGCAGGAAGTACCGCAGCGCATCCGCGCCCAGAACCTCTTGCACCGTCTCGGCCCGCACAATGTTTCCGCGCGACTTCGACATTTTTCCCTGGTCGAAGAGCAGCCAGCCATTCGCACGCACCGAGCGCGGCGGCGCAATCCCCGCCGCCATCAAAAACGCCGGCCAGTACACGCAATGGAATCGGCTGATCTCTTTCCCGATCAAATGAACGTCCGCCGGCCAGAACTTTTTGAACTTTTGGTCGTCATCGGAGCCGTATCCAAGTGCAGTAATGTAATTCGCCAACGCGTCCATCCACACGTACACCACGTGCTTCTCGTCACCCGGCACAGGAACGCCCCACGACAAAGTCGAGCGGCTCACCGAAACGTCCTTCAGCCCGCTGCGCACAAAGCTGACGACCTCGCGCCGCGTCGACTCCGGCCCCATGAACTCCGGATTCGCTTCGTAAAACTCCAGCAGCTTCCTCTCGAACGCCGACAGCTTGAAGAAATAATTCTCCTCGCTCACCGTCTCCGTCACGATGCCGTGAATGGGGCAGACCGTTCCCGGAGGCCCCTCTATCCACTCTTCGCAGCCGATACAGTACTGTCCCGTGTACGAGCCTTTGTAGATGTACCCTCTGTCGCGCAGCGTCGCGAAAAGGTGTTGCACGCCGCGAATGTGACGAGGCTCTGTGGTTCGAATGAAGTCGTCGTACGTCAGCCCCAGCCGGTCCCACAGCCCGCGAAATTCCCCCGCAAGCTTGGTCGCAAACTCCTCCGGCGTGCATCCGGCAGCTTTGGCGCTGCGCTCGATCTTCTGCCCGTGCTCGTCCGTACCCGTCAAAAACCACGTCTCAATGCCCAGCGCCCGCTTGCGCCGCGCAATCGCATCGCACACGATCGTCGAGTACGCATGGCCCAGGTGGGGCCGCGCGTTCACGTAGTAAATCGGCGTGGTCAGGTAGAAGCGGCCCGAATTCGATTCTGATTTCGAGGTTGATTCGGTCATGGGTAGCGCATTCCGTTCGCGCGCGGGAAAAAACGCGGCGTGATCGGCAATCATTTTCCATTTTAAGGCATTGCGCCTGAGGCATCGCGCATAGGCGGTACGCCTCGCACATCGACGGCCCGCCTCGCGCCTCGCTCGTCGCCGCGTGCCGTTCGATGAAAGCCCGTCGCACCTCAGGTGCTAGAATCACTAGGAAAATCAAGCATTTTCCTGAGGCTCTCGCGTGGTTCTCGAACTCGAAAAGCGGCTTGGCCGTAGTCTTCGTGCCGTCCTCAAAGAGAAATACGATTTAGAGATCGGCACGATCCCTCTGGAGACGCCGCCCGATCTCCGCCTCGGCGAGATCGCCACGCCCATCGCTTTCGAGTTGGCCCGCAAACTGCGCAAGGCGCCAAAAATCATCGCTCAGGAAATCGTCACCGCCCTCGGGCCGGTCCCAGGCTTCGTCAGATTCGAAGTCGCCGGCGCTGGCTACATCAACGCGTATCTCGATCGCGCTGCGGCCGCGCTATTAGTCGTTCCCGCCGGAAGTCCGCCGGCGTCTGAGCGGGGACACGCGCTGGTCGAGCACACCAGCATCAATCCAAACAAGGCCGCGCACATCGGCCATCTCCGCAACGCTATCCTCGGCGACACATTCGTCCGCCTGCTTCGCGCCGCCGGCTACAAAGTCGATGTGCAGAACTACATTGACAACACCGGCGTCCAGGTTGCCGATGTCGTGGTCGGCTTTCTGCACCTCGAAAAGAAATCGCCGTCCGAAGTCCGCGCTCTCATCGCCGAGCTTGCGCGCAAAGGCGAACGGATCGATTTTTACTGCTGGGACCTCTACGCTCGCACCTCGCAATGGTACGGCGAAGGCACCGGCGAGGAAAAGGCCGAGCGCAAACAATTGCGCCTCGACACGCTGCACCTCATCGAGCATGGCGGCAACGACACTGCCGAAATCGCCGACCTCATCTCCACCGCCGTCCTCCGCCGCCATCTTGAAACCATGCTCCGCCTCGACATCGAGTACGACTTCCTCCCGCGCGAGAGCGAAATCCTACACCTTAAATTCTGGGAAGCCGCCTTCGAAAAGCTCAAGCAGTCCGGCGTGCTCTATTTCGAGAACGAAGGCAAGAACAAGGGCTGCTGGGTCATGACTCGCCCCGGCGCCGAGACAATCGAAGGCACCGACGACGACGCCAAGGTCATCGTTCGCTCCAATGGCACCGTCACCTATGTTGGCAAGGACATTGCCTACCACCTTTGGAAGTTCGGCCTGCTCGGGCGTGACTTCGGCTACAAGCGCTTCTTCACCTACCCCGATCACGAGTGCTGGATCTCCGCCGAATCCGGCGAGCCGAACCATCCCCGCTTCGGCGGCGCCACGGCCATCTACAACGTCATCGATGCGCGCCAGTCGGACCCGCAGGCCAATGTCATCCAGGCTCTGCGCGGCATGGGATACACCGATCAGGCCGATCACTACACGCACTTCAGCTACGAGATGGTCGCGCTCACGCCCCGCTGCGCCGTCGATCTTGGCTACGACATTTCGGAAGAAGACAAGCAAAAATCGTACATTGAGGTCAGCGGCCGCAAGGGCTTCGGCGTCAAGGCCGACGACCTCATCGACAAACTCATCGCCGCCACGCGCGCCGAAGTCGACACGCGCCAGACGTCCAACGACTCAGCCGTGCGCCAGAAGATCGCCGAGCAGATCGCCATCGGCGCTCTCCGCTACTTCATGCTCAAGGTCACGCGCAACTCCGTCATCGCCTTCGATTTCAAGGATGCGCTCAGCTTCGAGGGTGAGACTGGCCCCTACATTCAGTACGCCGTCGTTCGCATTCGCAACATCTTCCGCAAAGGCAGCACAACCCCTGAAGCGGCGTTAGCGGGGCTAGCGAAGTTAGCGGAGCAAGAACAGAAAGCGAGTCAGCAAGCCAGCGAGTCGGCGGGTCTGCAGGCCGGCGCGGCACACAGCGCAATTTCGGATTACCTGACCGGCGAAGCCAACGAAGACATCTGGTCTCTCTGGCTGCGCGCCGGCCGCCGTGCGCAAATTCTTGAACAGTGCATCGGTACCTCCGAACCCGCCTATCTCGCCAAGCACGCCTTCCAGCTCGCGCAGGAGTTCGCCAACTTCTACCATCGCCATCACATCCTCACGGAAGAAGACCCCGCGCGCAAAACATTTCTGCTCGCCACCGCCGCTGTCACTCTCCGTGAACTCGTCGGCGCGCTCGCCCTGCTCGGCATCGAAAGTCCCGAAGCGATGTAAGAGCGGTTCTCAGCGATCAGGTGCGCCGGGTTCTGTTGCAGCATTTTCACCTGAAGCGAACCTCCGCCGCGCGTTCTTTAACGCGTTCATCATCAGTTCGAAATAATCGCCTGCTACAAAACCTCCAGCATCGGTGAGTCGTCCTCGTTCCCCTGAGCATCGTGGACGACGCGCACCCACTCGTGCCAAAAATCCCCAAAATCTGGAGGTTCGAATGTCTCTCTTCCCTCGTCTCCGAACTCTGGCTGCGTTTGCGCTGCTGGTTGCATTCGGCTGCTGGTACGCGCGCGCCCAGGACCGCGATCACGATGGCGACGATCGCGACGTCAAGCACGTCTTCGTCATCGCCCTCGAAAACCACAATTGGACTCAACCCACGACCGTCACCGGTGGCATTGAGCCCGTCTTTCAGAATCCGAGTGCCCCTTTCATCAACAGCCTTGTCAACGGAACCGCGACAGCCTTTATCGACGGCCGGCTTTTGAACATCAGCAAGCAGGTTTCCTATGCCACGGCCTACCACAACGTTCTGGCCACGGAAGGCGGCAGCAATCCACACATCCATCCCTCCGAGCCCAACTACCTCTGGGCTGAGGCCGGCACCAACTTCGGCGTCCTCAACGATGACGATCCCTATAAGGACAATCCGCCCAACGCGCAGACTACGACCCAGCATTTGAGCGGGCTCCTGCAAAGCGCGGGAAGAACCTGGAGGTCCTATCAGGAAGACACCGACCTGACCACGAGCAGCGGCAAGCTCATCAACCTGCCTCTCGCCGAGAGCAATTGGACCGTTCCGCTGGTGAGCCTCTCCGGCGTCTTCGGTCCCGGCAACTACCTCAACGAATATAACGATTCAACCCAATACAACTACGCGCCCAAGCACAATCCGATGCTGTTCTTTGCCGACACCAACGGCGGCAACAATGCCACAACCACGAACCCGCTACGGCTCAAATACGCGCCACTGCAGCAGCTCGCCTTCGATCTCGCCAATGACCGCGTGGCCGATTACAACTGGATCACTCCCGACCAGTACAACGATCAGCACAGCGCACTCACCGGCGGCTTCGCGGGCCTTACAGGTGATGCATCGCAGATCAAAGCGGGCGACAACGCGCTCAGCCGCCTGGTTCCCCTCATCATGGCTTCGCGAGCCTACAAAGATGGCGGCGTGATCATTCTCTGGTGGGATGAAAGCGAAGCCGACGGTGAGACCGGCGACAACGCCGACGACTTCAACCACACCGTCGGCGAAATCGTCATCTCCCCGCTCGCTCACGAAAACGAGAATGGCTTGCCCTACGCAAGCTCAATCCCCTACACCCATTCGTCAGATCTACGCACGCTTCAGGAGATCTTCCACGTGAAAGCGACCGGAGGATCGTCACCCTATTTGGGCGACGCTGCCAACGCAAACGATCTGTCGGATCTTTTCCAGCCCGGCGTCATCCCGTCGCGCCCGTAGCTGGCAACTTCCAACTTCCGGCAACTCACTGCCGGAGCGCAGAATCCGTGCGGCTGGGCTAGTGATTTCCCAGGTTTCGATTCTGAGATCTGGGAAATCGCTGCGCCTACCTTCGCGCGAACATGTTGAAAGCTGATAGCTGAAAGCTACGGGGCTGGCTTTCAGACTCTCTTCCGCCTCTGGTGCGTCGAAGGGATCTGCATGTCCTCGCGGTATTTCGCCACCGTGCGCCGCGTCAGTTGAATTCCCTGCGACTGCAGCATCGCCGCAAGCTGGTCGTCGGTCAGCGGATGCCGCGCGTCTTCGTCTTCGATGAACTTGCGCACCTTGCGCTTCAACACCAGCAGCGGCGTGTCCGCGCCCTCCGGGCCGTTCGCCCCCTCTGAGAAGAAGAACCGCAACTCCAGCACGCCCTGCGGAGTGTGCGCGTACTTATTGGCTACGGCGCGGCTCACCGTCGAGGGGTGTACGCCGATCTCCTCGGCCACTTCCTTGATCATCATCGGCCGCAGCCCTTCCACGCCCTTATCGAAGAATTCCTGCTGCCGCCGCACGATCACTTCGCAGGTCCGCAAAATCGTGCTCTTCCTCTGCGCGATGTTCCGCATCAATTGCAGCGCCGAGCGGAACCGCTCCTTCACGTAATCCTTTACTTCCTTGTCGGTGTCTGCCGAGACCAGCATGCGCCGGTAGCGCTGGCTCAAACGCAGGCTGGGCAAGTCCTCTTCGTTCATGCTGACTACCCACTCGCCCCCGCGCTTCACAAAGTACACATCCGGCTCGATCAGTCGCGCCTGCTCGCGGTTATACAGCCGTCCCGGCCGCGGGTCGAGCGTGCGGATAAACTCCACTGCCGCGTGCGCCTCTTCCGTCGTCACCTGCGTCGCGCGCGCCAGGTCCTTCACGTCGCGTTTTTGCAACAGAGGCAAGTGGTGTTCCACAATCAGCGTCGCCACTTCCATTGCCCGCCGGCGCTCATCGATCTTGGCCTCGGCCTCGGCTTGGAAGCCCCTGTGCGCCTGAGTCTCCGGCTCCTCATCGATCTCCTCAGAGCCTTGCCCATACAAATGGTCGAACTCTTGCTGCTGTGCCGCGATCTGTAGCCCAAGGCACTGCCGCAAATCGCGCGCGCCCACTCCGGCCGGATCCAGACTCTGCACCAACTCAAGCCCGCGCCGGATCACATCGAGCGCCGCAGCCAGCTCTGCCGCGTGGCCGTTGCTCGCGGCGACGTCAGCCGGAACCCCGCAAAAAGCAGCGGCGAGCTCCTCTTCGCTCGCCGCCAGATAACCGTCCCCATCCAGGTTGCCAACCACAAACTCCGCCGCCTCAAGCAGCTTTCCATCCAGGCTCAGAGCCCCCAGCTGCCACGCCAGGTGATCGGACAAAGTCGTAGGCTGGGAGAGAAAGTTTTCAAACGAGGGCTTCTCGCTCTCTTCGTACTCCGGCTGCGTGCGGTAGCCGGGATCGAGATAGTCCTGGAAGTACGAGCCAAAATCGATCTCGTCGAAGACGTCCTTGGGCGGAGCCGCCGTCTCCTCGACGCTGCGCTCCAGCCGCTCTTCGCGGCCTGCGACCTCATCCAGCATCGGAACCGTTTCGTCAATCTCTTCCAGGACGGGATTTTCAACCATTTCCGCATCGATCATCTCCTTCAGCTCGAGCTTGTTCAGGGCCAGAACGCTCACCATCTGCATCAGGCCCGGCGTCAGGACCTGACGCTGTGCCACTTTTAAAGTCAGTCTTGGTTGCAGTAGCGCCATAAATGCGTTTCTTCCCGTTTTGGCTCAATGCGAGTGTAATCGTGCGTGATAAAGCTTAATCCAGATATTGGCTCGAATCGAATCACCTATTCGCGTCATTATCCCGAATTGGGTAATGACCCATCTTGGCATCTTCACTAGAAAAGACTTGCACGCCGCCGGCGCGCTTCCGCCCCCGGAGCCCTCAGGATATGCCTGCTTCGGGTCGAGCGTCCACCACCCACCAACCTACGACAGGGAGAAGCTTTCGCCCAGGTAAATCCGCCGTACCTCTGGATCGTTGCCCAGCTCGCGCGGCGTTCCGGTGCGGAAGATCCGCCCCTCGGCAATAATGTACGCCCGGTCGGTGACGGTCAGCGTCTCGCGCACGTTATGGTCCGTCACCAGCACGCCAATCCCGCTCGCCTTCAGGTCGAAAATGATCTTCTGCAGCTCCAGCACCGCAATCGGATCGATGCCGCTGAACGGCTCGTCGAGCAAAATAAAGTTCGGCTGGATGCACAAGGCCCGCGCAATCTCCACCCTCCGCCGCTCGCCGCCTGAAAGCGCGTACCCTCGCGTGGTGCGGATGTGTCCCAGGTTCAACTGGTGGATCAGCTTCTCGGCGCGCGTGCGCCGTTCCCGGTTGCCCAGCGGCTGCGCTTCCAGCACCGCCAGGATGTTCTCCTCCGCGGTCAGCTTGCGGAAAACCGAAGGCTCCTGGGGAAGATAGCTGATGCCAAAATTCCGCGCCCGCAGATACATCGGCACCCGGGTGATGTCGGTCTCGTCCACCAGCACGCGGCCGCTCTCCGGCTGCACCAGCCCCACGATGATGTAAAAGCTGGTTGTCTTGCCGGCGCCGTTCGGCCCCAGCAACCCCACCACTTCGCCGCGGGAGATCCTCAGGTTGACGTCCCGTACAACCTGCCTCCGTTTGTAGCTCTTGCCGATTCCCTCGGCAATCAGTGTTTCCATGCGTCTCGCTGGCGCGAACCCTCGCGCCTATTTCCCGTGCGCTTCAGGAGCGGTCGTCTTTGTTTCGGTCTCGCTGCCGCCGCCTTCGATACTGACCCTATCATCGCGGCTATGGAAAATCAAAGCCTCGCCCGTCACCATTCCGCGCTCCGGATCGCTCATCTTCGGCGGCTCCGCAGCGGTACCGGTCAGCACGTAGTCCCCGCTTCCGCCTGAGTACACGAGCCGCTCCCCGGTCCCGCGCCGGCCCTGCATCGTCAGAACCACGTGCCCCGTGGCCGTCATGCGATCCACTTGCGCCGTCCCGCCGCCGGCGCCACTCGCCTCGTGATCTCCCGCCGGCAACAGATCGAGCTCCACCGCATCGGACGACGATGTCGCTGTGCCCGTTTCCGCAACCACGGCCCCCAGCGACCCTCCATGCATCACGGATCTGCGATCGGCATCGGAATACCTCAGCTCGCCTCCGTGCACTCGAATCACTGCAGGCCCCGCCGGCTGCCCGCCCGCATTACTTCCGGCACTCTGTCCCGCCGGTTGCCCTTGAGGTTGTATTGAACTCTTGCCCGCGCCCGCGCCGCCCTCGCTCAGCATCACAACCCTCACCGGCTCGGCCGCGTCGCTGCTGCGCGCCACCAGTGTGTGCATATGCTGGTTCAGCACAATCTCCGGTCCGCTCACGAAGTTCGTCTGTTGCCACAGGCGCGCATGACCACGAAAGGTCGCTTCGCCGGTCCACTGGTTCAGTTGTGCCTCGGCCGCAACCACATGCGCCGGCCCCTTGCCGCCCAGTGTCACCCCGCCCCTGCCTCCGCCGTTGTTTGCATCGCCGCCCGTCGCCGCATTCTGACCGCTCGCGCCCGCGTCCGTCCAAGTTGCCTTCACATCGCCTCGCGCCCACGCGTCCCCCGACTGCTGCGACACGTCCACTTTCTCCGCGGTCAGTTCCAGTCCGCCGTTCACCACCCGCGGACTCATTGTCAAATGCAGCCACTCGCCCTCACCCTCATACACCGCTTTGCCGGCCGTCGCGCGCAACGGCGGTTGCGGCTGAGTTCCGGTCTTGGCCGCCGGCTGCTCGAACAGCACGACATTCCCGTCAAGCTCTGCCGACTGCACACCGCCTGCGCTCCCGCCAAGCGCGACGGCCCCGCTCCCGCGCACAGCTACCTTGCTCCCTGGATCCCTCGCTCCTTCGCTTTCTTGCTCCCTTGCTCCCTTGTTCCCTGTTTGGCGGCTTTTCTGATCCCTGATCCCTGCCGGGGCCCCCAGCGAGCGATTCTTGCTCGTTGGGGTGGCTGATCCCTGGTCCCTGGTTTCCTCAAACTGCGCCTCCAGCCGGTCGCCGTTCGCGGTCTGCCGCGTGCCCGCCGCAGTCGTCTGCTCAATCCCCGCATGTCCCACACCGCTCAACGCGCGCAGCATCGAACCCGCCCCGAAGATTCCCGTCACTACATCGGCGCTCATCTCTTGTGGCGTTGCCGCCGCATTGCCGCGCTGGCTTTCGCTCACGATCGTTACTCCGCCCGAGCCGCGCATCGTCTCCACTTCCAACTGTCCCTTGCCCTTTGCCCCCGCCAGCCTGAACGCAATGTCCACCACCGGTGAGCGCCAAGTCCGGCTCACGCGCAGACTGCCTTTTCCCGCATCCATTCCCGCATCCTGGCTCGCGCCCGCGTCGCTCGTCTCCAGGCTTTTCATCTCCACGCCGCGCTCCAGGTGCGCGCTCTTCAGTTCGCCCTTTGTCCCGAACGCCAGCTCAGCAGTCGGCGCCGTTCCATGCATCGTGCGCCCGCCATTCGCGGAATCGGTCGCGGAATCCATCGTCACGCCGCCCTCCATGTGCCCCTGGCGCGGCTCGTTGTGCTCGTCAAAGTCCATCCACGCAATGGGCGCGGCCACGTTCCCGCCGTTCGCGGTCGTGAGCGTAAACCCACCCGTCGTGTCCAATCGCTCTGCTGAGCCATCCGCGCGAAACAGAATCTTCGCTTCAGCCGCGTTTGCCTGCCCCCCGTGATACGCCGCTTGCGCTTTCTCCAGCAGGCAGGTCTGCGCTCCCCGGTCGAACTCCGCGCGCTGCGCGTGAAGCTCGACCTCATCCGCGCCCCGGTGCGCAGTCAGCTCCACAGCCTGTTCCAGCGTCAGGGACCCGCTCTGCGAATCGTAATTAGCCCCCATCGCGCTGCCGCTTCCCTGCACCGTGGAAAAGTCCACCCGCTGCTCCGTCGTCACCAGTCCTGAGTTCCGGTCGAAAGTCACTCCGCTCGTCTTCACGTCAATCTGTCCCGCCGAGCCTGTCGCCGCGCCAACCGCGGCAATCACGTGCCCTCCCGCCTTCCCCGGGATTGACTTGCCCGCTGTCTCCATGGCCGCTGCGGTGCCCGCCGACGGCCGCGTCAACAGCATCTCCACCGGTCCTTGCGCCGTGGCCTTGCCCGTCTTCTGGTCGTACTCGAACGTGTCGCCGGAAATCCGGTCAATCTCGTTGCCGTCTTCTCCGTAAAGATCGATCTGCACGTCGTGCAACTCGATGAAGTCGTTCTTCAGTTCCACCTCGCGCGATGCATGAATCCTGTATTGCGAGTGTGCCCCAAACGCATGCACGTACGTGTACCCGTCGGCCTCCTGCACAATGTCCTTGGCCAGCCGATGCGGCAGATCGTGCCGGTTCAGCAGGTTCTTCCACTTGGCTCTCACCAGGAACACGCCCAGTGTCACCAGCAGCAGCGCCCCCGCCACCAGCACCAGCGTCCGGATTCGCTCGATCGTCAACCGCACGGCGTTTGCGCTCCGTTCCTATCGCATGGTGCGAATGAATGCTTTCATCCTGAGCGAAGGTCGCCCCGGCGACCGGAGTCGAAGGATCTGCGGTTGCCTTTTAACGAACTTCAGGCTGACCACTCTAATTCCCCATTCCCAAGCGAGCCGCCAGCCGCTGCGCTAAACTCTCGCCCAGCTCGCTCCAGAGCAGCCGCGCCGTCGCACCCGACGCCTTCTCCACCCCCGCCGTCAGCTCCACCAGTTGGCGCACATTCTCTGCAACGTGTCTCGCGCCGACTTCACTCAAGTCGACGTCCTCCTCGAGAAACGGCGCGTCCGAGCCAAAGTCGATCCTTATGTGCCCATCCTGTTCGTATGTGCCCTCGTCGAACAGCGGCCCGTACCCCGTCACCCGCACCAGCCTCGGGCCCCGTGCCCATCGCGCGTCAAGCTTTCCTTGCTTGCTATCATCCTGACCGTCTGTTCTTGGATTGTCATCCTGAGTGTCTGCTTTTGGACTGTCATCCTGAGCGAGCCCATCGCGAAGCGTGGGGCGAGTCGAAAGCCTGCCCTGAGCGGAGATCGCGGAAGCGATCGAAGTCGAATGGGGACCTGTGGTTGCTTTTCGGGGCAAATTCCGCACTTCCGGCCCCGTCTCCAGCTCCCACAAATTCCACCCAATTTGGAACTCATAGGCGTAGTCCTCATGCAGCAGCTCGGTCGCCTCTTCCACAGCCAAGCGCGGCTCGGCACCGGGAACCTCACCCGGTTCAAACGAGCCGATCAAGCGCCCGTAGATCCGCTCAAAGACCGGAGTCTCGTTCCAGCTCACCGGCCACACCGTCGCCGAATACACCTTCGCCTCGCCGCCATGAGCGGCAAAGGCGCCCAGCACCGCAACCAGCTTGTCGGGGAGCGCCTCAAGGCGCAGGTTCGGATACCACAGACTCAAATAAAGCGTGTCCGCCATCTGTATTGATTTTAGACGTGCTGCCATTGCCTTCCGTGACGCAGAAAGCCCAGCGCCCTCTGCGATGTAGACTTTCTGTCATGCGAAAACATGCCTTCCGGTTCCTCCTTGCGCTCTTGGCCTCCTTCGCGGCCTTCACGGCCTGCGGGGCGCAACAACCTGCGCCCACGCCGCAGCCCGCACCCGACGGCCAACAGCTGTTCGCCGATCTGGGAGCCTGCAAGCTGGAGAATGGCCAACAAATCACCGGCTGCAAGCTGGGCTACCGCACATTTGGCAGGCTCAACGCCGACCGCTCGAACGCCGTGCTCTTCCCCTCGTATTTTTCCGGCACTAGTTCGAGCCTGGCCGGCTTTGTGGGCGCGGACGAACTCGTCGATCCGTCAAAGTACTTCGTGATTGCAGTCGATGCATTCGGCGACGGCGTTTCCTCGTCTCCCTCAAACTCCGCCTCGCAGCCGGGCCCGCTCTTTCCCGCGTTTAATATCCGCGACATGGTCAGCGCCGAATACCGCCTGGCCACTGAGACGCTGGGGCTCAAGCATCTGCGGGCGGTCATGGGCATTTCAATGGGCGGCATGCAGACATTCGAATGGATGGTGGATTACCCCACATTCATCGACGTGGCGATTCCCATTGTCGGTTCACCGCGCCTCACCGGTTACGATTTGCTTCTCTGGCATGCGGAAGAAGATGCGCTTCGTTCCGATCCCGCCTGGCAAAACGGCCACTATGCTCAGCGCCCGCCCATGGGGTTGGTTGATGCAATCCACACCATGCACCTGACCACTCCAGCCAGCTACGCGCGCGCGCATCCGCCCGAGAAGTTTGCTGCCGATTATGCCGCCTATTACTCCAAGGGCATTCTTCCCTTCGATGCGAATGACTGGCTATCGCAGCTGGAAGCGATGATCCATCACGACGTGTCCCACGGCGGCTCAATTCCCGGTGGTTCAATGCCCAGCGGTTCAATGAATGACGCGGAGAGTCGCGTCAAGGCACGTGTGCTGGTGGTGGTGGCCGCTCAGGACCACATGGTCAATCCCCTGCCGGCAGAGGATTTTGCCAAGGCCATCGGCGCCAAAGTGTTCGTTCTCGATTCAGACTACGGACACATCTCGTTCGCCTACGAAACGGATAAGTTGGGACCGGTTGTGCGCGCGTACCTCGATGGCAGGTAGACCCGGGAGCTGAAGGCTGAAAGCTGACACCAGAAACCTTGTTTCTCTACCCCGTCACGATCTCGCTAAAGTCCGCAATGGTCGAAAAGTTGCGCAGAACTTCGGCGATTAGCCCAAGGTTCGCGCTGCGAACTGCCTCGTTAGCATCGAGCACCATCACCTTGTCGAAGAACAGGTCGACCGTCGGCCGCAGCGTTGCAATCAGCGCCAGCGCCTCCCCGTAATTCCGCTGCTCGCGGAGCTTGGAGACCTGCGGTGCAAGCTCTTTGGACCGATCCCACAGGTCAATCCCCTCCAGGGCGAGTTGGCCGAGCTTCCGCGGATCGGCACGAAAACCTTTTTCCTCTGCCTGCTTCAGAATGTTTTTGATGCGCTTGCACGCGGCCGAAACGGCGGCGAAATCCTCCGAACCCCGTACCGAAGCCAGCGCCTCGGCCCGCGCAATCGCGTCGCGTACATCGTCCGCGCCCGCCGCCAGCACCGCATTCACTACGTCGTACGCAAACCCGCGCACATCTCTCAAGTAAAAATGCAGCCGCTCGCGGAAAAACTCGTTCACCTGCGCTTTGCCCGCATCGCTCACGCTCGATGCGTTCACTACATCGCCAACCGTCAGCGGCAGTTCCGATTCCGCCAGAATCTTCACGATCGCATTCGCCGCCCGCCGCAGCGCAAACGGATCCTTCGATCCCGTCGGCGCATTCCCAATCCCGAACATCGCCACAATCGTCTGAATGCGATCGGCCAGCCCAAGCAATTGTCCTTCAACTGTTGACGGAATCGCACCCTCCGTCGAAGCCGGCGTGTACTGGTCGTAGATCGCCTGCGCAATCCGCTCGTCCAACCCCTGCGCCCGCGCGTACAGCCCGCCAATCACGCCCTGCAACTCAGTGAACTCCTTTACCAGCTCGGTCGTCAGGTCGGTCTTCGCCAGCTCGACAGCCTTGAACAGCGCCGCTTCGTCGAACGGCGCATCAGCGCTCTTGAGTATCGTGGCCAGCGCATTCGCAACCGCGAGGTTCTGTTCGCTCTTCCAGTAGTAGCTGCCCAGCTCCTTCTGGAAGGTCACGCTCTTCAGGCTCTCCATGCGCTTGGCGAGCGGGGTCTTCTGGTCCATGTCCCAGAAAAACTGCGCGTCCTTGAACCGCGCCCGCAGCACTCGCGCATTCCCATGACGAATAATCGCCGCGCCTTCCTCGTCCGCCTGCGTGTTCAGCACCGCCAGAAAATGCGGCGCCAATTTGCCCTGCGCGTCTTCCACCGCAAAGTACTTCTGGTGGTCGCGCATCACCGTCACCAGAACTTCTTCCGGCAGGTCGAGATACGCGCGCTCAAAGTCGCCCAGGATCACGCTCGGCCACTCAGTAAGGTGCGTCACCGTCTCGACGAGCCCCTCGTCCTCGCGCCACCGCGCGTCCGCAACCGTCCGCGTCGCCGCATCCAGGGCTTTCCGAATAATCTGTCGCCGCTCCGCCACATCAACCACGACGCTCGCCGCGCGCAACGCCTCGACGTAGCTTTTCGCCGCGTCGATCGTGACCGGCTTCTCACCAAATTGGACGCGATGTCCGCGACTCGTGTTACCCGCCGCGATCCCCGCGATCTCCAGCGGCACTACGCTCGAATCCATCAGCGCAACAACCCAGCGCACCGGCCGCACGAAACGCTCCGGCTTCCCCGCGCGCCAGTACATGTTCTTGGCCCAGTAGATCGCCAGAACTTCTTTCGGCAGGTCCGTAGCCAGAATCTCCGCCGCCGTCCGCCCGATCAGCTTCACCGTCGCGCCAACGTACTCGCCCTTGGATGTTTCGATCTTTTTCAGTTCCTCAACCGTGATGCCGGCCTTCTTCGCAAACGCCTCGCCTGCCGCCGTCGGTGTGCCGTCCTTGAACGCGATCTTCCACGACGGGCCCATCACCACTTTCTCGTTGTCGGCCTGCTTCGCCTGCACGCCTTCTGCCAGCACTGCCAGCCGCCTCGGCGTGGAATATGTCGCCACCTTCGCGCCGTTGTTCGCCAGCCGCTCACGCTTCAGCAGCTCGCCGACCCGCTTGCCCAGCTCGGCCTCGGCCCCGGCAATCATCCGCGCCGGAACCTCTTCCAACCCGATCTCCAGTAAAAAATCCGCCATCGCCTGGTCTTCTTCTCGCTAACTTGCTGACTCGCTCATTTGCTGACTTGCTTCTTGCTGCATCGCCCACGCCTTCGCCACGCCTACCGCCAGCGCGCGAATCCGCCCAATCACTCCCACGCGCTCCGTCACGCTGATCGCACCCCGCGCGTCGAGCAAATTAAAAAGATTCGAGCACTTTAGCGCCAACTCGTACGTCGCCAGCAGCGGAAATCTCCGCTTCTCCACCACGCTCGCCTTTTCGTCCTGCAGCACAGCATTCGCCTTTTCGAGCAGCGTGTGCGCCTCGGCCTCATACGAATTGAAATGCTCCCACAGCCGGGCCACATCGGCCATCTCGAAGTTGTACACCGAAAACTGCAGTTCCTCGGCCAGCCGCACGTCGCCGTAAGTCACCACAGCGCCCGTCTCAGATCCGTCTGTTTGGGGGTCCCGCGCCCACACAATGTCGTAGATCGAGTCGACATCTTGTAAGAACGCCGCAATGCGCTCCATGCCGTACGTCAGCTCGGCGCAAATCGGGTCCAGATCCATGCCGCCGCACTGCTGGAAGTAGGTGAACTGCGTAATTTCCAGCCCGTCGAGCATCACCTGCCAGCCCACGCCCCACGCTCCGCCGGCCGGCCACTCCCAGTTGTCTTCCTCGAACTTCAGGTCGTGGTGCTTCAAGTCGATCCCCATCGCCTCCAGCGATTCCAGATACAGCTCCTGCACATTGACGGGTGGTGGCTTAAGGATCAACTGGAACTGTGTGTGCTTGAACAGCCGGTTGGGATTCTCGCCATACCGCCCGTCGGCTGGCCGGCGCGAAGGCTGCGCGTAGCCCACCTTGTAGGGCTTCGGCCCCAGCACGCGCAGAAATGTCTCCGGGCACATCGTCCCCGCGCCCACTTCAACGTCATAGGGCTGCTGGATCACGCACCCGCGCTCTGCCCAGAACGCCTGCAGGCTGAACAATAGATCCTGAAAGGTTAGCGATGTAGGTTTTACGCGCGCTTCGGGCTGGGCTGCGGACACAGGCAAATCTCTCTCGTCGGGACTAAGCGTCGATTTTATCAGTCGGGGTGAATTGAGAAGGCGAGTTGGCAAACCTTCCCATTACTTTGGAGAGAAGGCCGTGCACTATTCCGCGTGTATCATTTAGTCCAACCTCCACCCGCCCAGCCTCGCCAGCGCCTTTATCCGCCTACGGCCAGTCCTGCGCGCCGTGGAAGATTCTCGCGATTTCAATCACTTCATCCCCGACCCTATAAACGGCAATGTAGGGCAGTGGCGCAAACACTAACTCGCGCCAGCCGCTCATGCGGCTGCTTACGCGGCCTAAACCGGGAACATTTCTGAGCTGTGCAATGCCGTTGTAGATGGTTGCCGCGACGCGTTTGGCAGCTTCCGGGTGATCGCGCTCAATCCAGGTGCAGATGCGTTCCAGATCCTCGGCGGCGGGGATCGACCACCGGATCTCCATCACGGCTCGAGGAAGCGCCGCAGCCGGTCGCCGACCTGCTCATGAGTCAGCGATTCGCCGTGCGCCAAAGCAGCCTCACCGCGTTGTACGGCTTCGACAAAGCGGTCCTCCTCCTGAAAATAGCGCGAGACCACATCCCGCACCGCTTCATCAGGGCTGAGGCATTGCCGCGCCGCACGCTCCGCGAGCCGGGCTTCGATTTCGGGAGTGAATTGCACTTCCATGCGAATAGTGTAGGAGGAATCTGGTTTCCGGGCAACGCAGTCGGCTTCGGCTCCTCACCCGCCCAGCCTCGCCAGCGCCTCCGCCGTCTTCAGCTTCCGCTCCAAATGCCGCTCCAGCATCTGCAGCGTGAAGCGCCGCAGATCCTGCCCGCGCTTCCGCGGCCACGCCTCGCCGGCAAAATTCGCCGCCGGCGCCCGCAGCATCCGCTGCGCCAGTTGCCACGAGTCGGCCGAGAGCGCGCTCCCGCTCCCATTCGCATGCAGCCCGCAAAACAATCCGTCGGCATAGGCGTTGAAACGCACTTCGCCCTCGCTGAGCGTGTCTCCGCACACCATGCAGTGGGCGATGTCCGGCAGCAATCCCATCAGCCGCGTCATCCATAGCGAAAAATACGTCAGCGCCATCCAAGGCTGGACTGTTTCCGATTTGGCGGCCGTGGTCTGCTCCAGCACACTCGCCAACAACCTGAACACTGTCGCCTGCGGATCGCGCTCCGGCAGCGCCTCGTCGATCACCTCGGCATAAAAGCTCAACACCGCCATGCGTGTTTGGTCCACCGGCGTCGAAAGCGGCGATCGCAGAATCTCCAACTGGTCGAGCCTCACTAATTCTTGCCGCGGGCGTTCCGCGAACCACGCCCGCGCCAGCGTCATCGGCTCCAACGCCCCGCCGAACCGCTTGCGGCTCTTGAGCGCCGCCTTGGCCATGCCCTTCAGCCGGCCGTAATCGCGCGTAAAAAAGCTCACCAGCAGGTCGGCCTCATGCACCGGCCAGGTGCGCAGAACCACCGCTTCCGAAGTGAGCACGCTCATGCGATTCCATCATCGCACTTGCCGGTCCCGGCAATTCCGACGTTGTGATAAGATGTAAGGAACAGGATAACCATGTAAGGAGAAAGCTGCAAAAGAAAGGAATCCCGCAGTGTATAAGGCAAAAGTGACATCGAAAGGTCAAATTACTATTCCTGCAGAAGTAAGGAATGCGATGGGTTTGAGCCCGGGCGAGAAAATCGTCTTCATCAAAGGCGAGAACGGCGACTTCATCGTGCGGAAAGTCGGGTCGATCATGGATCTCGCCGGATGCCTTGCGGGATTCGCAGTCCCGAAATCGGATGAGGAAATGAATCAGTTGCTGGCGGACCATGCGGCGGAGCTCGACGACGCCACGAAAAGCAACGCAACTCCAGTCTCGGACGGAGAGGCCGCGTGACCGGGTTAGATACGAATCTCTTGCTCCGTTACTTCCTCGACGACGATCCGGTTCAAAGCCCAAAGGCGCGCCGGCTCATGAAATCACTCAGTGAGGTTGAACCGGGGTGGGCCTCGCTGGCGGCCATTCTCGAGTTCGTCTGGGTACTAAAGAGCAAGAATCGCGCCCAGCGGATGACAATTGCCATAACTCTCGACCGGCTGCTCGCGCTGGACACCGTGGTTGTAGAACAGGCCGAAGTGCTGGCGGAGGCGGTCCGGCGATTTCGCTTTTCCAAAGTCGATTTTGCCGATTGCCTGATCGCAGCCTCGGCGCGAGCCGCGGGATGCAGCAAGACGGTGACCTTTGATCACATCGCGGCGCGCGATGCCGGGATGGAACTCATCGCCTAGTTTTTTGCATCGTCAACCCAGACACAAACGCGCATTCCGCCGGGCGGGATGCGCGTTCTCTTGGGCTACTGCCGCTCGATGCTTTTCAGCCGTCTACCGGCCGAAGTGCGTGGCGTTCTTCTCGGTAAAGTGGGCCCACTTCTCGGGCAGATCGTCCTGCGCAAAGATGGCCGACACCGGGCATACCGGCACGCATGCTCCGCAGTCGATGCACTCGACCGGGTCGATGAACAACTGATCGGCCTCGGCATGACCGGCTTCATCTTTCTTGGGGTGAATGCAATCGACGGGACAGGCGTCTACACAGGCGGTGTCCTTGGTGCCGATACAGGGTTCTGCAATGACGTATGCCATCTCTGCTCTCTCCGGGGATTCCCGCGGCCTCGCGCTTGCGCGCCGCTCTGATCTTTACGACGCTGATAGTAGCATACGGCCCCGCGCCCTGACTTCCGCGTTGTCCGCCCGCGTTTTGCCATGCGGGAACGGAAAAAACAGGGACCAAGACACCGAGGGACCAAGGGAACAAGAATGCCCGACCCGTTCAAAATCCAAGGCTGACGGCGGCTGGTATCAGCCCTGCTGGCGTCCAAAACATCGGTCATCTAAATCTATGGACTTTATGAATGCTCACCCGTTGCCCTCTTGGTCCCTCGGTCCCTTGTTTCCGGCCGGGGTCCCCAGCGAGCGATTTGTGCTCGATGGGGTGGCTCGTACCCTGTTTCTCGCAAACTCTTCCGGCGTCGGAATCGGCGACAAGCCACGTCCGGCGAACATGTCGGCAAAGAGACCGATCAGCTCTTCGTGGATCAATCCGTTCGACGCCAGAATCTCGTCGCTCTTGAGCTGGAACCGCGCACCCGCAAAGTCCGTCACCCGCCCTCCGGCCTCTTCCACCAGCAGAATCCCCGCCGCCGTATCCCACGGATTCAGATTGAACTCCCAGAACGCATCCATGCGTCCGCAAGCCACATAAGCCAAGTCGAGCGCCGCCGAGCCCGCCCGCCGCACCCCGTGCGACCGCAGCGTGAACTCCTGGTAAAAGTGAATATTGGGGCTCGCGTGCCGCTTGCGGCTGGGAAACCCCGTTGCGAGCAGCGCCTCAGCCAGCTCCCGCGTGCGCGAAACTCTCGCTGCCTTCCCATTCAGTTGCGTCCCCTGCCCGCGTTCCGCAGTGAACAGCTCGTCCCGCAGCGGATCGTAAATCACCGCCGCCACCAGCGTTCCATCTTCGCCGGCTTTCATGGCCGCCCCTCGGTGCTCCAGGCCTAACGACACGCAGAACTGCGGGAATCCGTGCGCGAAGTTGGTCGTTCCATCCAGCGGGTCCACGTACCAGCGGAACTCGCCTTCCATCCGCTCGCGCGTGCCCTCTTCGCCGTAGACTCCGTGATCCGGGAAGGCCTCGCCGAGCCGCGTGCGGATCAGTTTCTCCACCGTGCGGTCGGCCACGGTCACAATGTCCACGTCGCCTTTGTACTCGGTCTCCACGCCCTGCGCGTAGTATTCGCGCAGCCGCGCACCTGCTTCGCGCGCAATCTCCGCGACCTTGGGAATATATGTCAGGTTTTGCGCAATCGCCGGCTCCGCTCGGCCGCTCACAGCCCTGCCCCGTGCGGTCCGGGTCCGTCCGGTCCGGGTGCGTCCGGTCCTGCCCCGTCCGTGGGCTCATAGCGCGTGACTCGCCGCCGGCCCGCTTCGCTGATCGTGCGAATCTGGTTCTTGTAGATAAATAAATTGGGCTGACCCTCGCGCGTCAGCCGCAGCATCGAGTCGTCGAAGTACTCGATCCACCCGCGCACCGACTCGCCGTCCCTCAACTTGATGTTCACAATTACCTGGCGATCGCTCAGGGAGCGCAGATAGAGCCCTTCCTGACCGGTTTCGCCCGGAGGCGGAGTCTTGGAGCGGCGGCGCGAAGACAATGGAGAAGTCATAGTGTCATTTTAGATGCAAATGCCTGTAACGGCGTTTGCACGACGTTCGGGCTGCTGCAAATCCGCAGAGATCAACCAGTTTTGGGTGGAATTTTCTCTGCCAGCGTCAGTTGCTCTTCACCGGCGTGTCCGCATAGTAGCCGGCTTTGTTGCGCACGCTGAACTCGTCCGCCGCCGCGCGCGGAATTGTCACCACCACGCGATGAAAGTCTGTGCCGGGAACCTGGTGCTGCGGATAGTACCCGATCAAATATTGCGTCCTCAGGTCGTCGCTCACCTTGGCGAATGCCTTGTCCAGCCCGCCATCGCTCACGTAGAAATGCTTTCCGCCGGTTTGTTCGGCCAGTGTGATCAGCGCGTGCTCGCCGCCAGTATCTCGCCCGGCGCTGGCTTCAATCGGCACGTCGATCAGCGAATAAATCATCACCTCGTTCCGCAGGGCCGCCTCCAGCGCCTGCGCGTAGGTTGAAGACTTGGCCGTGTCGTCCCCGTCCGAGACAAGCACCAGAACCTTGCGCCCCTTTCGCTTGCCCAGCCCCTCGGAGCCCAGGCGAATAGCGTCGTACAGCGCGGTCGCAAAATCCGAGCGGAGCCCACCGACGGCGTGATCGATCTGCGAAAGGTTGTTGGTGAACGGAGTCAGCTCGGTCACGTCCGTGGCGAACTCGATCACGCTCATCTGGTCTTTTGGCTGGAGAATGTCGTGCGCAAAATGCCGCGCCGCGTTCGCCTCCTCGTCGAGATCCTTGCGCACGCTCCCCGATGTGTCGATGGCCAACGTCAGATTCAGCGGCACGTCGGTTTTCCGCTCGAACAACGCGATCTTCTGCGGCCGGTTATCTTCGAAGACCGCAAAATCGTCTTTGGTAAGCCCGCCTACGAGGGAACCATTCTTGTCCGTCACGTTGACGAAGATGTTCACCAGCTTCACGTCCACGTGGAACGTGGCCTCTTGCGCTGTCATCGCGATAGGAGCCGCCGCCACTACCGCACACAGGCCGGCAGCCGCGCACAATCGACGAAGACACGTTGAGCTAGTCCTCATGCGGGGCCTCAGCGGCGTCCACCGTCATCCCCTCGGGGAACGGCTCGCCCGGCGCCCACACTTGACCGTCGGCAAACGTCTCCTTTTTCCAAATGAGAACGGTCTGCTTGATCGTGTCGATGAGCCAGCGGCACGCCTCGAACGCCGCCGAGCGGTGCGCGGAAGCCACCGCGATCAGCACGCTCGTCTCGCCAATCTCCAGCCGCCCCAGCCGGTGAACCACCGTCACCTGGCGCACGCCGAATCGTTCGCGCGCCTTCTCACCCAACTCCCGCATCTGCCGGATCGCCATCTCTTCATAGGCCTCGTAGTCCAGGTGAAGCGTCCGGCGTCCGCGCGAATGGTTGCGTACGATCCCGTCAAACACCACCACCGCTCCGTCCTCGCCGCTCTTGGCCGCCGCAACAATCTGGCCCGCTTCAATTGCCTCCCGCGCCAGTGCGACAATGACCTCTTGTTCTCCCTCGCTCTCCTCCAAATCGTTCGCCGTGCGCGCAGTCCCCGGACGCGCAGTCTCCGTGCGCTGATCACCTGCACGCCCAGTCCCCGTGTGTGTAGCACCGCCCGAGACCGGCGGCAACAAACCCACTTCATCGCCGTCATGCAGAACCTGCGATGCCTTCGCATATTCGGCGTTCACGCCCACCGCGATGCCGCGGAATGCATCTTTGGGCGCGCGCTCCGGCAGTTCCGCGCGCAAGTGTTCGAGCAACGTCTCCACCGTCGCGCCCTCCGGCAGCTCGACCGAATGGGCGGCGGGGCTAAGCCACTCCTTCAAAATCCCAAAGGAAATCACGCGTACCTGCATGGTTAGGGAAAGCATACCGCCTGCTGGTTAGACGCAGTTGACTGAAATCAGGGGTTGAATCAACAGCCGTTCAGACGGCCTTGTAAAGGAATCCGGTCGGCGTGCCCCAGAGATTCCGGGCCCGGTCTTCGTAGAAGATGCTGAACTCGATTCCCGAAATGTCGAAGTCGAACAACGGGACGCGATCGAAAGTGTAGTCGGCCCGCGGCGAATACTCATCGCCTCCGCAGTCGATCATGAGCGAATCGCCGCTCGATAAGCGCTCCGGGTGAGTCAAAAGCATCGCGCCAATGGCGAACACGCCCAGGCCGAATTCATTTCCGGCTAGGGCCACGCGCGTCCGCCGAGCCGAAGATCCGCGATGCAAAAGGCCGGCCTGCGCGGCAACCACCAGAATGTCGTTCCCGGGCTGCTGATCGGCCAGAATCGTTTCTGCGAGTCTGCTGCGCTCGGTCTGCCGCAGATATTTCTCCCCGAGGCGTCCCGCGATTCGGTCGGAAAACCTGCGCCGCGAGGCCAGAACCCCAAGCAGCATCTCTACAGCTTCGTTGTACGTAGGCGCCAAAGCCTGCCACCGCGGAATCGCAAACCAGCCTTCGGGTTCATCGGGCAACGGAACGCGCCCCAGCTTCTCCTGACAGTTGCCAAGGGCTGGGAACGCCTTTCTCAGCGCCGTTACTTGCGCTTCAATGGGCCGCAGATGGTACGTCGGAGGATAGACCCGGTCCGACGCCACTTCCTCGTCTTCAAACTTATGGCTCACGGTATGGCTGCGGATGATTTCGAAGACCGCCGCGCTCACCTCGGCTTTGAGCTTGGCGTCGTTTTCAATGACCGCCTGCGCGCTTTGCCGGTCGAGTTGCTCGATGGACTCGCGGTAGGCAGTCTGCACAGCATCGCCAAGGCTTTCCTGGAGCAGTTTATTTTGCTGCTCGGTCGTGTTCCCCGACAGATGCAGTGGAACAATCGTGTGAGTTGCCGCCATAATCCCGCTCTTCGAGCGATCTCGCAATGCCGGCGCCCCAGTCCCACTCCGTGCGAAGAAGCACGTAAGAATGAAAAAGCCACCTTGCTTCCGTGGCTCCTGGGTGCGGCGATTGTGGGAATCTCAGCGTGCGAACGCAGTGGGTTCCTCGGCTTATATCGGCAAATCTGCCGCTTCCCCAGCCGGATTCAGACTTGTAGTGCCGCGGCTTGTGCCAACTTTGAACCACCCATCTTTCGAAATCAACCGCGCCGCCCAAAACAGGACAAGCTCCGCGTTTTGCTACTCAAAAAAAAAGGGCCGGCAGTTTCGCCGGCCTGCTCACACAAAATGGGAAAAGGTCACGCTGCTACGCTCGCCGCCAGGATCGCCGGGGTTGGTTGAAGTTGCGGCCGCGCCGCCAGCAGCGGCAACGCCACCGTCAGCACGTCCTCGATCTCGCTCGCGTAGTGCACCGTCACGCCTTCCATCATCTCCGGCGTCAGGTCCTCCTCCACGTTCTGGCGGTTTTCTGCCGGCAGAATGATCTGTTCAACTCCGGCCCGCCGCGCCGCCAGGAACTTTTCCTTGATCCCGCCCACCGGCAGCACGTTCCCGCTCAGCGTGATCTCGCCGGTCATGGCCGTTAACGGCCGCACCGCAGTGTCCGTCAGCAGCGAAGCCAGCACCGTGGCCATGGTCACGCCGGCCGACGGCCCGTCTTTGGGAATCGCCCCCGCCGGTACGTGGATGTGGATGTCCATCTCCTTGGTGAAGTCCTCTGCCAAACCAAGCCGCGTCGCGTTCGAGCGCACCCAGGTCAGGGCGGCCTGCATCGACTCCTGCATCACCTCGCCGATCTGCCCGGTCATCGTAAAGCCGCCTTTGCCCTTCATCTTGTTGGCCTCGATAAACAGGATGTCGCCGCCAGCCGGCGTCCACGCCAGGCCCACGGCCACGCCGGGCCGTTTCACTCGCTCCGCCACCTCGGTCTCGACGCGCACCTGGATGCCGCCAAGGAATTCCTTCAGCGTCTCTTTGGTCACCACCAGCTTTTCTGTATGTCCCTCCACCACGCGCCGCGCCTGCTTTCTGCACACTGTCCCGATCGTCTGCTCCAGCTTGCGCACGCCCGCCTCCCGCGTGTAGTGACGGATGATGTACCGCACCGCCGCCTCAGGCAACTCGATCTGCTCTGGCGTGATTCCGTTCTCTGTGATCTGCCGCGGAATCAGGTACCGGCTGGCGATGTGCACTTTTTCCTCTTCGCTGTAGCCCTGCAACGGGATGATCTCCATGCGGTCGATCAGCGGCGGAGGCACCGTGTCCAGCATATTCGCCGTGCAAATGAACAGCACCTTCGACAGATCGAACGGCACGTCAAGGTAATTGTCGCGGAACGTGTTGTTCTGCGCCGGGTCCAGCGTCTCCAGCAGCGCCGATGCCGGATCGCCGCGGAAGTCCCGTCCCAGCTTGTCCACCTCGTCGAGCATGATCACCGGGTCGTTGGTCTCGGCCCGCCGGATGCTCTGAATGATCTGTCCCGGCAGAGCCCCGATGTACGTTCTCCGGTGGCCCCGAATCTCCGCCTCGTCATGCATGCCGCCCAGCGAGACGCGCTGGAACTTGCGGCCCAGAGCGCGCGCAATCGATCGGCCCAGGCTCGTCTTGCCCACCCCTGGCGGCCCAACAAAGCACAAAATCGGTCCCTTCATGTTCGGCTTCAATTCCAGAACGCTCAGGTAGTCCAGGATCCGGTCCTTTACCTTTGTCAGTTCGTAGTGGTCCTCGTCCAGAATCTGCTTGGCCACATTGATATCGACCTTCGATCCCGAACTCTTGGCCCACGGCAGCACCGCCAGCCACTCGATGTAGTTCCGGGTAAGCGAGTAGTCCGCGGCCATCGGCGACATCCGCTGCAGCCGCGCCAGCTCCTTCAAGGCTTCCTTCTTCACATCCTCGGGCATGCCCGAGGCTTCAATCCTCTGCCGCAGCTCGTCGATGTCGCGCTGTCCCTCGTCCTGCTCGCCCAACTCCTTCTGGATGGCCTTCATCTGCTCGCGCAGGTAGTAGTCGCGCTGCGACTGCTGCACCTGGTCCTGCACCTCGGTCTGGATCTTGGTGCGCAACTGCTGCACCTCGATCTCCTTGGCCAGCAGTTTGTTCAACTGCTCCAGCCGCTCGGCGATGCCGGACGTCTCGAGCAACTGCTGCTTGTCGTCCGTGGTCAGGAAGGGCAGCGACGACGCTACGAAATCCACCAGCCTGGCCGGTTCCTCGATGTTCGCCGCAATCGTCCTCAATTCGTCCGAGAGAGTCGGCGACTCTGAAACAATCTGCTGGAACTGGCCCACCACGTTGCGCACCAGCGCCTCAAACTCAGGCGCAGCCGCCAGCTCGGTCTCCTCCAGCGTCTCCACCTCCGCCACCATGAACGGCTCCGACTGGACGAACCTCAGCAGCCGAACCCGGCTTACGCCCTCGGTGAACACAAACCGGCTCTGGTTGGGCATGCGCACAACCTTGTGCACTGTGGCCAGCGTTCCCACCGTGTGCAGGTCAGCCGGCTTGGGGGCGTCCAGGCGCGGGTCCAGTTGCGCCGCCACCACAATCGCCCGCTCCTCGCCTAGAGACTCGATGAGTTGGATCGAGCTTTCCCGGCCCACCGTCAGAGGCAGTACCGCATGGGGAAACAGCACCGTGTCGCGTACCGGCAGCACGGCAATCCTCCGGGGGCCCGGAACTTTCTGGGGTGTTTCGTCATTCACTGGAGTCGTTGGCTCTTTCGGCATTGAGTGTCCTCGTATCAACTTTCCTTCATTAGATAAATCAGAAAGGCAAAAGTTGCAACTTCCGCCCCTCAGCCATCTCCCTTAGTCACTTGCGCTTCGTTCTACGCGCCAGCCCCCGCCAAGGTTCCACCCGGCCCCAAATCATCCCAAAAGGCTCCTGCCAGTGCCAGGTGAAGTGCACGACGGCACCCGCTCCTGACGACCTTTAGCGCTGATTTCTCCAAGGTTACCTCCAGTTGGGCCGGACACGCACAGCCGTTCGTGGGGTCTATCGGCGGAATCAGCCGGAATGTGAGGGTAACCGGCCTTCGCTGCGGAAATGGCGTCGGCTCGCTGGCAGCCCCTCGATCCAGCCTTCATTTTCCTTCCCGCTGGATGGCCGACTCGATCTGCGTCCAGACCTCGTCCGGGGGTTCCACGCTCGGAAACAGTTGGCGGGCAGCCTCGGCGATCGTCTCCAGCTCGGCCAGCAAGGCGCGGCATCGATCGCAGCCCAGGACATGAGGATGGCTGGCTACGTCCTCCCCTGACCCGATCAACTCGGGCAATTGGGCCTGAAACTCGGCACAGCTCAACTTGCCGGGATCGCCAGTCATGACCGTTCCTCCGGACTCGTCTGGGCTCGCAGCGCATCGCGCAGCTTCAGGCGCGCCTTGTGCAATTGCGACTTGCTGTTGCCAATCGAGCAGTCCAGCATCGAAGCAATTTCATTATGCTCAAAACCCTCCACATCGTGAAGGATAAAAATCAGCCTATATCCCGCCGGCAGATCGGCAACGGCCCGCTCCAGCGCCAGGCGGTCGATAGCTCCCGTCAGCGTCAGGTCGGGGGCGCCAAAGCTGCGGCTCGGCCCCTCGTCCGGCGTCGGCTCCATGGCCTCGTCCAGCGAGATCAGCGAAAGCCCCTTCTTGCGCAGTTGCATCAGCACCACGTTGATCGCCAGCCGGTGCAGCCAAGTCGAAAATGCCGAGTCGCCCCTGAAGGTCGCAATCTTCCGGTGCAGTTGGAGAAACGCCTCCTGGGTCAGGTCTTCCGCTTCCGCGACGTTGCCCACCATGCGCAGGCACAGCGAATAAATGCGCCGCTTATGCAGCGCATACAGTTGCGCATAGGCCTGATGATCGCCTGCCTGCGCGCGAGCTAGAACATCCCCATCGCGCGAATCCGGCCGCGCGGCGCTCGAAGACCGATCTGCCCCGCCGGCGCGTTTTGGCTCATTGCCGCCTTTCGGCGGGATCGGTCTGGGCGCCTGCGCGGAGGATGATGAATTGGGCATCCGCTTCCTTTCAGGTCGTCTTTGCAAAGGCGGTGACCCTTTGGCGATTCGAAGCGTTTCCACCACAACCGCGCTCTTGAGTCGGGGTCCCATACGACAGGCCATCCTCCGGCGTTCGAATCGAGCGCCTGCCCTCATAGGAGCGAAATGGAGCACACTTTCTCTGGTTTTGTCGCAGCTTCCCTCCTCGTTAGTATAAGGTTAGGCAGCTTGGGTTGGCTGAAATTGAATAAAATCCGGGAAGCCGGCGCCCTTCGAGAGCGCCTGTCGAGCCGCTTCCGTCTTCCACTGGGATGCTGAGGTTCCACCGCACTTCTTAATCTATGGTCTCGCGCACAAAGCCGGCAGCACGATGCGGCGCTCCTTATGGCCTCCGTCAACAGGCTTTCGCCAATGGGGTTGTCCAGCCTTGCGCGCAAAGAGAACGTCCCTCATCCCGGCCTTCTTTCGCGCCTTCTTTCGCCCCTTCTTTCGGTTTGAATGAGCTTGCAGGACGCCGGTCCCTCAAAGCACATCGCACGGCTTTCTTCGCTCCCGCCGTATTCACATCGATTCTTCTATGCGCGGCAATCTCCGCCTGGTGCCAGAAGCCGGCCGGCGCTCCCGCGACCGCCGTCACCGCCCCAACCGCAGCCGCCCCGCTCGAAGCCGCGACCCCAGACTCAGCCCCAGGCCCGGCGCATGACGCGGTTCTCCAATGGGAAGGCTTGCCGGTGCTGCACATTTCCTTCGAAGGCATCCCGGCCGACCGCCTTACCCCGCTTCCCGGCCATCTCGCTCAGGCCGAAGGCGCCCCGCTCACCGCAGAAAATCTCAAGCGGAGCATCCGCCAACTCTATGAAACCGGCCTCTATGACACTGTCGAAGTCGAGGCCTCGCGCCAGGCAGACGGAGTGTCGCTGGTCTTTGCCGGAACCCCGCGCACGTTTATCGGCACAGTCAGCGTAAACGGAGCCTCCGGGCCGACCATGAACGCGCTCCTCCAGCGCGCCTCTCAGCTCCGGGCCGGAACACGCCTGACCCAGGCCAAAATCCTTCGCGCCCTCGCCCAGATGCGCTCCACCCTCGAAGTTAACGGCTATCACGAATCGTCCGTCACACAGGCCGTGACGCCCCACCCCGAACAGCAACTCGCCGATGTCGCCTTTCGCGTGGTCTCGGGTCCGAGAGCCCGTGTGGGAACGATCGCCGTCACCGGCGACTCCGGCATGAGCCTCGAGAATTTTCGCCGCCATGCCGGTCTGCGCAACGGCGCGCATGTCGATCGCGATACCGTCAACCACGCGCTCGATGGCGTGCTCCGCAACTATCAAAAGCAGGGCCGCCTGGAGGCCGACGTCAAGCTTGAATCCGCGCAATACAATACCGCCACCAAGTCGGTCGACTATCGCTTCTCCGCCAACCGCGGCCCTCAAGTCAAGGTCGAAGTCCAGGGCGCCGCCGTCGACTCGGAGCACGTCAAGCGCCTCGTCCCCATCTTTCAGGAAGGCAGCGTCGACGAGGACCTGCTCAACGAAGGCAACCGCCGCTTGCGCGACAACTTTCAACGCCTCGGCTACTTCGATGCCAAGGTCGATCACAAATCCCAGTCACCGGCGAGCGATCAGGTCGACATCCTCTATACCGTCCAACTCGGCCCGCGCCGCCGCGTCCAGAAAGTCTCCATCGCAGGCAATCGTTACTTCGATACCGCGACTCTCATGGATCTGCTGAGCGTTCATCCCGCCGGCGTTCTCGACAGCCACGGCGTCTACAGCCAGGCGCTGGTCTCGGTCGATGTCAGCGCCCTCGAAGCTGTGTATCGGAACAATGGATTCTCCCAGGTGAAGGTCACGCCTGAAACCAGTACTCCTGAGACGGTGGTGGCCGACAACCCGGCTCCCGCCGCCGCGGCCGGACCGCGAACCGCACCCCTCGTGGTTACCTACCACATTGCCGAGGGCCCGCAACTGCGCGTGGGCACACTGACATTCGATGGCAACGATCACATCGCGACCGCCAAGCTCACCGCGCTCCTCAACACCACGCCGGGCCAGATGCTTTCACCCCGCAACCTGGCCGGAGACCACGACGCGATCGTGACCGACTACTACACCCGCGGCTTCGATCAGGCAGCGGTCACAATCATCCAGCAGCCCGAAGCCTCCGATTCCGGCAAGGTCGACGTCGTCTTCCACGTTGTTGAAGGCGAACAGATCTTTGTTCGCAACGTCTACTTGACAGGACTCGAATTCACTCACCCGCAGACTGTGGCCCGAGCCATTACTCTCCACGCCGGCGATCCGCTCAACCAGACCGCGCTCACCGATACGCAGCGCAATCTTTATAACTTCGCGCTCTTCAACGAAGCGAATGCCGCCGTGGTCAATCCAGACGGCGGCGCGACCCAAAAGACGGTTCTGCTGCAGGCCGTCGAAGCGCGCCGTTGGACGCTCACCTACGGCTTCGGCTTCGAGGCCCAAACCGGCCAGCCGCAAAACAACTGCGCCGGCGCCACCGCCGGAGGTGTCCGCTGCAATCCCAACGGCAAAACCGGTGTCAGCCCCCGCGTGCTTGCCGACATCACGCGCATCGGCCTTTTCGGCCGCGATCAATCGATCTCGCTGCGCGGCACATATGGCTTGCTTGAGCAAAGTGTCGGCATCCAATACCAGGTCCCGCACCTTGAAGGGAATCCCAACTTCGGCTTCACCTTTTCCGGCGGCTATGCCAACAGTCTGGATGTCTCAACCTACGTGGCTTCCCGGCTCGAGGGCGCATTCCGCGGGACCGAAAACTTCAACCATCCCGGATCGTGGCTCTCCCGCGCCAACACCTTCGTCTACGAAATCGATTTCCGCCGCGTCAAAGTGTCCGCCAGCAGCTTGCAGGTCTTTCCCGGAGAAATTTCCCTGCTGTCGACCGCAACCCGCGTCGGCGGCCCGGCATTCACATGGATTCGCGACACGCGCGACGTGCCCATGGATGCCCGCCGCGGCACCTACACCAGCTTTCAGGAGTTTCTCTCCGACCGCATCTTTGGCGCGGAGGCCGAATTCAACCGCATCGACACCTCCAATTCCAGCTATTACAGCTTCGACAAAGGCCGCTTCGTGGTAGCCCGCAACACGCGCTACGGACAGCTTCGCGCCTTCGGCAGTGGCTCAAGCTCGCTCATTCCGCTCCCTGAGCGCTTCTACGCCGGCGGTGCAGTTTCCTTGCGCGGTTTTTCCCAGAACGCCGCGGGCCCGCGCGATCCTGAGACCGGTTTCCAGATCGGCGGCGCAGGGACGCTCACTAATAGCACCGAGTTGCGCCTGCCCCCGCCCACGCTGCCCTGGGTTGGCAACACAATCAGCTTCGTCATCTTTCACGACATGGGCAATGTCTTCACCAACGTCGGCGATGCCTGGGCCAGCGCTCTGCGCGTTCGCCAGCCGGACAGCGCCGCCTGCAGGAATGCAGTCGTAACAAACCCGAGTGGCTATCCTGCCGGATACGATCCCACCCACACCGGCCCCGTTACCTCCACCGGTCAGCAGGGTCCATGCAGCTTCAACGATTTCTCGCACGCGCTGGGCCTGGGCTTGCGCTATCACACGCCCGTCGGGCCGATCCGTTTCGACGTAAGCTATAACCTGAATCCGCCCATCTATCCGGTGAATATCAACTACTCCATTCCCACCCCGGCCATCAATCCGAGCGGAGTCCCCGGTTTCGCTTCGGATCCATACCTGGGCCAAGCCCCGCACATCAACTTCTTCTTCAGTCTTGGGCAGGCCTTCTGATGAACAAGCGCGCCCCAATCCGGATTCCCATCTTTTCTGGCCGCGCCCCCTTGTGGCTTCTGGCCTTGTGTCTCGCGGCAACAGCGGCCGATTCGTGCCCGGCTCAGTCGGACCAGCCCGCCTCTCCCGTCGTCCTCGATCACGTCGTCGCCGTGGTCAACAAGCACGCCATTCTGGCCAGCGATCTTGACGACGAGATCCGCCTCTCGGTTCTCGATCCGAATTTCCTCGGTCAGGGCGAGCTAACCAGTCAGCGTGCGCTCGAGCAACTCATCAGCCGCAGCCTCATCGAGCAGCAGATTCGCCAGGAAGACATGCAGGCCATCGAGCCGTCGCAGGATGAAGTCGACGCTCGCCTCGACCAGATTCGCAAGCAGCTACCCGCCTGCATCCGTCAAAACTGCGCCACCGGCGCCGGATGGAATGCATTTCTCTCTGCCCACGGCCTCACCTCGGAACGCGTCGACTCCTATCTTCGCTACCGGCTTGAGATTCTGAGCTTCATCGAGCAACGATTCCGCCAGGGAATCCAAATCTCGCCGCAGCAGATCGATAGCTATTACCATGAGATTCTGCTTCCGCAGTACGCGCCCGGCGAAACCGTTCCGCCGTTGGATCAAGTCGCTCCGCGCATTCAGGAAATTCTGCTGGAGCAGCAAGTGAATATGCTCTTCGACGCGTGGCTCACCAATCTGCGCGGCCAGGGTGACGTCGAGGTCCTCGACCCGGCTCTGGAGCCCGCCCCAAACCAGGGCGGCAGCCCAGTTGCGAGTCCAGCCGCGAGCCCTGTTGCGAGTCCAGCCGCGAGTCCTGTTGCGAGTCCTGTTGCGAGTCCAGTTGCGACCCCGGTTGCGAATCCAGGTATAGCCCCATGAGCGATCGCGAGCCCACGTCCATCTCCCCCGACCAGGCCCTCCCGCCGCAGCCTCCTTCGCGCGGCCCACGCTCCCGCTTGCGCCGTTTCTTTCTCCGCCATCTTCCGCTCTCGATCGCGGCCGCAGCGGTTCTGCTCATCCTCACGGCGGTCGCCGCGTATTTCATCGCCAGCTCTGCCGCGTTCGAGAATCTGGTTCGCAAGCGCCTCATCGCGCAAATTGAAAACGCCACCGGCGGACGCGCGGAGATCGGGTCTTTTCATTGGCGCATCCTCCATCTCGAAGCTGAGGCAGATGGAGTCGTCATTCATGGCACCGAGGAACCCAACGAAACGCCCTACGCCGAGATCGATCGCCTCCGCGTTCAGGTCAGCATCTTTGGCTTTCTCACTCCGCATATTTCCCTGCGCGATCTCGAGATTGTGCGGCCCGAACTGCACCTCATTGTCTATCGCGACGGCTCGACCAACCAGCCTCGTCCGCGCAGGCCAGAGAAGCCCGGCAAAGCCGCTGTCGACACGTTCTTCGATCTTCGCGCCAGCCAAATCACGGTTGAGCATGGAACTCTGGATTACGACGATCGCGCCGCTGTCTTCGACAATCGGCATCGCTACCTGCCGCTGGACTTCAAAGCCGACGACGTAGCCCTTCAAATGACCTACACCCCTGGGTCGTTCGCCGTGCCCGGAGGTTATCGCCCCGAAAGTTACCGCATCGATGGCGCTGCCACTGACCTCGTGCTCACTCGCGATCTGCCGCGAATACAAACTCCGCCCGTGCACGGCAAGCTGCAGCTCGATCTCGACCTCGAACGCAATCGCGCCGTCCTGCACAACCTTCAGCTCACGGCCCACAGCCGCGGGGCTCAAGACCGCACGCTCCAGGTTTCCGGAGTCCTGGACAATTTCACGCACCCGCGCTGGCAGGGCAAACTTGCGGGCGATCTCGATATGCGGCTTCTCGATCCAATCACTGGCTATCCCGACGCGCCCGAAGGCATCGCCCACCTCGATCTCGCCGCCTACGGCATCGCGCCCGCGTTTCACATCGCCGGCAGCGTCCACATCGACGGTGGCTCTTACACCGGCGCCAATATTCACGCCGTCGGCGTCAACCTCGATGCGCGCATTGACGCCGATTCCGGAAAACTGCTGATCACCCAGATCGTTGCCCACCCCCGCCAGGGCGGCCAAATCGAAGGCACGGTCGCGCTCGAGCCTTGGCTTCCCGGCCCCGGCGTTGTGCCCGCGCAACTCACTGCTCCCATCACCGCTCCTGATTCTGAGGAATCGCGGGCCGCCCGCAACGTCCTGGTGCGGGCCGCGGTCGGCCCTCTCCCGATGAACGGCAATGTCACAGCCGCTTTCAAGGGCGTTGCCCTCGACATGATTCTCGATACAGTCTGCCCGCCCGAATACCGCCGCCTCGGTTTCGACGCTCGCGTGAATGGCCCGGCGACAGCAACCTGGTCGAACGGCGATGTGCGCACGATCTCCGTCTCCTCAACTCTCGCCCTCAGTCCCTCCGCGCAAACCCCCGCCGGCGAAGCACCGGCCAGCGGCGTCGTCGATGCCACCTATACGCAGCGCAATGGCGGCGTGGACCTTCGCAATCTCGAGCTGCACCTGCCCGCAAGCGATTTGGAAGTGCGAGGCGCGCTTGGCGCTTACCCGGCCAGCGGTGCTTCGACTCTCAACGTCGACTTCCGTTCCCATGATTTGTCTGAGTTCGATACCGCGCTGCGCTCGCTCGGCCTCAGTCGCAATGGCAAGACCGGAACCTCGGCTCTGCCTGTGTCCCTTTTCGGCCACGCCGATTTTCTTGGGATCTGGACCGGCTCGCTGATCAAGCCGCACATCGCGGGCACGCTCAAAGCCACGCAGTTCGCCGTCGAATTGCCATCGGCGCCTGGCAATTCCGGCCAGCCGCAGCGGGTGCATTTGGATTCAGCAGACGTCGAAGGTAGCTATTCGTCCACTCAGATTTCTATTCAGCACGCTCTGTTGCTTCACGGCAATTCCAGGCTTGCGCTCAGTGGAACACTCGACGCCTCGCCGGGCCTCGGGCTCGCAACGACGGCCCCTCGTCACTCCCGCGCCAGTCCGCAACCAACCTATGACGGGAACTCCGTTCTCCACGCGCGCGTCGACGCCAGCAATCTCGACGTCGCCGACTTCCAGCCGTTTCTTGTTGCCAGCCCCCAAAGCCTGCCGATTACTGGCGCATTCAATGCGCAGATCGACGCAAGCGGCCCGCTCCGCGATCTGGAAGGCTCTGGCTCCGTCGCGATGGACCGCGGCGTTATCTACGGCGAACCCGTTGCAAGCCTCCGGGTTGAAGGATCGCTGGCCCATAACGTCCTCAAGGTGTCTTCGGCCCATGTCGCCGAAGCAGGCGGAGATCTTTCCGCCTCCGGCAGCTACGACTTCAACGCCAAGAAATTCACTCTCGACGCCCACGAGCTTGGAATCGACATCTCTCAAATCGGCTGGATCAGCCGCCGCAATCTTGAAGTTGCCGGCAAGCTCTCGCTCTCCGTATCCGGCTCCGGCTCGCTCGACGATCCGAGCCTCAAAGCAACCGCCACCGCCAGCGCGCTTACTTTGGGCGGGCAACACTTCGGCATCCTCGAAATCTCCGCGCACACCGCCAGTCACAACCTGGTTTACACCGCAACCACCCAGTTGCAGGGAGCCGAACTCAACCTCGATGGCCAGACGGCGATGCGGACCGGCTACGCAACGCAGGCCCGCCTCGAATTCTCTCGCTTCAACATTGGCGCCCTATTCCGCATGGCGCACGTTGAAGCCTTCAGCGCCGACTCTGCGCTAGCCGGAACGGTCTCGATCGATGGTCCGCTCTCGGACCTTAAGCAGCTTCGCGGCGATGCCAACCTCCGCCAGTTGGCGGTAACCATCGCCGGTGTGCCTCTCCAAAGTGAAGGCGACGCGCACGCCACGCTGGCCGGCGGCAAAATTCATCTCGATCCCCTCCACGTCACCGGTGAAAACACCGACCTCCGCGCGCAGGGGAGCCTTTCACTGGAAGGCACGCAACAACTCGATCTCTCCGCCAACGGCTCCATCAACCTCAAGCTGGCCGAGACTCTCGATCCCGATCTGACCGCCAGCGGCGAGACCACCTTCCAGGTTGAAGCGCACGGCCCTCTGCAGCATCCCGGCTTGCAAGGCCGTGTCGACTTCCAGAACGGCGCGCTCTCCCTTGAAGATTTGCCCAACGGTCTTAGCCAATTGCGAGGCACGCTCGAGTTCAATCAGAACCGCCTTGAGGTCAAGTCCCTTACCGCCATGACCGGGGGCGGCCAGCTCTCCCTCGGCGGTTACCTCGCCTATCAGCACGGAATTTTTGCCGACCTCACGGTCACCGGCAAAGGCGTTCACATTCGCTACCCTGAGGGCGTCAGCTCTCTGGCCGACCTCACGCTGCAACTTCAAGGCCCGCAGAATAACCTCCTCCTCAGCGGCGATGTCCTCATCACGCGTTTTACCGTCAGCCCCGATCTCGACCTGGCAGCCCTCGCCGCCCAGGCCAATTCCTCTGTCCAAACCATTGCGCCGCCCAACGCGCCCTCGAACCACGTTCGTCTCGACGTGCACATCGCCTCCTCGCCGCAGTTGAACTTCCAGAACGCATTTGCCAAGCTGGCCGGCGACGTGAATCTTCGCCTCCGCGGCACCCTGGCCTCGCCTTCGCTCCTCGGCGCCGTCTCCATCACCGAGGGCAGCGCGCTCATCGCCGGAACCCGTTACGATCTCGAACGCGGCGACATCACCTTTACCAACCCGGTCCGCATCGAGCCGGTCATCGATCTCAGCGCCACGGCACATGTCGAGGACTACGACATCTCTCTCGGCCTGCACGGATCTCCGCAGAAGCTCAGCGTCTCCTACCGAAGCGATCCTCCGCTCCCCGAGGCCGACGTTGTCGCATTGCTCGCGCTCGGCCACACCGCCAACCAGCAGCGCCTCTATACCCAGCAGCAGGAGCAGGCCATCAGCAATCCCACCACCGATGCGCTGCTCGGCGGCGCACTCAACGCCACCGTCAGCAGCCGCATCCAGAAGCTCTTTGGCGCCGGTTCCGTCAAAGTCGATCCCAACTACCTCGGCGCCTTCGGCAACTCCACCTCCCGCATCACTGTCGTCGAGCAGCTCGGCCGCACCGTCACCCTCACCTACGCCACCGACGTCAACACCACCAGCCAGCAGTTGCTTCAGGCTGAAGTGGCCATCAATCGCCACGTCTCCCTCGTCGTCGCGCGCGACGAGTCCGGCGTCTTCTCCATGGTCGTCAAGGCCACCCGCCGCTACCGCTAACCCTTTTGCCCTGCCATTTCCAGCTACATCCGCGCAACCAATCGCACCCCATCTGTGTCTAAACAGACCGGCAGAGTCGTCGGCCGCCGGTTCATCGTCAGGGGCCGGCGCACAGTATGGCCAACTGCTCTAGAAATCCTGATGATGGAGGTTTTTCCCATGACACGAAGCATGATTCGTAGCAACTCTCTTCTCTTGGCCGCGGCTCTTTTCGCTGCGACCTTAGTCGTTCCCCAGTTTTCGCACGCCGCCGACACGCAGGATGTGGCTGGCGCAGTGCGATCCAAGCTCAATAAATCGCAATTCAAGGATATTCAGGTCAATGTGGACGCGAATGGCGTCGCCACCTTGTCCGGCACGGTCAGCCTCTATGAGAACAAGGCCGACGCCGACAAGATCGTTCACAAGGTGAAGGGTGTCGCCGCGGTCCGCAACGAGATTCAGGTCGCCGGCCCCGACGTCTCTGACGCGCAATTAAAGAAAACCCTTCTCGATAAGCTCACCTACGTCAGCATGGGCTACGGCAGCGTGTTTGACGCCATTACCCTCGAAGTCCAAAACGGCGTCGTAACTTTGGGTGGTCATTCCCACGACTACCCCAACCGCGACTCTGCTCTGGCTGTCGTTTCCACGCAACCCGGCGTCAAAGATGTCGTCGACAACATTGAAGTCGATCCCGTCTCGCCGATGGATGACGGCATCCGCGTTGCCGTAGCGCGTGCCGTCTACGGCTTCTCGTCGCTGAACCGGTATGCAATCGATCCTGCCAAGCCCATTCGCATCTCGGTGCAGAATGGCCATGTGGAGCTGTACGGCGTGGTCGACTCGCAAGCTGACAAGAACGTGGCTGGCATCCAAGCCAACTCCGTTCCTGGAGTCTTCAGCGTAGAAAACCACCTCGAGGTTGCCGGTCAGCCTGGAGAAAAATAACCCGTTGTCTTAATCCTCCCGGCCCTGGCCGCTCATTCGCAGCCGGGGCCGCCGCATTCAGCCTAAAAACCGTATAAGCTGGTGTGTGCCTTTTCGTCCGCTATCACGGGACGAAAAGATTTTCGTGCGCGCTCGGGAGTGTGGATGCAGCCGGACTTAGACCCCGCAGTCGAAGAATCGCCGCCGGCCACGCCCCCGGACCTTGTCTCCAGCGCGCCGCAACCCGCGCCGCACCCTTCCCCGCAACAGCCCCGCGACTTCGACTGGGGCTTCATCGGGCCGCACGGTTTACGTGCCGGCTGGTCCATCCTCCTCTTCGCTGGGTTGTATTACCTCTTCTGTGAGGTCATCGGAACTCTCTTCTTCGCCGCGGGCTTCGTTAGCGACACGCCCATCGATTCCGCGGGCGCCGTTTTGGTCGGAGAATTAGTCCCGTTTCTTTCGCTTGTCGCCGCCCTTCTCATCATGACTCTCATCGAGGACCGCCGAATCCTCAGCTACAACCTCGCCGGCGCTCACCGTGTACACCATTTCGTCTCCGGCCTGGCCGTTGGCTTCGCCGCGCTCTCCCTGCTCATCGCTGCCCTGGCCTGGGGCGGCTGGTTGCGTTTTGGCGCCGCCTCGCACTCCGTCGCGCAGGCAGCGGCCACCGGCGCGTTCTGGGCCATCGCATTCCTCCTCGTCGGCTCGGTTGAAGAAGGCCTCTTCCGCTGCTACGCGCTCTCCACGCTCACCCGCGGCATCAATTTCTGGTGGGCGCTCGCCGCACAAATCGCCATCTGCCTTTACCTTGCTTTCACTGGCGGCGGCAACGGAGCATGGGGAGTCTACGCTGCCGCGGCGCTCGGCCTCATCCCCTGCTTCGTTCTCCACCAAAAGTCCGCCCCACGCAGTGACGCATTCTGGCAGGCCGCATGGGTCACCTCCACTTTCTTCGGCTTCTATCACACCTCCAACAGCGGCGAAAACTGGATCGGAATCTTCGCTGCCGCCTTTATGGGTTTTGTCTTTTGCCTGAGCGTCCGCCTCACCGGATCGGCCTGGTGGGCCATCGGCTGCCACGCGGCATGGGATTGGGCTGAGACCTTCTTCTACGGCGCTGCCGACAGCGGCCTTCAGGGCCAGGGCCACTTCCTCTCCGCCAGCCCCGCCGGCAATCCCCTCTGGAGCGGTGGCGCCGACGGCCCCGAAGGCAGCCTTCTGGTTTTCGGCGTTATTCTGCTTCTGCTCCTTCTCTTGCTCGGTCTCTACGCCCGCAACGCAGCAGCACCCGCCGCGCAGCCGGCAGATTGACCGCACGAGCCGCCGTGGCGGCGAAGTCTCCGCATGAACCCGTTGAGCGCCTCCGGCCCGTCGTATCCTGAATCCAGCCGATGCCCGATTCGCACTCACCAACTCCCTCGCCATCGCAGCCGCCCGCGCCTCTCCAATCGCGCCGCAAACGCCGCTGGCCCCTAATCCTCCTCTGGTCGTGCGTCGGCCTCTTGGTGCTGCTTCTCTTCGCCCCGCTGGCCGGAGTGCTCTGGCTTCGCTCCGCCGCCAAAGCCGCGCTGCCCCAGCTTGACGGCGATGTCCATCTTGCCGGCCTCTCCGCTCCCGTAACCGTCCGCCGCGACGCACACGGCGTGCCGCACATCGACGCCGCCACTCTCGACGATCTCCTCGTCGCCCAGGGCTTCATAACCGCTCAAGACCGCCTCTGGCAAATGGACGCCTCGCGCCGCAACGCCAACGGCGAGCTGGCTGAAGTCATGGGACCCTCGCTCATCTGGCACGACAAAACGCAGCGCGTTCTCCAGATTCGCCTCACCGCCCAGCGCTTCTACGACAATCTGTCCGCCGACGATCGCCGCCGCCTCGACGACTACGCTCGCGGCGTCAATCTCTTCATTGCGCAATGCGACCAGTCCAATCGGCTTCCCGTCGAATTCCGCCTGCTCCACTACCGCCCGCGACCCTGGACCGGCGTGGACTCGATCAGCGTCGGCCTATCGATGGTGCAGACCCTCGACACGCACATCGCCGCCAAGCTCTCGCGCGGCCACGTTTCAGGCCGCCTCAACAACCCCGCACTCGAAGCCGACCTCTACCCCGTCGGCTCCTGGCGCGATCGTCCGCCCACCGGCATCCGCGTCGACCTCACCGAGCCGCAGCCAATTCCCCCGCCCTTGAAAAACACTGACGACGATGACGAGAACACCGAATCCCGCGCGGTGCCCCTTGTAGCGCCGGCGTCCTCGCCCGCACTCGCCGCTCCTGTCGATACGCACGCGGACTCGGTGAGCACCCACGCGCTCCTCGCCCTCCTCGGCCAGCCCAACTGCGACGGTTGCGCGTCAGGCTCGAACAACTGGGTCATCGCCGGCACGCACACCGCCAGCGGAAAGCCGCTCCTCTCGAACGACATGCACCTCACCCTCCGCGAGCCCGACACCTGGTACATGGCCGATCTATATTCGTCTGGTTCTCACGGCGCGCCCGGCTTTCACGCCGTTGGCGTCACTCTTCCCGGCCTCCCGCTCGTCATCGCCGGTCACAACGAGCATGTCGCCTGGGGATTTACCGCGCTCTATGGCGACGTGCAAGACCTATACGTCGAGAAACTCGACGGCAAAGGCAACTACGAAGGTCCCGAATCTGCGGGAATGGGTGCGCAATGGCATCCGCTCGATCTCGATCGCGAAGTCATTCATGTCCGCGGCGGCAAAGATGTCACCCTTATAGTGCAAGGCACCGCGCATGGTCCGCTCTTGAATCCGCTGCTCCCCGCCGGCGATCCGCCCACCGCTCTCAAGTGGACCCTCTACGATCCAACGCTCGACACTCTTCCGCTCTACGAAATGAACACGGCGTCGAATTGGACCGAGTTCTCCGCCGCTCTTGTCCATTGGTGCTGGCCCACGCAGAACATCGTCTACGCCGACGATCAGGGTCACATCGCCTACCGCGCCATTGGACAAATCCCCATCCGTCCGGCAGGAATTTCCGACGGTCCCGTTCGCGACCAGACACACGAATGGCAGGGTTACATCCCCTTCGATCAAATGCCCAGCGTGGTCGATCCGCCTTCGGGCTTTCTCGCTACCGCCAATGCGCGCGTGACCACAGACAAATCGCCTTACCCGCTCACGGACGAGTGGGGCGATCCCTATCGCATTGAGCGCATCTATAAATCGCTCGACAGCCGCGACAATCTAAAGCCCGCGGACATGCTCGCCGTCCAAACCGACATCTATAGCGAAGTCGATCAGGAGATGGGCCGCCGCTTCGCCTACGCAATCGACCACACTCCCGGCCCCGAAGGCAACGGCGATGCGCGCATGCGTCAGGCGGCCGACCTCATGCGCAGTTGGGATGGCCGCCTCACCACCGATTCCGCCGCCGCGTCCATCGTCACCGAAACTCGCGCTGCGCTCTGGCCCATGATCCTCGAGCCCAAACTCGGCAACCTCAGCCGCGACTACCACTGGAGCGAATCCGCGTTTGCTGAAGAAGAAATCGTGATGAACGCGAAGCCTGCGTGGCTTCCGCCCGTCTACAAGGACTGGAGCGCCCTCCTGACCGCCGCGGTGCGCAAGGGAATGCACGACGGAAGAGCGCCTCTCGATGTCACTCGCTGGACCTACGGCCGTTGGCACGTCGTCGACATCGAACATCCGCTGGCCGTCTTTCTACCCCTCATCGGCCGCATCGCCGGAACCGGCCGCCAGCCGCAAAGCGGCGATGAAACGACCGTCAAGCAAGTGGGCCGCGACTTCGGCCCCTCGCAACGCTTCACCATGGATTGGAGCAACATCGACGGCTCAACCGAAAACATCGTCCTCGGCGAAAGCAGCAACCCGCTCAGTCCCTACTTCCGCGACCAGTGGAACGACTGGTACAACGGAACCACCTTTGCGCTGCCCTTCACGCCGGCCGCCGTCGCCGCGCAAACCACGCACACGCTCCACCTGCTTCCATGAAAAGCACCGACACGAAACACAAACGCCTCTGCTTCACCGGCCCAGCGCTCATCCTCTTCGCCGCCTTCGTCGCCATCGTTCCCCAACTCATTCGCGGCAACTCATGCGGCCACGACTTCGACGTTCATCTCGTCTCCTGGCTCGACTGCCTCAACGCGTGGCGTCACGGCATTCCTTATCCCCATTGGACGCCCAGCCCCAACTACGGCGCTGGCGAGCCTCGCTTCGTCTTCTATCCCCCGCTCACCTGGATGCTCGGCGCGGCAATCGGCGCAGTCCTTCCCTGGAATCTCGCGCCCATCGTGCTCACCTTCCTCATCCTCGCGGCAACCGGCCTGGCCACGCGCGCCCTCGCGCTCGAAGCATTAAGTCTCGACGCACACGGTCTCGACGCGCTCGACGATCTTCCCGCCACGCTCGCCGGCTGCGTCTCCATCTTCTCTGGCTTCACGCTCTTCACGGGCTATGAGCGCTGCGCCTTCCCCGAATTCGCCGGCGGATTCTGGCTCCCCCTCATCATTCTTTTTGCGCTCCGCGATCGCCCAACATCTGGGTGCCCCACACTTTCGCGTTTTGCGCGAAAGGGTGGGAAGCCACGAATGCCCGATAGCCGGGTGCCCCATGTCCCTCGCATTTGGGGACATGGGAGCGATCCCGAATTAACCTCCGATCCTTCGCGATCGCTCCCGCGCCGGGCCTCGCTTGCGGCGCGCATTTTTGACGGTTCCACCGTCCCGCTCGCCCTCGCGCTCGCCGGAGCCTGGCTTTCGAACCTCCCGCTCGGCGTCATCGCCGGATACCTGCTCGCGGGTGTCGCGCTCACTTGGGCCATCGTCAACAAGACCTGGGCCCCGCTTCTCCGCGCCGCCGTCGCCACGGTCCTCGGCCTCGGTCTCGCCGCCATCTACTGGCTCCCCGCCGCCCTCGAGCGCCATTGGGTCGACATTCGCCAGGCCACCGAAGACCCGGGCTACAACTTCGAAAACAACTGGCTCTTCGCCCGAAACGCCAATCCGCTGCTCGCGTTGCACGACGTGATCCTGCGCCAGGTTTCCTGGATCGCCATCTCCATGATCGCCGTCGCTCTCGCCGCTATCGTCGTCTGCTGGTTCCGCAACGCGCTGCCCACACCCAAGAGTCCCAACTCGACTCGCTGGTGGATTCCTCTCGCCGCCATTCCCGTCGTCGTTCTGTTTCTGCTCTTTCCCATTTCGCGGCCCGTCTGGCACGCGCTCCCTCAAATGTCCTTTCTGCAATATCCCTGGCGTTGGCTCGAAGCCGTTGAGGCGCCCATGTCCATCTTTTTCGTCGCCGCCATCTGGCCCTTGAATCGCGATTCCCGCAACCCCCGCCACTCCCGCCTCGGCCGAATCCTCGCCCTCGCCGCCTGCGCCGCGCTTTTCATCGCCGCCACCATCTACGCCGGAACCACCTTCTTCCAGGTCTGCTACCCCGAAGACACCGTCGCATCCATGCTCGTCGGCTATCGCGCCGGAGCCGGCTCTGAAGGCATGTACGAGTACGAGCCGCCCAACGGCGACGACTCCGAGATCGCCACCGGCCTTCCCGACGCCTGCCTCGTCAGCGATCCCACCATCGTCCTCGGCAAGCCTGACCCCGACGATCCCGACGCGAACCCCGCATGGGCTCCCGATCAAAACACTTGCCAGGCCACATTCACTCAAGTCGGCGGATTCCAGACCAACCCCGAACACCGCAGCTTCGTCGCCACCATCCCGCACCCCGGCTACCTGGTGCTGCGTCTCCTTCGCTATCCCGCGTGGGTCATTCACCTCAACGGCCAGCCACTTACTGCGGCCCTGACTGCGACCCCGACTGCGGATCAACTCACCGCTTTGCCGCAACGTGCAGACGGCCTCATCGCCGTGCCCGTCCCGTCAGGCCCAATCCACCTCACCATCGACTGGACCATCACCCCCGACGTTCTTGCCGGCCGCTGGCTCTGCGGCATCAGCGCGCTCCTGCTCGCAGGCCTTTGGCTATATGAGCTGCGGCGCGTCCGCACTCGTCTAATAAAATGAAAGCGATGATTTCCGACGTCAAAACGCTGATTCAGGAAGGCGCCGACCTCACCGACAAGGCGCTCGAAAAGCTGCTGCCCTCAGCGGACACTATTCCTGTTTCGATCCACGGCGCCATGCGCCACTCCGTTTTTGCCGGCGGCAAGCGTCTCCGCCCGGTGCTCGCCATGCAGGCCGGCGTCGCCATCGCAGGCCGTCTGCCGAAGGGAATCGAGCGTCTCGGCGCGGCCATCGAGATGATTCACACCTACTCGCTCATCCACGACGACCTGCCCGCTCTCGACAACGACGATCTCCGCCGCGGCAAGCCCACCTGCCACGTTGCCTTCGGCGAAGCCATCGCCATCCTCGCCGGCGACGCGCTCCAGACCCGCGCCTTCGAGATCCTATCTGGCCTGTCCTGCCCGCCCGACGCCAGCACGCAGATCATCGGCCTTATCGCCAACGCCATCGGCACGGTCGACGGCATGATCGGCGGCCAGGTACTCGACCTCGAAAGCGAGCACCTCAAGCCCACGCCCGAGCTCGTTGAAGCCATCCATCGCGCCAAGACCGGCGCACTCATCCGCGTGAGCGTTGTAACCGGCGGCGTCTATGCCGGCGCCACCGCGGAAGACGTCGCGCGCCTCAACCGCTTCGGCCGCAAGGCCGGTCTCGCCTTTCAGATCGTCGACGATGTGCTCGACATGACTGTCGACTCAGCGCACCTTGGCAAGACGGCGGGCAAAGACGCGGCGACTGAAAAAGCCACCTGGCCGGCCGTCTATGGCGTCGAGCAAAGCCTTCGCGATGCCGCGCAACTCGTCGAAGAGGCCTTCGCCGCCCTCGATCCCTATGGCAGCCGCGCCTTCGGCCTCAAGGCCGTCGCTCGCTATCTCATCGAGCGCAAGAATTAGAAATTGTATTCGGATTCTGCGTCGCAGGCCCACGTCGCGCGCCTCGCCGCCCGCACGCACTTCAGATCGCACGCCGCCGCGCTACCTGCTCAGCACCTGCCGCAGCTTCTGGCTTTGGCTTGAAACATCCTCCACGGCCGCTTGCGTTTTGCTCAGCAGTCCCTGCAGGTCTTCAAGGAATTCGGGAAGCTTGTCCCAGCACTTGCGCACGGCATCCTGCTGATCGATCAGCGCCAGTGCCGCGCCAGAGAGAGCCGTCACCAGGCCGAGGCGCCGCTGGCCGGTCACCAGCAGCACACCGCTTGCGGCCAGTGTGCCCGCCGCTGCATATCGGATCCAGTTCGTGTCTTCGGCCCTATCGTCGCGCGTCCCAACACCCGCTTCGTATTCTCCCCTTGTTAACGGCACAACCACCATGACCCCTCCTGACATTCGCGCGCCAATTGGCTCGGAAACCCAATTGCCTTTTAAGTATCGCTTGAAAACCTGGCGTCGGGCGACTTTAATCGCGCTACCGCCCGCAAAAAACTCCTGTACCGTGACCAGCGCGCCCAGAGCAATCCAGCGCTCTAATCCAGCCAGCGCCCGAATCCAGCCGGCGCTCTAATCCAAATCGATCTCGCGCAGCGGCTTGCCCTCCGGAGCGTCCTTCGCCTTGCGCATCGCCTCGGCAAATTTCTTCTCCAGCAGATCTTCCTTGTTCTTCTCCGCGTCCACGCTCTGCCTGAAAATCGACTCAGTCCGCTCCCCGTGTTCGCGCATCGCCTGCGCCGCGGTCTCCAGGTCCTCGAACATTCGCTTGCGCGGCGCAGACGTGTGGCTCACCAGCACCCCCGTCGCCGCGTCGATCTTCAGCATCGCCCCGCAATCCGGGCACGCTACTTCAAACGTCTTGTGCTTGTCCTTGCTCATTTCCCTGTTCTTGCTCATTCCAACTCGTATTCTATGCGCTCGCCTCCGCTTTTGGCAGCGCTTTTCCTCCTAGCGCAGTCCCAGTAGTCCCACAGCTCCGTGGTCCCGCAGCCGATCAAGTCAGCCATCGCACATCGAGCTAATAGCTAAAATCTAAGAGCTGAAAGCTCATCTCCTTGACACCCCCGCGCCCTTCAGCGAAAGATGAATGGGTCGGATGCCCTGCCTTGTGCAGCGCAGCAAAGTCGCAGTAACAATCTACCGCCTTAGGAAATTCTCTACACGTCAGGAACCCGCAAATGAAAACGATCTCGACCAATCCACTGCGCCTCTTCGCGCCCGCTACCTTTGCGCTTCTCAGCCTTTTTCTCGCCGCCCCCACTCCCGCGCAAACAACCGCCACTCCCGCCCAACCCACGCCGCCAACCCGCATCACCTCCACGCCCCTTCAAGTCGACCGGGCCGATCCCGCGAGCGCCCGCATCATCCCGGCCAACGCCAAGCTCGATCGCATCGCCACCGGCTTCACCTGGGTCGAAGGCCCCGTCTGGGTCAACGGCAGCCTCTTCTTTGCCGACATTCCCTCCAACACCATTCGCCGCTGGACGCCCGGCAAGGGCGTCAGCATCTTTCTTCAGCCCAGCGGCTACAAGGGTTCCGCTCCCTACGGCGGCTACGAGCCGGGCTCGAACGGCATGACCCTCGACGCCAACGGCCGCCTCACCGTCGCCGGCCACGCCCAGCGCGATGTCTACAGATTTGACACGCTCAATCCTGAAGCCCCCGAGACCGTCCTCGCCGATCGCTACCAGAGCCTGCGCCTCAACAGCCCCAACGATCTCGTCTATCGCTCCGACGGCTCCATCTACTTCACCGATCCGCCCTACGGCCTGCGCAAGCAGAACGACTCCGACCCCGACAAAGACCTCCAGGTCAACGGCGTCTATCGCATTCCGGGCGCTCTCGCCCAAAAGCCCGGCGCCGCGCCCGCCCGCGCAGATCTTCAACTCCTCATCTCCGACCTGCCCCGCCCGAACGGCATCGCATTCTCGCCCGGCGAAAAATTTCTCTACGTCGACAACTCCGAGCCCAAGAAAATCTGGATGCGCTATCGCGTTCTCCCCGACGGCACGCTCGCCGATCCCACGCTCCTCTATGACGGAACCGCCGATCCGCGCCCCAACGGTCCTGATGGCATGAAGGTCGATGTCCAGGGAAACATCTACAGCGCCGGCCCCGGCGGTGTCGTCATTCTCTCGCCCGAAGGCAAGCGCCTCGCAACGCTTCTCATTCCGGAACCCGTCGCCAACGTAGCCTGGGGCGGGTCAGATCGAAAAACTCTCTACATCTGCGCCAGCTCCAGCGTCTATCGCGTGAAGCTGTCGATCGCGGGCGAACCGGTGACACAGTCCATGCCCCAATCGAAGTAACAACCTTCGCCCAGCAAAATGATCTGTCACCCTGAGCGGAATCCGCGGTAAGCGGACGGAGCCGAAGGATCTGCAGTTGCTCTTCGCGACCCTTGCTAAGCTCGAAGGATGGGGCACCCTCAGTTGCAGGAGGTCAAGGGTGCGCCACCCACCGTGACACAAATCCGTCTTTATGGTGTGTTGTAATTCCGGCCAATGACCATTGATGAGCAGTTCCGAATCGCCACCGAAGAGCGCATCGCGCGCTATGTGGTAGGGATAGCTGTCGAGAAAAACGCCGGCATTGGAACTGGAACCCTCGTGCTTGTGGGCGGGCAAAGGTACATTCTCACGGCAGAGCATGTGATAGGCGAATCAAAGCAAGATGACATTCGGTTCTGGTTACGGCCTCCCGCGGCGATTAGACAGAAAGCCGCCGCCGATGCAGAAATCTCTGAGATCGGCGAGGGCACGTTTGGAGATCGACTGCCGATTGTTGAAATTTGGAAAGACAAAACCATTGACATCGCAGCTATGAGGCTGGATTCATCATGGGTTCCTCCAGAAGCGGTAGAGGTTTACGACGTTCGCAAGTCACTGGAGTTTATGCGATGGGACGATGCGAAGCTGGACGGATTATCGCTCGTGCTGTTCGGGTTTCCGGAAGGGAACTCAAAAGAGTTATTTACAGAGGGAAATAGGTCTTTTCGCTTTCTGGGTTGCGCTTCATATTTGACTGAATATTCTGTAGAACTCAACAAAACTGCATGGTCCAACTTTTCTTCTGAGCGCTCGCCAGCGAAAGAGTTCGTGTTTAAGTATCACAGTATTTTGAGCGACATTGAGCCTCACGGCTTCAGTGGAGGGGCGGTATGGGTGTTGGGGGATAACCCAAACCGAAAGATTTGGCAGCCTGACCCAATCTTAATCGGCGTTGTGCATCACTATATGCGACGGTCAGGTGTGCTTGTCGCGGCGAAGCTGCCTACCTTTATCGCCGCTGAATTGATGCCTGCCGTCGGCTCTGGCAAAGTCGATTCAGGCTCGCCAGTATCTAGTGAGACTGATTAGGTGGATGGCCCACCCTTCCGTTCTCCCCATCATGAGGCTGCCCCATCCTTCGCTTTTTTCTCGCGAAGGGTGGGACTGCACGCCCCTATTTATCCCCCGACCACCACCGTCGATCCCGGCGGCGTCGCCGCCGTCTTCACGTTCACCACGTGATAAATCGCCGGCTCCGTCCCCACATTCCTGAATCCATGCATTTGGTTCGACCCGTTGAAGATCACGCTCCCCGGCCCCACGCAGATCCACTCCTCGTTCGAGAGCGTCTCCACCGTTCCCTGCCGCACAATGATCAACTCCTCGTTCGGATGTTTGTGCGGCGGATGCGACATCAGCCCGGGGTTCAGCGTCGAGATGTGAATCTCGAGATTTTCGAGCGTCGCCGTCGGCGTGCTGCAAACCGTCCGCACCGAACCGGTCTTGTTTGGCTTGTCGACCAGAGAGTTCCAGTCGAACACCTTCGATCCCATCACCGGCGCGGCGGCAGGTGTGGCGTCGGCGGCGGGCGCGGCGGCGGGTGTTGTGCCGGGGCTATTCTGAGCGAACGCCAGCGCATCGCCGGCAACGGCAGTAGCGGCCAAAGCCGCGAACATTTCTCTGCGATTCATCGTTGTTTTTCCTTTGTTCCTCTTCAATATTTCGAGCGCCGGCACGAACAAGTCCGCCCTGCTCCCGGTTCGCTTGCGCTTATTGCTCGCTGTTACTTATAGTGGACCGCGCTGGCGCATGCAACCTCGTTCGGTCGCCCCCTCTCTCTTCCGGTCCCAGCTTCTTTGTCAAGTGCGCCGTCTGCAATCGAGAGCCTCAACCCATTGAAAACACGCCCAAGAAACTTCCCCCAAGTTTGCCGATTATTTCCGCGGTTTGGCGCACAATGGTCCCATGATGTTCGCGCTGACGATCGCCGAGCAGAGATCGAGGACCAAACCGGAATTGCTCCTTACACCACCGGCTCTTCGCTGCCTTGCTCCCCTGCTCTTCAATTCCCTACTGGCTACTCCGTATTCCCCGCCTTTCCGTTCCCTTGTTCCCTCGGTCCCTCTGTTCCCCCGTTCCCTCGCTTCCTGCTCTCTTCCCTCTCGCTCCCTGTTCACAGTTCACTCATTCACTCATTCACTTCTTCACTTCTTCACTTCTTCACTCGTTCCTTTGTTCCCTCGTTCACTTGTTCCCTCACTCTCTGCATTTCTAACCACTAACCACTACCCACGAATCACTGTTTCTACCCCACCCCCCTGCCTCCGGCACCCCACCCCCCATACAAATTCCTACCCACCCCCCCATGCCCTTTTGTGAAACTGTGAATCTGTGAAACTGTGGGGCGAGCCGAATCAACGGCTTGCAGCCACAGTTTCACAGCTTCACAGTCTCACAGTTTCACAGTTTTCGTTTTTTGGTCGTTCTTGATTTTGAGCTCTCGTGTCGAGAGGCTTTTTCCCGAGATTTGTCCGCCGCGGCGGATTGACGCGCTGACTCCGCTAACTCCGCTGCCGTTATTTCTCCGCCGTCTGCACCGGTTTCTGCCCGCTCGCGGCCGGAGGGTTCACCTGCGCGTTCAGGAAATTTGCCAGGTCGTCCACGTCCTGCTGCGTCCCGACCATCGGAGGCATGAAGTGGTGATACGGCGAGTCGGGCTTGTACTCATGCAGCATTGTGATGAAGCTCTCGATGTTGGCGCGGTCGCGACCGGCGAGCAGCTTCGCCAGCGGCCTGTAGCCGTTCAGCGTGTGGCACGCGCCGCACTCGCCGCGGAAAATCGCCTCGCCGCGCGAGTAGCTTGTATCCGCGCCGTTCCACACCCAATTGGAATGCGCCAAGTAACCCTGTTGGTCGATCTGGGTCGCATAGGGCACGCGCACTCCGTTCGAGTACATCCAGCGCCCGATCACGTATGGCTTGCGGAGCATCTCGCGCGAGTACTCGCCGGCGCCCGTCGCCACTAGCGCCAGCAACAGAATTGCCACCGCGTGCGCGGTGTTGAAGTCCGTCGGGTTCCGGTAAGCCAGGTAATACGCAACGCCGATGATCGTTGCCGAGGTCATGACGATCACGAGCGCCATGCGCGTGACGGTCGAAAATGTGCCGGTGCCCATGGTATCGATGCCCAGCGTGAGCAGCGCGCGCTGCGACGCGGGCACCATGAACAGGTACCAGATGAAAAGGAACGGCATGGCCACGAACGACGGCACCAGCCACTTCACGCTCCACTTCACCAGCGACGATTTGAGCGCGGCATGTTTGTGGCCGTCGATGCGGCTGGCGCTGATGAGCGCCCAGATGCCGGCCAGCGAAGCGCAAACACAGGTGCGCAGCAGCAGGCTCGGCCAGTACGTCGGATTGAAGAACGCGTTCCAGAACTTGCTCGCTTCGTGCCCGGTTCCCGCAACACCAAGCCACGTGTCGCCCGGCGTCAGCATAAAGGTCAGAATGCCGTTGATGATGACGAGCGTGCATACCGACGCGCCCGCATACACCCAGCCGACTACGAGGTGTAATTTCGCGTCGATCTTGTTCCACGTGTAGTAGTAGACCATCGCCGTCGCGAGCTCGACCATGAAGAACACCCACTCGATGGCCCAGCCGAAGACGAAGTTGTGGATCAGCGTGCTGGTCGCTTCAGGATTCGTCAGCCCAATCGCAAACCAGATTCCCACGCCGGAGATGGTGCCGAACACGCCGGTCAGGATGAGGAAGAACTTCGAGTAGCCCACCAGTTCGGCGAGCCAGTCGTTGCGCGCCTCGCGCAAGGCCTTGCGCTCGGCCAGCGGCAAATACAACCCGCCGCCCACGGCAAACTGCGAGATCATGACGTGGAAGATAGCGATGATGCCAATCACCCAGCCCGACCCGAGATAGGGAATGTCCCAAAATGGATAGTTCATCGTCCTCAGTCCTTACCGAATCGTCCAGTAACCAATCACCGTCGTTGCCAACAGTGCGAACACCGCAAGCAATCCGAAATAGTGCGCCGCGCGCCCACGCCGTCCCGATTCCTTGCTCGTGTCGTAGAACGGAATCAGAATCCAGAGCACGATTCCCAGCGTGAACAAGAGCATTCCGGCGATTTCACCCGCCTCGCCGGGCAGCACGGAGCCCAGCATCTTGAGCATCTCGAACGGGCTCATGAAGTACCACTCGGGATGAATGCCCATCGGCGCCGGCGCCAGCGAATCATACGATTTGCCCAGCGCCCACGGAAACACCGAAGCCAGCAGCGCCAGCACATTGAGCGAGATGATCCACATCGCGATGTCCTTGCGCAGGAAGTTCGGCATGAACGGCATGGACTTGCGTTCCGCCGCCGGCTTGGCTTCCTCGCTCTCAGGCATCGCGTTTCCATGGCGCTGCACCAGCCAAAGATGGAACGCGAGCAGGGGAATGAACAGTGCAGGCAAAACTACAACGTGCAGCGCAAAGAACCGTTGCACGGTAAACTCGGTCACGTCCGGGCCGCCGCGGAGTATGTTGGCAATCACTGGCCCGATCCATGGAATCGCCACAGGAATCTGCAAGCCCACCTTGGTGGCGAAGTAGCTGAGTTCATCCATCGGCAGCAGATAGCCGGAGAAGCCGAAGCATGCGGCCAGCGCCAGCAGCACCATGCCGCTTAGCCAGCCAAACTCCCGCGGCTTGCGGTAGGCCTTCATAAAGAAGACCGAGAACATGTGCACGAGAATCGCGAACAGCATCAAGTTGGCGGCCCATGCGTGCGCCGACCGGATCAGCCAACCAAAATGCATCACAAACGTGATCTGCCGGACGGATTCATACGCCTCAACGCCTGGCCGGTAGTAAACCAGCAGCAGCACGCCCGTGAAGCACTGCAGCATAAACAGGAAGAGTGTGATGCCACCCCAGTAGTACCAGAAGGATTGCGCGTGGACCGGGACCGTCTTCTTGCGCGCGAAGGCGGCCAGCTCCGAAAGGCCCAGCCGCTCGTTCATCCATCCGTAAACATTCGTCGCCATCGTCTTTGTCGTCATGCTTCTTGTCCTCGACACGCCAATAACATGTCGCCTTCAACGGTTCACGAACCACGAATCACGACCCACGTCTCATGCCCGCGACACTTCGACGCCCGCGTCGTTCACCGCAACCTTGAAGAGCTTGAGCGGCTTCGGCGGAGGCCCGCTCACGTTCGCGCCGGTATACGGGTTGTACACGCCGCCGTGGCACGCGCAGTGAATGCGGTCCATCTGCGGCTCGTACTGCACCGTGCAGCCAAGGTGCGTGCAGACTGCGGTCAACGCTACCCATTGCCCGTTCTCGTGATGGATGAGCATCGCCGGTGAGGGCCCGAACTTGAACATCAGCACCGACCCCGTTGGCAGCTTTTGCGCGTCCTTCAGCGTCACCTCGGTCACAGCCGATGCGCTCAGCGCCATCTCGCTCGGTGACGCCAGGTAACGGTACACGGGGTATGCCAGCGCCGCGGCGTAGCAAACGCCTGCAGCGCCCGCAGCCGCCAGAAACGCGCGCCGCGCCTTCACGTCGCCGTTCTCCGCGTGTTCCTCAACAATGTTTTCTGAAATCGCCGAATGACTCATAACCTATGCCGCGCCCTCCATGGTTTTCTGTGCGCGCGCCACCACCGACACGAGCCACCCGACGACTCCCAGGCTGGCCACAAAGAGCACGAGGAACAATCCCACCACGCTCCAGTTAGTCACCACGGCCCGGTCCCACACGTCGTAGCCCTTGCTCAGCAGCGTCACATCGCGCACGCCATCGCGATAAACCGTCAGCATGATCTCAACCAGCACCGCAACCAGCACTCCGGCCCAGCCCAGCCATCCGGCGCTGATCTTGCCGAATCCAGCGATCGCGCCGACCACGACAGCCACGACGACTAACGCGATCCATCCGTAGCCGGCGAACCCTGCAAACTTATACGCCGGATACACGGCATGACCGGCAAGCCCCGCCTTCACCGCTTCCGGCTGCACGCTCGCCGCCCAAAGTCCCGCGGCCAGATACACAATCCCGAATCCGGCCGCCACTTTACCGCCCACTCCCGCTACAAATTTCTTCTCTTCCGCGGTGAATGTGCTGCGTCCTGCCAGATATACCAGCCACAATCCGCCGATCACGAGGCCACCCGCCATCATGAGCAGCCAGCGCGGCTCCAGCGTGGGATCGCCCGTGGGAAGATACGCGCCCATCGCCGACGCCGAATACATCCCGCGCCACGACTCAGGCCGCAGCATCAGCGTCATATTTGTCGAAAGCATCCGCGCCACACCGCCCGCCAGCAGCCACGCCATCAAACCCACCCACCACGCCGATTTCCCCGCTTCAAGCCTGGCAGTGAACTTGTAAAGCAGCCAATAGACAAGCATCAGCGTCGGAACGATCGCGATCCAGTAAAGCCCGATCAGCACGCTGCTGGTGTAGAGCGCGCGCCCGTAGAGCACTTGCGCGAATAGGAGTGGCGGCACGGCCAGATTGATCACGAACGTCATCACCACCGTCAGCCGCCGCGCCAGCGCTCGCGCAGTCACCAGCGAGTTTGCCGATTTGCCGAACAGGCTGAGCAAAATCGCCAGCAGCAGCCCGCCCAGCAGCATCTCCACGGCTACAAAATGCAGCGACAGCGTCACGATATGCAGCAGCTTCAGCAGCCACACAGGCGCCGGCAAAGGAATCGGATCCACTGCAGGATAGGCATTCATAAGGTTCTGATCGTTCCTTTCACTCTTCAGCTCTCGCCGGATGCTTCATGCGAGCCGCCATGAGCAAATGCGCACAGCCCAAGCCGCACCTTCGCGCCGAGAAGGCGGGCGGGAAAAGGCGGTGGGGCTGGCGCGGTACATTTTGGACTGTTTTCCTCCAATTTGACTTGGAAAAAGTGAATCTATAGTTCGCCGCGACCTCGGGTCTGTGATGGAAAGCACATCGGCTTGTGACGGTTTCAACTACGCTGCCGATTTGACCGCAATCGTCGTTACCGTCCCGGAAACCGTCTTTTGCTGAGGTGTTCGGATTCAGGCAACGTTGATGCGGCGGACAACGTTATGAAGCGACCCAACTCATCCATGCAGCTCACGCGCGCCGCCGATTATGCCGTTCGCGTTATGATCCATTTGGCTGCGCTTCCCTCCGCCGGGCGCGTCTCGCTCCTCTCCCTCGCCCAGGCTACGGGTGCTCCGGAAAGCTTTCTGTCCAAGGTGCTGCAGGCTCTTGCCCGCGCCGGATTTATCTCTTCCCAGCGCGGGCAGTCGGGCGGATTTCGCATCACGAGCCGCGGCCGCCAGACCTCGATGCGCGAAGTCATTGAAGCGATCGACGGCGCGATTTGCCTCAACGTCTGCCTCATGCACGGCCGGTCCTGCCCGAGAAAAGCACGCTGCCCCGCGCACCCGGTCTGGGTCAGGGCCCAGCAGGCGATGTTGCAGGTTCTTTCCGGCTCCTCGATCGCCGCCATGGCCGCTGAGGCGCGGCCGGCAAGACCGGTCCACCAAATTGGCGTCGCACATGCACTCCACATGCCCGCGAGAGCGGCACGTCGATAAACCTCCGCCGGGCCGTGCTTCCGATTTGCCAATCGCTCGTCCAATTTGCCAAGCGCGCGTCCGGGGTGTTTCAATCGGCTTATTGAAACAGGGGTGCTCCACTTCTTGTGGGGCTGAGAGATACCCTCGAACCCGATCCGGATAATACCGGCGTGGGAAGTTTTCTCCAACCGAGCGGCGTTCTTCTTCACCTCCCTTCGCGGCGCAAGCTCCTTTGTTTCATGTGAGCACTGAAACGAAGGGTCCCCATGCACGAAGCCATCTCCGCTGCCATCTTGCGCACCCTGCCGTCGCCGTTCAACTACGCCCGTCGCTCGTTCGCGCCGATCTTCTTTCTGGTCTGCATCCTCGCGTTGCCTCTCTACGCGCAAACTACCGCGCCTCCTTCGCCCAGTTCCTCTTCGGCGACACAAACGAACGCACAGAACCCCGCCCCCGCGCAGCAGAAACCTGCGCCTGTCACCACCACTGTCATCGTCCACGGCGAAGTGGAGGATAACTACCTTCCCGAATCGGTTACCGCCGGCACTCTCACCAACATTCCGATCAAGAACGTGCCGCTCGCGATTTCCGTGGTGACGCGAGACCTGCTCAACGACCAGGTTTCGCGACTGCTCTCCGACGTGACCCAGAACGACGCCTCCGTCAGCGACGACTACGTGCCCGTGGGCTACTACGGCGACTATCAGATTCGCGGCTTTCCCATCGATCTCGCCACGGGGCTTGAGGTCAACGGCATGACCATCGCCGGCGAACAGGATGTGCCGCTCGAAAACAAGGAGGCTGTCGAGTTTCTTAAAGGAATTGCCGGCGCCGAAAGCGGCGTGGCTTCGGCGGGCGGCTTCATCGACTACGTGACCAAGCGCCCGGCCAGCATTCAGGCCTTCGATCTGGCCACCGATCATCGCGGCACGGCCTATGGCGCGGTCGATCTCGGCCATCTCTTTGGCAGCCGCAAGCAGGTGGGCGCGCGCGTCAATCTCGCAGGCGAAAGAATCGTTCCCTACATGAATGACACCAACGGCTGGCGGGCGGTTGGAGCAGGCGCGGCCGACTGGAAGCTGAATCCGGCCACTATTCTCAAAGGCGACTTTGAATATCAGCACAAGACAGAACGCGACGGCAGCGGCTATCAACTTCTCGGCGGCACAATCCTGCCAGATATCAATCGCATCTACCGTTCGACCATGCTCGGCGATCAGCCGTGGAGCCCTCCTGACACGTACGACACGTTCAATACCAACGCTCGCCTCGACCACACTTTCTCGCCCTCGTGGATTGGCTACGTGGCCGCCAGCTTGAGCCATTCACTCATCCAGGACAACGTGATCTACGCGTATGGCTGCTACTACGAAGCCGACTGCCAGGGCAATGGTGGGACCGCACCTGATTATTTCTTCGCTCCCGATGGAACCTATGACATCTACGACTACCGTAATCCCCGTGAGCTGCGCATCGATGCCGAGGGCGAAGCGATCCTCAACGGTCACATCAAAACTGGACGGGTCACGCAAGACATCACTGGCGGCGGCGAACTCTTCCTGCGCAGCGTGCACGAGCCTGGCTATTATTCGACAGCGAATCCCTACTCGCCCGACGGCGTTGTCCAGGATGGCGCGGTTTACGCGTATGTCGGTTCGGAAAACATCTACCAGTCGATCGCTCCGCTGCCCACGCCCGGCGATCCAAATTCGCTCGAACCTAAGTACGAATCCGCCGGCCCTCGCCGCCTGTGGGTAGACAGCCGCCAATCCTCCAGCGTCATTCAGGACCGCATTCATCTTCCCGCGCGTATCCAGCTCATCGCCGCCGGCCGCTACGATTCGCTGCGCGACCACAACTACTCGCCTTATGCCTCATGCGCGATTGCTGCTGAACTTGATCCCACGACGGTGTCATACCCAGATCCCTGCGCGCCGAAGATAAAGGACGAGCCCGTCTGGCTGCCGCAATTCGCCGTGACCTACAGCCCTCTAGAGAACCTCACGCTCTATTCGAATTACGGAGTGATGCTTTCACTCGGTCCGCAGGGGCCTTTCTGGACCGATAACGGCAGCCAGTTTCTCGCGCCGTTCTTCACGCGCCAGGCTGAGATCGGCGCGAAGTACGAACCCGGGCAACGCATTCTGCTTACTACCGCGCTCTTCCGGATGCGCGCGCCATCCTTCTACCCGAAAATCATTGGCGGCCCCGACGACTACTGCCCCGCCGGCGCCGCGGGCGATCTCTGCTTCGAGCAACAGGGCCGCGAAACCCACGACGGCATCGAGATCAACGCAGAAGGCAAAGCCGCGAATTGGCTTCGCCTGAATGGATCGGCAGCGGCCATGAACGCCGTCTCCGCAGGCACTGGCACGCCCTCGTTCGACAACAAGCAGGTCATCAACATTCCGCATCTTCACACAAATGTGTTTGCCGATCTGACTGTGCCTCACCTGCGAAATCTTCACCTGATGCCCGGCTGGAGCTATACCTCGCGCAAGGAAGCCACTCGCGACGATGCGGTGTTCGTGCCCAGCTACAACCTCTTCAACCTCGGCGCGCGCTACACGCCCGGCGGCGAGCAGGGGCGCGTCACTTTCCACATTTACGCCGACAATATCGCCAACAAGCGCTACTGGTCCGACACTGGCGCCAGTTACGGCGATACATTTGTCTGGCTGGGCGCGCCACCGACCGTGCGTCTCGACGCCCACTACACGTTTTAGGCCGCTAGCTATTAGCCTTTAGCCCTTAGCTTGAGCCGCGACAGATTGAGTGTATCCGGCAGATGCAAACAGAATGAGTTAAGGAGCTGAAGGCTAAGAGCTAAAGGCATGAAGCTCGACATGGATCAATGAGTTCAGCAATCAAAGCCCACGGCATGGACGGCTCGCTGGTCGAGCCCGACTGGCCTCCGCTCACGCTCGATGAGCTGCGCCCGCTTCTCGCCCAATTCCCCAATCTCGGCGAACCAACGCAGATCCTTTCCGCAAGTCCGCGCCCATTTTCCGCTGCGGGCGTTGTCGCCATGCAAACTAGCCGCGTCTTCATCAAGCGGCATCATCGCTCGGTGCGCGATCGTGAGGGACTCCTCGAGGAACACCGCTTTCTTTCCCATCTGCTCACGCAGGCCGCGTCCGTTCCGCGTGTCTTTGCCACCGTGACGGGCGAAACGGCGATCGAATCCGGCAACTGGACCTACGAGGTGCACGAGATTCCGCCGGGCATCGACCTCTACGAAGACGCCATCTCCTGGACGCCGTTCCGCAGCGCCGGTCACGCGCATTCAGCTGGAGCTGCGCTGGCGCGTCTCCATCTCGCCGCGCAAGACTTCAACGCCCCGCCCCGCCAGCCGCGCCCACTCGTTGCCAGTTTTACGATCTTCGCCGCCGCCGATCCTTCCGCCGCGATGCAACGCTACCTCGCCGCGCGTCCGTCGCTCTCCGCGAGTGAATCCGTCCACGCAAGCGCGGAACAAGCTCTCGAATTCCTCGTGCCCTTTCACGCCGAGCTTGCACCGCATCTGCCCGCGCTCAAACCGCTGTGGACTCACAACGATTTCCACGCCTCCAACCTCTTCTGGAGCAATGCGGGGCCCGATGCCGATCGCGATGCCCACGCCACCGCCATCATCGACTTCGGCCTCGCCGACCGCACCAACGCCGTGCACGATATCGCACACGCCATCGAACGCAACATTGTCGGGTGGCTCGCGCTCGTGAACGATCCTACAAACCCTGACACTGTGCCCATTCATTTCGATCATCTCGCGGCGTTTTTCGACGGTTACGAATCGATCCGCGCGCTCTCGAGCGAGGAGTCGGCCGCCCTCGCGCCCATGACGGCTCTCTGCCACGCGGAATTTGCGCTTTCTGAGGCCGACTATTTTCTTGGCGTTCTGCACTCGGAAGAAAAAGCTGCCATGGCTTACGACGGCTGGCTCGTTGGCCACGCCCGATGGTTCCACAGCCGGGCGGGCCGCAAACTGCTTGACGCGCTGCGCCGTCGCGCTGGCTGCAAGGACTCGCTCCGCGTCGCGCGACCGGAGAAAAAAGCAGCTCAGCCATGATCTCGAGCGCCATCGCCGCCTACCTCACTGCGCACGGCCTGGAACTCACCGGAGCCGTCACGGCGGCCTTCGGAATCTGGCTTACCACGCGGCGTTTGCTCATCTGCTGGCCCGTGACTCTCGTCTCCATCTTTCTCTACATGGTGGTTTTCTTTCGCGCGGGGCTTTTCTCCGACGCATTGCTGCAAGTCTTCTTCGTCGTCTTCACGTTTTATGGCTGGTGGCACTGGTGGCGCGGAGTTCGTGAAGATGGCAGAGTGCGCGTGGTTCCGCTGCCGACGCCAAATCTATTCGTTGCGCTCGTCATTGGCGCGGTTGGGAGCATTGCCTTGGGAACGCTGGCCAAACGTCTCCACGCCGCGCTGCCCTACCTCGACGCCGTGCTGATGAGCTACAGCTTGGTCGCCACCTGGTGGCAGGCGCGCAAGCACATCGCGAACTGGTGGCTTTGGATTCTTGTGGACGCAGTCTACGTCGGCGAATACATCTACAAGGACCTGTGGCCGACGGCGCTGCTTTATGCGGCCTTTGTGCCTCTCGCAGTACTTGGCCTGCGCGACTGGCGCCGCGCGGCGGCCGACGCTTAGACCGCCTCCTGCACAACATTGTGCAGGGGCTCACCTTTCATATATCGCCGCAACTCATCGGCCACAGTTCGTAGCGAACGCGGAGCAAATTGCGGTGTCGATCCGCCGATATGCGGGGTCAGAAGCAGGTTTGGGCAGCTCCACAGCGGGTGGCCATCCGGCAAAGGCTCGGGATCGGTGACGTCGAGCGCGGCGCGAATGCGCCTCGAGTTGAGCGCCTCAACCAGCGCATCGGTGTCGACGATCGGTCCGCGCGCGGCATTCACCAGCAGCGCCCCCTGCCGGAGCAGCCCGAGCTGCCGCCTGCCGATGAGCCCTCGCGATTCCGCTGTCGAAGGGAGGATCAACACGACCACCTCGGCGCGCGGCAGCAGGCGGTCCAATTCGCTTACCGCGTGAACCTCGGGCCCGGTACGGGCGCTTCGCGCCACGCGAATCATCTCGACGGCAAACGGCGCCAGCATGCGCTCGATTTCCTTGCCGATTGCCCCATAACCCACCAGGAGCATCGTCTTGCCGGTCAACTCTTCCGCGAGCACCGGCGGATAGACTGCGAGCACCTCACCGGTGATCTTGGCGTAATGAGTGCTGGCCTCGATCCGCCGCCTCCAAATGCCTGACCGTTGACTGTCGAGATACAACGGAAAGTACTTCAGCATGGTCAGGATGGCCGACAAAGTCCATTCAGCGGTCGAAATGTTGTGCGCGCCATGCGCATTGCAAATCGTAACGTGCGGGCCCACCGTCCCTGGAATCCACTCCGTCCCCGCCATCATGGCAAGCACCAGCTTTACGCCATGCAACCGCGGCCATGCGCGTATGGCTTTGGTGGAATAGGGGTCGGGAATCCAGACATCGATTTCGACGTCATGGTCCATCTTGTCCGACACAGGGATAAGCTCGATCCCCTCGGGGAAATCGCGAAACAGCTCAGCGGGTAATGTAGCTGGGTATCCGACTCGCAGCATGCGGCTTCTTGCGCACGACCGGCGCTCGCTCCTCGATTCCATCCTATCGCAGCCGTTGCGCTGTCTTTTCCATGGCACAACCCCATTGGCGCTTGCCGGTCCCGGACGCACAGCTGTTCACGTCAGCGCGCCACAATCTATTCTGAAATGGGGAGAAGTTTCAACCTCAGATTGTATCGATGCGCCTGAAAGCCAAAAAGACGTGGTCCCAGCACCAGCTCTCCGCCAAGCTGCGCGTGGAAGGCGGCGAAAGCCAGGGCCTGTTGACCTTCGAGCGCCGTCGGCTGTTGATCGACGCGGCCAAGACCGCGCTGGCTGCGGCTCTCTGCTGGTGGCTGGCATTGCGTTTCGGTCTTCACGACGGTTATTGGGGCTCCATCAGCGCCATCATCGTTTTGCAATCGAATGTCGGCGCAACGGTGACGGCCTCGCGCGATCGCCTGCTTGGAACATTCATGGGCGCGGCGTTTGGCTTTGCATGTTCGGTCTTCGGCGCGCCGCCATGGAATTACATTCTGGCTTTGCTTCTCGCAATCATTGTCTGCGGCCTGCTTAGTCTTCGCAACAGCTCGCGTCTTGCCGCAGTCACCATCACCATCATCATGCTCGTCTCCAAATCCGGCCCGCGCTGGGAACTGGCGCTCGACCGCGTCGGCGAAGTGTTGCTTGGGATCGTCGTCGCGCTCGCGGTCACAACGCTTGTCTTCCCGGATCGCGCACGCCTGTGGCTGCGCGACGGCCTGGCCCAGGAGTTCCTGATGCTCGGCGGTTTTTTCGAGGCGATTCTCGAGGGCTTTCGCGGCGCGCCGTCTCAGAATCTAGCTGCCTTGCGCGAGGATGTGCTGGCTCTGCTCCGCGGCAATAGTCAGCTGCTCGAAGCCGCGCGTAACGAGCCGAGCGGCCCTGGCTGGCGCGAGGGTCTGAGCATGCTCTCGCAGTTTGGCCGATCTCTCTATGACGCCCTTGTTGCGCTCGAGCTTGCCGTGAAAGACAGCCACGAAGACCGCTTCGCGCAGCAACTGGAGCCGGCGCTTTCGCATCTTGCCGCCGACATTCGCACCGGCTTCAATTACCTGGGGGGCTGCATTCACAAGTGGCGCTTCCGCGAGCCGGCGCAGGGAATCAATCTGGAGCAGGACATCGCCGACCTGGAAGCGCGGATGGACGAGGTTCGCCACACAGGCATTGGATTTTCTCAGGCCGAGCTTCTGCGCGCCTATGCGGTTCAGCTCCACCTCAAGCAAATTGCACGCTTGCTCCGCGCCACGCGCATTGAAACCAGCAGCGCGGTCGGCGATGCCGGCAAAGCCGTCGATTCCGCGTGAGGCAAGTCCGCTTCGTGCTGGCAGTTTTAACGCGTCTTTTGCGCAAAGGTGCGTGAAAGCGACGACGATCAAACCGCCAGCAACTCTGTGTATACCGCCATCCCGACCACCGCGTCGGCTCCAATCGCATCGAGCGCATCCACTTCCTCCTGGCTGCGAATTCCGCCGGCCACGATCAGCTCGCGCTGCGTCAGTTTCCGCAAACGCGCCGCGGTTTCGATGGGAAAGCCCTGCATCATTCCTTCGCCGTCCACATGCGTGTAGAGAAATGCTGCGGCGTATGGCTCAAGTTGCGGGATCGCCTCGTCCGGCGTGAGCTCAACCTGCGCCTTCCAACCCTTCACGGCAATGCGGCCATTCTTCGTGTCGATGCCGGCCACCACGCGCTCCGCGCCCACGCTGTCGGCCAGCTCTGCAGCGAAAGCCGTATTGACCGCGCCTTCCGCCGAGAAAAGCGCAGACCCGATGATCACGCGTTTCGCTCCAGCGTCCAGTACTTGCCGTGCGCGTTCAATCGAGTGGATTCCGCCACCTGCCTGGCAAGGCAGCCGCTTTGCAATCTGCCCCACCAGCGCGGAGTTATCTCCCTGCCGCATCGCTGCATCCAGATCGATCAACTGCACTAATGGAAACTTGGAAAACTTTTCGATCCAGTATTCAAAATCGTCGAACGCCAGGCGTAACTTCTCGCCCTGCACAAGCTGCACAATGCGCCCGCCCATCAGATCAATAGAAGGAATCAACATGGCAGCCTCACCGGAACGCCCGCATGTGCCAATTCCTCTTTGAGCGAGCGTGAGGTCGACACGCCAAAGTGAAAGATGCTGGCTGCGAGCGCCGCATCGGCTTTGCCGCGCCCGAAAACGTCGGCAAAGTGCGCCACGGTTCCCGCGCCGCCCGAGGCAATCACGGGGATGCCGACGGCCTCGCTTACCGCCGCGGTTAATTCACAATCAAAGCCGGCGCGCGTTCCGTCCGAATCCATCGAAGTGAGCAGAATCTCGCCCGCGCCGCGCTGTTCGGCTTCGCGCGCCCACTCGACGACTGTCCGGCCAACGGGGCGTCGGCCCCCCTGTACGAACACCTGCGCATCGCGCACCGGGTCGGCGGCCGCAGGGTCGCGACGCGCGTCGATGGCGACTACGACAGCCTGCGCGCCAAAGCTCGCGCCGATCTGGCTGATGAGCGTGGGGTCGGCCAGGGCCGCGGAGTTGATGCTCACCTTGTCAGCGCCCGCCTCGAACACCTGCTCCGCGTCGCGCGCCGAACGAATGCCTCCGCCCACACAAAATGGAACAAACAGCTCGCGCGCTGTTCGGCGCACCGTGTCGAGCAGCGTCTGACGGCCCTCGTGCGTCGCCGTGATGTCCAGCAGTACGATCTCGTCCGCACCCTCGTGCGCGTGCCTCGCCGCCTGCGTTGCCGGATCGCCCGCGTCCACGAGATCGACAAACTGCACGCCCTTGACCACGCGGCCCGCGTGCACATCGAGGCAGGCAATAATGCGCTTGGTCAGCATGTGGCTCCCTTCGCCTGCCATGCAAGAAAATTGCGCAGAATCTTCAGTCCGGTCTCGCCCGATTTCTCCGGGTGAAACTGCGCGCCCATCACGTTGCCGCGTTCCACAGCCGCGGCAAATGGTTCAATATAGTGCGTCACCGCCGCCGTGTCGTTTGTGACCGGGCCTTTGTAGGAATGCGTGAAGTAGACAAACTCGCCGGCCTCGACGCCTTCGAGCAATTGTGACCCACTGCGTACTTCGAGAGAGTTCCAACCGACGTGAGGAACCTTTTCCGAGCTTTCGGCAAAGCGCGCGCAGGATTCCGGGAAATGTCCGAGCCCCGCTTGCTCGGGCGCTTCCGTCGATCCCGCGTAAAGCCACTGCATGCCCACGCAGATGCCCAAGAACGGCACGCCGCGCGCAATCGCTGCTCGGATCGCGCCTGTCAGCCCTGTCGCGTCCAGCCGTTCCGTTGCTGCGAAGTGACCGACGCCGGGAAGCACAATGCGCTCTGCAGACTCGACCAGCGACAAATCGCCGTCGGTCACGACAGTCTCCGCGCCCAGATGCCGCAGCGTCTTGAGCACTGAAGTCAGGTTGCCGGCTTTGTAATCGATCACAGTAACTTGCATCGAAGCCTCGGAGCTGGCGAGTAAATAAGTGAAACGGTGAACGAGTGAATAAGTGAACGAGTGAGCGAAGTTAGAGCAATCCTTTGGTGCTCGGCAGCATTTTGCCGAGCTGCTTGTCGCGCGAGCAGGCCACGCGCAGCGCCCGTGCGAACGCCTTGAAGATGGCCTCGATCTTGTGGTGGTTTGAGCGGCCGTACATCGTCTTCACGTGCACGTTGGCCCGCGCGCCACGAGCAAATCCCTCGAAGAAGTCCGTCACCAGCTCGGCCTGCAGATCGCCAACCAGCCGCGTGCGCACCTTCGTGTCGACAGCAAAGGCAGCCCTTCCGCTCAAATCGACAGCGGCAATTGCCAGCGTCTCATCCATCGGCATTACAAAGTAGCCGGCGCGCAAAATGCCGCGCTTGTCGCCGAGTGCGCGGTCAAACGCCTCGCCTAGCGCGATACCTACGTCCTCAACCGTGTGGTGCTGATCGACATCCAGGTCGCCTTTGCAGGCGAGGTCGAGGTCGAATGCGCCATGCCGCGTGAACAGCTCCAGCATGTGATCGAAGAAACGAATGCCGGTGGAGATTTTGTATTGGCCCTGGCCCTCGATCGTCAGCTCGATCTCAATGCGCGTTTCGTTGGTGTTGCGGATGACGGTTGCCGAACGTTCTTTTGTGTTGGTACGTTCCCCGGTCCCCAAGTGCGAGGGACCGGGGGCACCCGGCTTTCGCGATTTGATTTTTACCGTCATAGTTTCCCACCTTCCGCCCGCAACATGGCCAGCGCGTTGTTCAGCGCAGTAACAGCCTGCTTCATTTGCGCGCGCGTCCCGATGGTGATGCGCACGCGGCCGTCGCAACCGGGATCGTTCGATCGGTCACGGACCAACACTCCCGCATCGCGCATCAGGCATACAAACTCCGCATGCCGCGCACCAATCTCGACTAAAACAAAATTTGTCCGGCTCGGCCAACGACGAACTCCTGCCGCATCGAGAGCCGCTTCGAATTCTGTGCGCGCCGCGAGCACTTCGGCAACGTACCAGTTGAGGTAAGCCGTATCCTCGAGAGCAGGTGGCAAGCAGGCCAGCGCCAGCGAGTTCACGCTGTAGGGTGAGAGCACGCGCCGCACCCAGCGCATCAACTCGACCGGCCCGGCAAGCAGGCCGAGGCGCAGGCCAGCCAGGCCGTAGGCTTTTGAAAACGTGCGTGCGACGACGAGATTCGGCAGGGTTCCCACGAGATCCATCAAAGTCTCGCCGTAGAAATGAAAGTAAGCCTCGTCAACGAGAAGGACGGCTTGTGGTGCGCGCGTCGCGAGCAAGAGCAGTTGCTCGCGCGTGGCTACCGAGCCCGACGGACTGTTCGGATTGGCAATCGCGATGACCTTCGTTTTCGACGTGATGGCCGCCATCAGCCGGTCGAAGGGGAATTGGAGATCATCGCCGGCCTGCACCGCCACGACGCGCGCGTCTGTCGCAGAGGCGTACACCTCATACATGGTGTACGTGGGCACGGGCATCAAGACTTCATCGTCCGCATCGAGGAATGTCTCGAAGAGGACGTGGATCGCTTCGTCTACGCCGTTGGTCAGCGCGACCTGTTCCGCGTGCAATCCGAGATGCGCGGCAACGATCGCCTCAACCGGTTCGCGCTCGGGATACCGCGTGAGCGCACCGGCCGAGATTTGCGCCAGCGTTTCGCGCACTCTTGGTGAGCACTCAAGCGTATTCTCGTTGAAGTCCAGCCGCAGCGCAGCGCGGCTGCCCAGTGGAGGGTGATACTCCTTCATCTCCTGCACGCGCGCACGCGGCGTGGGAGCTAGTGTTGTCGATGCGTCAGCCACGTGGCCTCCTCCTCATGCGAGTGCGGATCGCCTCTGCATGGCCCAGAAGCCCTTCGGCTTCGGCAAGGAGCGTTGCCTTCGGTCCCAGTTTCTCCGCGCCCTGCGCCGTGTACTGCTGCACGGTGATGAGCTTGACGAAGTCGTTCACGCTCAATCCGCCGCGCACCCGAGCCATGCCGCCCGTTGGTAGCGTGTGATTCGGTCCGGAGATGTAGTCGCCCATGGGCTGTGCCGACCATCGGCCGACGAAGACTGAACCTGCATTCTGAACCCATTCCAGATCCTTCGCCGCGTCCACGGTCAGGTGTTCTGGCGCAAGACGATTCGTGATTGCACGCGCTTCCTGAACCGAACCAGCGACAATGACAACGCCATTTCGCTTGAGCGCCTCGCGTGCCACAGCGTTGTTGCGACTGCGTTCCTTCGCTTCGGCCATCACCGCTCGCGCCAACTCTTCCCGCGTCGTTACAAAGATCGCCAGCGCCTCCGGATCGTGCTCCGCCTGCGCGACGAGATCGCTCGCGATGTCGGCAGCACTGCCGCGCTCGCTTGTTACCACAATTTCCGTTGGTCCCGCAAGCATATCGATCGCGCAGTCGAATGCGACGAGACGCTTGGCCGCGGTTACGTAGAGGTTTCCCGGTCCCACAATCTTGACGACGCGCGGTAGACTCGGGGTTCCGTAGGCCAATGCCGCCACGGCGTGCGCGCCACCGAGGCGATAGAATTCCTCGATTCCGAGCAGATGCGCCGCTGCCAGTGTCTCTTGAGCAGGCTTGGGCGAAACCACAACAATCCGCTTCACGCCTGCCACTTGCGCGGGAATCGCCGTCATCAGCAGCGTTGAAGGCAGCGGATGCCGCCCGCTTGGCACGTAACAGCCCACGGAACCCAGCGGTCGCACAACCTGGCCCGTCGTCAGACCCTCGACCGTCGATTCATTCCACGATTCCGGCATCTGCCGCTCGGCAAATCTGCGAATCTGCGCAGCAGCCGTTGTGAGCGCATCGCGGAGCGCAGGATCGAGCGCCTTCCAAGCCGCCGCCATTTCTTTTCGTGTTACGCGCATCGCATTCGGCCCGGCGAGCCCATCGAATTTCGCAGCGTAGCGCAGCAGTGCGCGGTCACCGCGCTTGCGCACATCGGCCACAATGCGCTCGACCGCGGGCAGCACTGCATCCAGCGCCGTGCCGCCACGCTGTTCAAGGGCGGCCAGCGCCTCCGCCGCTTCCCGAGCATTTCGTCCTGTGGTCCGGATCAGCTTCATCGTTCGGATCTCGTCAAAGCACCACTTTGTTCAGCGGATACTCCACAATTCCCGCCGCGCGCGCCGCCTTGAGCCGCGGGATCACGTCGCGGGCCACACGCTCTTCCAGAATCGTATTCACCGCGACCCACTCCGAGTCGCTCAACTGCGAAATGGTCGGCGAATTCAGCGACGGCAGCACGGCCAGCACACCCTCCAGGTCTCCGCGTTTCACGTTGAGCATCAGCCCGATCTGCGCCTGCGCGTCAATCGCGCCGCGCAGCATAAGCGCAATCTGGTCGATCTTTTGCCGCTTCCACGCGTCGGCCAGCGCGGCCTTGCTGGCGATCAGGTGCGTCTCGCTCTCCATCACCGTGTCGATAATCTTCAGGTGGTTGGCCTTCAACGAACTGCCGGTCTCCGTCACTTCGACAATCGCGTCGGCGAGCATCGGCGGCTTCACTTCAGTTGCTCCCCAACTGAACTCCACCTTCACGTTCACGCCCTTCGAGGCAAAGTAGCGCTTGGTCACCTCGACAAGCTCCGTGGCGATGATTTTGCCTTCGAGATCCTCGGCCTTCTCATAGCCGCTCGCTTCGGGCACGGCGAGCACCCAGCGAACCTTGCGACGGCTTTGCTTAGCATAGGTCAGCGTCGTCACGCTGGTGACTTCCAAACCGCTCTCGACCACCCAGTCGATGCCGGTCAGCCCGGCGTCGAGCACACCATGATCGACGTAGCGCGCCATTTCCTGCGCGCGAATCAGCATGCACTCAATGTCACCGTCGTCAATCGAAGGAAAGTAGGAGCGGCCGTCCGCGTAAATATTCCACCCCGCGCGCTTGAAGAGCGCGATGGTCGCATCCTGCAGGCTGCCTTTGGGAATTCCGAGTCGAAGCTTGCTACCCACGGCTCACCTCCGCACCCACCGTGATCGGCCGCGTAAAGCAGCTCACCGTGCCCTCGTGGCAAACCAGGCCGTCACCTTCGACCTCCACGCGAAACAGCAGCGTGTCGTTGTCGCAGTCGGTCGAGGCCGAAACCACGCGCAGCCGATTGCCGCTGGTTTCGCCCTTCATCCACAGCTTCTGGCGGGTGCGGCTCCAGAAGGTCACAAACCCGCTTTCCTGCGTTTTGGCGTAGCTGGCCTGATTCAGAAAGCCCAGCATCAGCACCTCGCCCGAGCGCGCATCCTGCACGATCCCCGGCACGAGGCCATCCATCTTGTCAAAATCGATTGCCGTTGTCTTGTCGCTCATCTCTCATCCTGTCTTTGTCCCCGGTTGGGGTTGAAGTTCTTCGCCAGACACGAAAAAACCCACCAGCGTCATTCGCCGGCGGGCTTGGGTGTTTCTTTTCGATCTCTCTGGCCGATTAGCTCAGGCCATGGCAGTCCGCCGGCATGGTTGTCCCATGATGATGGTGGTGGCCGTGATGGCGGAGGCTCTGCATCTGTTTTCAAGGTACGGGCAAAGCCCTTTTGATGTCAAATGGTTTGTTAACCTCGATGCGGGAATCCTGGAAAGGAGAATCTTCGTCCATGCGTACACCCGATCTATCCTAGAGGCCGCACTCCTTTACCTGCGAGCGCTTGATGAAGGCCTCTCCCGATGTGCTCTTCCGCGCCTGGACGGAGCAGTTCGATCGCTGGTTTGCCGCGCCCGGGTCGGTCTCGATGCGGCCCGAAGTCGAAGCGGCCTTCTTCTTCGAGACGGAATTCGAGGGTCAGCGGCATCCGCATTACGGCCGCTTTCTGCGCCTGGAGCGCCCCCGGCATGTTGAACTCACATGGCTCACCGCCGCGACCAAAGGCGCGGAAACCCAGGTGACGGTAGAGTTGATTGCGAAGGGCGGCGGCACTCTGCTGCGCCTCACGCACGCTGGATTTCCCAACGAAGAGTCGAAGAAACGGCACGAGGATGCGTGGCCGCACGTGCTGGCGCACCTGGACAAATGCATGGCGGAAGGGGCCTGATCCCGTCCGCGGTGGCGGATTGACATGGCCCGCGGCAAACCGATCCGCAGTCCGCGCCGATGCTACTTCGCGGCGGCATTTTGTTCGCGAAGCAGTTCGACAACGCGTTGATAGATGCGATTGCGCAGGTCGAATCGCTCTGAAGCAGGTGCCACATACCGGATATGGAGCTCGATCCCGGAACTGGAAGGCCTGAAGTTCACCGCCGGCGCGGCACTGAATCGGCTCAATCCAGCATCTCGTGTTCCGTGTTTCCATTCCTGCTCGGCCAGGCGCGAGTTATCCTTCGTTTCTTCGGCCACAGCCTTTTGGACATTTTCCATCAAGGAATGAACGTCTGCGCCCGCCGGTACATTCACCGCGATCTCGTCCCACATCCACTGGCCGAACGTGGAGAAGTTGAAGTACTGACCCCTGATCGCAAAGCCGTTCATAAAGGAGATGCGCCGGCCGGTCGGAAGTCCCTGATCGGCGAGCCCGCCGGTTTCAATCAAGGTCGTGGTCATCAGCCCGATCTCCGTTACCTCGCCGCCAACGCCGTTGATTTCCACCCAATCGCCAACATGAATGCCGTTCTTGCCCATGAGCACGAACCAGCCCAGAAACGCCAGGATATAGTCCTGCAGCGCGATCGTGAGCGCGGCTGTGGCTAGGCCCAGAATGGTCGGCGTCTCCTTTGGTGAGCCGAAGATCGCGAGCAGGATGAGCACAATGCCCAGCACCTGAATACTGAGCCCAAGAATGCTGCGCAAGGTGCCCATCTGCCTGCGATCGACTGCAGGCCGGTCCATCAATCGCCGCGCAAGCGCGTCGAGCGAAAGCATTCCCACCAGGATGAGAAGAATGAGCATGAGTGATTGCAGAATCAGATGGATCACGATCTGGTGCTGGAGCTTCACTTGGTCGGACCACTTGGCGTAGACAGTCGCAAGCTGCTGCTCGGTTTGGATTCGGTCGTCGTCGATGCTCAGGATCTGGCGCTCGATGCTGCGATTCTTAAGAATGGCGAGTTGGGACCCGCGATCCGGCCCCTCGCCTGCCGCGCCAGCCGCGTTGGCCTTGGCTTCAAGGGCGGTGTGCTCGGCGGTGAGGCTGCGCACTTCGTTCTGCGCCTCCTGGAGCGCCTGCTCGATCAACCCCTGGCGCTGGATTTGCTTGAACCAGGTGTTCAGCCGCGCCGCGAGTGTGCTGTCCTGACCAGCTGAAAGCACCGCAATTTGGCCGCTGCTCACGGCGTGGCTGTCGTACTCATGCATCGATGCTTCATGAGCGGCCAATTGGTCCTGGATCTGTGCGCTGTGATCGCCCGATGCGCGCTCAAATTCGCGCTGGGCATCGCTCAGCTCGTCATTGTCGAGTCCGAGCTGTGCCTTGGCCACTTCAAGGTCGTCATTCGTTGAACTGGGCTGCGGGCCGTTGCTGGCCGAGCCTTTCGATAACCCGGCCTGAGCCGTCAGGCTATCGACGAGCGCCTGGTCCTGCTTTGTGAGTTGCTCGAGCTGTGTGACCTTTTGCGAGAGCGCCAGCGCATCGCCCGTGAGCGTGCGGCGCTGCGTTTCCAGGCGCGCCTGGCGCAGAGCAGCGGCAAATGCCTGATCCACTTCATGGTCGGCCAGGCGTTCGGCCTCGCGCGCGTACTCATTCTCCTCAGCGGAAACTGCCAGCGGCGCCAGAGCCTGAGCGGTCTGCCAGGGATGCAAATCCACGAGTGATGGTTCACCGGCTGAGTTCGATGCTCCGCCCTTGCCGCGCAGAACGTTCATCGCGCCGCGCGTGGTCCACGAAAACACGACGCACACGATCAGCAGTGCGAGCAAAGAGCAGAGAATCAGAAGCCTGGTCTTGCCTAAGAGGCGAGCGCCAGATGAACCGTCGGCGGGAGGAACGACAGGGGAAGTCGCCACACATCTATTTTGGCAGGTTGGCCGCCAAATTGCATGGTATATGGATTCAATTCTTCGCCTTCAATCTCTGGCGATGAATAGACTGGAGATGGAGAACCGGGCCATGCAAAACCTCATACGACTCACGGTGATGCCCATCGCCCTTCTAGCCGTCTTTCTGGCCGGCGCTACGCGGATTGTTGCGGTTGCTTCGCAATCGAATTCAGCGCAATCGGCAACGAAGACAAAAGCCACTCCGCCGCCCGAGGCTCGCGTCGACATCAACCATGCCAGCGCCGAGGAACTCGCCAAGGTTCCCGGTTTGACGCCGAGCTGGGCCGGCCGCATCGTTCGCTTTCGCCCCTATCGAACCAAGCAGGATCTGCTGGATCACGGCGTGCTCCCGAGCGATGTCTACGACAGTATCAAGGACTACATCATTGCTCATCGCGATGAGCAATAGTCTTCGGCCAGCTAGTCAAATCCGGCCTTGAATTCACAGCGGCGATCCGCTTTCTCCAAATCCACAAACATTCTCTTCGTCCGTGCGTTGCGGCCTTTACACTGGTCAGTGACAGGAGGCTATCGCCATGCAAACCCGGATTCTGGGTACCACCATGCCGGTGCTCGAAGTGCTGCTCGACCCCAACGAGAGCGTGTTTTCAGAGAGCGGCGAGCTCTCGTGGATGACTGCGTCGATCCAGATGACGACGCATACGCAGGCGGGCGGGGGTGGGGGATTGTTCGGAGTGATCAAGCGCGTGGCCGGCGGCGGCAGCATCTTCATGACCGAGTACCGCGCCATTCAGTACCAGGGGAGCGTCTCGTTTGCCACCAGGGTGCCGGGCCACATTGTGCCGGTGCAGCTTGGCCAGGGGCCGGAGTACATGGTGCACCGGCACGGATTCCTGTGCGCCACGCCTCAGGTGACGATCGGGGTTGGTTTCCAGCAGTCGCTCGGGGCGGGCATCTTCGGCGGCAACGGATTCCTGCTGCAGAAGGTCGGCGGCGTAGGCACGGCGTGGATTGAGCTTTCGGGAGAGCTGATCCAGAAGGATCTCGCGCCCGGCGAGATTTTGTTTGTGCATCCAGGCCACGTGGGCGCGTTCCAATCGACGGTCGGTTTCCAGATCACCACGGTTCCGGGGATCAAGAACATGATCTTCGGAGGTGACGGAATCTTTCTGGCGCGGATGGTCGGTCCAGGCACGATCTGGCTGCAAACGCTGCCCATCTCGCGGCTGGCGAGTCAGATCTACGAGTATCTGCCGCATCCGGAAGCGACCCCGCAGGCCGCTACCGGCGCGGGACTACTTGGCGGAATCGTTGGGGGAATCATCAGTGGACAGTGAACAAGAACCAGTTCTCAGTTGTCAGTTGTCAGTTGTCAGTTGCCGGTTGTCGGTGGGCAGTGGCCGTGAGTCGTGGATCGAGAGCAATGGACAGTGCGCAGCCGACAATCATCGCTGCACATGAGCCTGGCATGTAAGGATTGCCTCGTATGAATCAATCCGCGCAGAGCAAGCAAAACGTTCGCGGACACATCGTGTTCTTCTTCGCCGTGGCGCTGGCCCTCTACGTGGCGTGGCTGATCCGCGGCATGCTGGTGCTGTTCTACGTCTCGGCGCTGTTTGCCGTGGTGCTCTCGCCGATTGTGCGGGCTACGTCGCGGATCCAGATCGGCCGCTGGAAGCCGTTCCACGGATCAACGGCCATTCTCATTCTTCTGCTCGCGGTGGCCGGCGCGTTCGCGGTGTTCGGATTTTTCGCCTTGCCACCGGTCATCAACGACCTGCAGGCTCTGACGGGCGAGTTACCCGCCCGCATTCCCGCAATCCTTGCCAAGGTCAGAGAGGTTCCCTACGCCGATCGCCTCGACGCCGCCGACATGATCTCCTGGATTCAGCGGTGGCTCTCGAGCGGGGCAGCGTACCTGCTGTTCTCGTTCCGGGCCTGGGCAGGCGTGCTGGTTGAAGTGATTGCCGGCTTCGTGCTCACGCTCTACTTCATTCTCGAGGGCGAAGGCGCGTACCGCTGGTTCCTTTCGTTCGTGCCAGCAACGGCGCGGCAACGGCTGGACGCTACGCTGCGGCGCGCAGCCGGCCGCATGGAGAAATGGCTGCTGGGCCAACTGAGCCTGATGCTGATTCTGGGAACATCGAGCACGATCGTCTACCTCGTGCTGGGCGTGCGCTACGCCTACGTGCTTGGAGTGCTGACTGGACTGCTGAACCTGATCCCGGTTCTGGGCGCGGCAGTTTCGCTGGTGTTGGCGATGCTCGTGGCTGCCATCGACAGTTGGGGCCGCGTGGCCGGCGTCGCCATCTTCTTTCTCGTGTACCTGCAGATTGAAAACTCCTTGCTGACTCCGCGCATCATGAGGAGCCGCGTGCAACTGCCCGCGCTCGCGATCTTCGTGGCGCTGCTGCTCGGCTCGGCGCTCGGTGGCATTGCAGGCGCGATGGTAGCGATCCCGACGGCGGTTCTGGTGAGCGTGCTGGTCGAGGAATATCTGGTGAAGAAAAACGACGTGTAAGGCAGCGGAGTTAGCGGTGTTAGCGGAGCAAGCGGAGTTAACGAGGCCCTTCGCCGCGGCGGTAAGACAGCTTTCAGGTTTCAGGTTTCCGCTCGATTCGCTGTGAGAAAAGCGAGAAACTCCGCCGAATACAAAACCCTCAAAAATCGGAAATAAGTTTTAACTTTTTGATCTTCGCGATTGGGTCGGAGCGCGAAAAACGAAAAACTCAAAAGCGAAACTGTGAAACTGTGAAACTGTGGCTGCAAGTTGTTGATTCGGAAGGCTCCACAGTTTCACAGTTTCACAGTTTCACAAAACAGGTAGGGGGGGGTGGGGTGCGGATTGGTAGGGGGGTGGGTGCCGGAGGGATGGGGGGGTGGGGTAAGAAGCAGTGGATAGTGGTTAGTGGACTCCCGAAAAAATGGGCGGCGCGAGGGATGCCGGCCGCCCAAGCCGGATCACCATCACCACGCCGCCCTATCGTCGTCACCTTTACCACTGAGTACAAGTATGGAGAAATCGGAGAAATAATCGGCAAACTTGGGAAGAAGTTCTTGGGAAGTGTTTTCAGTGGGTTGCGGGGGTTCGCGAGGGTGTGGAGGGTTGACAAAAGAGCAGCGATCACGGAACGGGATCAGAAAATGGCTGGCGGTTGTTTGAGCGGGGATTTCGGGGAGAGGTGGGTTGTTGGTCACACTGATCCCGCGAGACGTGTGTAACCTCCGAGTAGGCGGTGATACGACCGGAACTGCCAGCTAGTTGGCTATGCCGATAGCCTCCAGCACGATCTGCCTTTAAGGCAAATTGGGACTGTCATGGAGCAAAAAATGATTGAGCGCTGAGGCCGCTAAGAAAAGAGCTAATGCGGAAGCAGTAAATATCTGCAGTACTAACCCGAGGGATCTCCGACGCGCACTCTCTAAACTCGATCTGAGATAGGTGCCTACTCCGAAAAATACTAGGTTTAGAGCCAAGCAGGCCAAAAGCTTTAGCACTTGCATCTCCGCGTTCAACTCCCTTGGAGGTTACAGTCTCCCATGGTCGCGACTGTCGGTTCCATGCGGGATTATACGCGCTCTTTTGACTGACATCTCCTTCCACAAGTAAGCCCGATAATCTCCTCGATTTGGCCGCGTGGCCCATTACTGTGCCGCCCGATTCTTCCATTCAAGAACAGCTTCCGGTCGTACTGTCGCCAATCCGGAAGTTAGGTCGACTTTGGATGAGCCCCGTAGGGCGGGTTGTGGGAAGCGATTCCTGGCGATGCCGGAGCGGCGCTTTGAGGCCCTGCGATGTGGCGGGTTCAGCGCGCGATGGGGTACAGAACTTTCATCGGCCCAGCGAGGATGGCTCGCTGGGCCGTACTTTGTTTTCGGGGTTTTTGCGGGTGGGTTTGTGCGGGGTTGAAACCCCGCCTCCCTCCGTTTGGCAGGTCTGAACGCCGCTCATGCTTTTTTCTAGCGCCAACCGATTATCGCCAATCAAGGGCTGGAGCGACCTGGGTCAGAATCGCCTCCATGACATGCACGTTGTAGGCAACGCCGAGTTGGTTCGGGACGGTTAGCAAAAGCGTATCTGCCTCCGCGATCGCCGTGTCTTTCCTGAGCTGCTCAATCAGAACATCCGGCTCAGCGGCGTAGCTGCGGCCGAAGATGGCCCGCGTGTTTTCGTCGAGAAAGCCGATCTTGTCCTCTGCGTCATCGTCGCGTCCAAAATAGGCGCGATCGCGGTGATCGATCAACGCGAAGATACTGCGACTGACTGAGACGCGCGGGGTGCGAGCGTGGCCAGCCTCTTTCCAGGCTGCGCGGAAGGCGCGAATCTGAGCTGCCTGCTGGATGTGGAGCGGCTCGCCGGTCTCGTCGAATTTGAGAGTTGAGGTCTGCATGTTCATCCCCAGCTTCGCGGCCCACTCGGCCGTGGCGTTCGAAGCAGATCCCCACCAAATGCGATCGCGCAATCCTTCGGAGTACGGCTCAAGACGCAGAAGCCCAGGCGGATTGGGAAACATCGGACGTGGATTCGGCTTGGCGAAGCCCGAGCCCGCGAGCAGCGTGAGGAATTCTTCGGTATGCCGCCGGGCCATGGCCGCATCGTCCTCGCCTTCATTGGGGCGGTGGCCAAAATAGCGCCAACCGTCGATCACCTGCTCAGGAGAACCGCGGCTGATTCCCAACTGCAGCCGGCCGCCAGCAATCACATCCGCGGCCCCGGCGTCTTCCGCCATGTAATGAGGATTCTCATAGCGCATGTCGATGACCGCGGTGCCGATCTCGATCTTTCGCGTTTTAGCGCCGACCGACGCAAGCAGTGGAAACGGTGACGCAAGCTGGCGCGCGAAGTGATGAACACGGAAGTAGGCGCCGTCCATTCCCAGGCGCTCAGCCTCTATGGCGAGATCGATGGACTGCAGGAGCGCGTCAGCGGCGGAGCGCGTTTCGGACTGCGGCGAAGGCGTCCAATGGCCGAATGAGAGGAAGCCAATTTTCTTCATACTATCCAGATTCTCATCGCGGCCAGGAGATGCGCCGATTTCTTAAAATCCCACTCTCCGTTTGGCAGGCAGGTTCGGCGCGCCATCATTCACGCCCGGCCGAGAGAGTCTATTGGGAGCCCTGCAGGTATTTCTGCAACCAGTCGACCGAGCGAGTAAGCTCATCGCGTTGGTGCTCGCGCTTGACGAAGCCGTGGCCCTCGTCAGGGTAGTACACAGCATCGACCGTGCGGCCTTCCGCCTTGAGAATGCTGACGGCGTGCTCGGCCTCTTCCTTCGGCACGCGGATGTCGTTCTCACCCTGCAGAACGAGCAACGGCGCTTTCTCATTGCTGAGGTATTTCAGCGGCGAGGATGCTTCGTAGACGGAGAGGTCCTTTACTGGATCGCCGAGCAGCATCTTTTCATAGGCCTGGAGACTTGGGTCTTCGTGCTCGAGCATGCTTAACCAGTTGAGAATGCCGTACTCGTCCACCGCGGCCGACCAGATTCCCGGGGCGTTGCCGATGGCCATCAGCGTCATAAAACCGCCGTACGATCCGCCCCAGATGCCGACGCGCTTTGGATCGATGAAGCCGGTGGCTTTGAGGAAGTCGACGCCGGCGATCTCGTCCTTGAGATCCGCACCTCCCAGGTCTTTGATGTTGGCATTCTGGAAGTCCATGCCATAGCCGGTGGAACCGCGCACGTTGGGGGCGATGACAACGAAACCGCGCGAAGCCAGCAGCTCCGCGCGCCCATTGAAAGAGTCGAGGGTTTGGCCGGTGGGTCCGCCGTGCGGCATGACGACGGCCGCCGCCGTGCCATCGCGCTTGAGGTTGAAGGGAACCCACGCAAGCGCCGAGATCAGCCGGCCATCGAAGCTCCTGTAGGTGACGAGTTGCGAACTGGGCAGGGCGGTGTGCTGCAACTGATCGTTGGCGTTATGCGTGATCTGCGTGAGCGTGTTGTCGTTGGCGAGACGGTATAGTTCCTGGGGATGGCTCGAATCCTCGTGAGAAATGAGCATGGAGCCATCGGGCAGAAATGCCGTGGGCCGGGCGGCAGGCGCGTTCATCCCTGGCGGCACGTCACGCTCGGACTCCTTCATGGTCGTTAAATCGACAAAACGCGTGGAGACGCGGCCGTCGGCATTCAAGGTATAGATCGCGCTACGGCCATCAGGCGTAAAGGCCTGACCGTCAGCCGACCACTGGGTGTCGGTGAGCCATCGCAGCTTCCTGGTTGACAGGCTGAGCAATGCTACGTTCTCGTAACCGCCCTTGACATCGGAGGTGATGAGCAACGTCCTGCCGTCGCGGGACACAGAAGAAATGCTCACCAACTGCTTGCCCGTGTGCTGCAGCAGTTTTTCGGCCTTTCCCGTGGCAACGTCCACGCGATAGATATCGGAATCATCGATGCCGATAGCGCGCGTTGCATAAATAAACCTGTTGTCGGGGCTCCAGGCGTCCTCGCTCCACCTCGCTTTCGGGTCGGTTTCATGGGTGAGCTGGCGGATGACGCCGCTGGGCCATTGCATCACGGCAAGATCGGTCCACGACGAGGTCTTCTGCTTGATTTCGATGGCGAGCAACCCGCCGTCAGGCGAAAACTCGTTTACGGTCTCACTGACGTCGTCGGTATGGGTCAGATTGCGGGGCTCTCCACCGCTGACTGGCACCACGTAAATGTCGTAATACTCCTTGCCGCCCTGGTCCTGGCTGTAGACGATTTCGGCGTCATCGTGCGTAAATGCGAGAGCGGCTTGGCGGTCGTCACTCTTGATGAGCTGCTGCGCCCCAGTGCCGTCCACGTTCACGATCCACAGGTTGGGACGTCCGGACGCGTTGCTGATGTATGCGAGCTTGTGCCCGTCGTTGGAGTGTACGACGCCATAGATACGCGTTGTGGTCAAAAGCGCCTCGACCGGCAGAGGCTCCGACGACGGTCCGCTGGCTGAGCTGACGGCGCGCGGGTCAGTTGGCTTGCGGTCGGCCGGCCCATCTGCGTATGCATAGAGCGAGACGCACAGCAGGCCTCCCAAGGCGATGGTGGCAAGACGAATCATTCGCATCGATTTTCACCTCCGGGGAACTGGATCCAACTCGCGAAGCAGCCTGAGTTTCGCAGACGGCGTCATTGAGTTGCAGGCGAATGCAATTGTAGCGGATGGCGACCAATCATTGGGGCATGCGTGGCGATGGCCGCGCTACTGGCGGATATCCCATGCCCCATCCGCCGCGGCTGAGGGACATCCACCCCACAGACGAGGGCCTGTCTGTGGGAACTCCGGGAAATGGGGCGCCGATTCATTATGGGGCGGGGTGAGCAACGGGAAGCAAAAGCGGGTTCCCGTTTTTCTCGGATCGGCGGCCGCGTTCAGCCTTCCACCGTCACGAGGAGAAAGTCGAGAAGGGTTCGCTCAGCCCAGAAGCTCGCGTCGCCGGGCTCGAGCGAGAGAAAGGCGCAGTGACCGCCGTGGCGAGTCTCGACGAGCCTGACGCGGGGGTTGGCGAGGAGCTTGGCGCGGGTTTCGGGAGTCATGCGGATGAAGGGATCGTCGAGAGCGTGAAGGATGAGTGTGGGCACGGTAATGTCCTGCGCCCAGTTGGAACTGGCAACACTGCGGTAGTAGTCGTCCGCGTCGGCGAAGCCGCCGTATCGCGCGACGACCTGCTCGTCGAATTGCCGCAAGGTGCGAATCTTGTCGAGGCCGTCCACGGAGTAGAGATCCGGGTAAAGTTCGGCCTGATGGCGAATGTGCTTGATCAGGTCGCCGAGAAACCGGCTTTGGTAAAGGAGGTTCTGTGGTTCGTGCAGCGCGGCGGATGAGGCAACCAAATCCATGATCGGCGAGACGCCGACGACGGCCTTCAGATAGGGAGGCGGGGCGGCGCCCAACTCTCCGGCCAGCTTGAGAACCAGGTTGCCGCCCATGGAATAGCCGACCAGCGCGAAGCTGCGAATAAGGTGCGTGCGGGCCATTTCGGCCATCACAACGGCGACGTCTTCAGAGCGGCCGGCATGATAGATGGTGGGAGAAAAATCTTTGCCCGCGCCACAACTGCGCATGTTCATGCGAACGACGTTGCAGCCGGCTTTCCAGGCGCGAGCGGAGTTCCCCTGGACATACGGAGAAGAGGAAGACCCCTCGAGCCCGTGAACGATGACCATGGTCAGTCGCTCACTGCGGACCTCGGCAGGTTGCCAATGACAGTGGCACAGCACGAAGCTCGCTGGGCGAGCGGAGGTAGCGGCTTCAACCTCGATGAGTTGGGTTTCGGGCTGGGACAACGAGTAATGGCGCGGCAGAAAGCTGCCGACGATGGTTTGCAGATGGCCGTTGCTCAGGAAGCGCCGCGGCACAAAGGGACGCATCCACGGCGACCCTTCGGTGGAGTCGAACCGGTTCTCCCCTTTGGTGCTCATGGGGTCCCTGATTTTCACTTGCCAGCACTTATGAGGATACGCTTCCGGGAGATGGAATGTTGGCGGTTTGGCATTCAGTGGAGTTGCAGCCGAGGGGGGTGAAAAAAGCCAAGCCGGGGTTCGTGCGATCCCACCCTTCGCCGGAATTCGAAGAAGCAGGTCCTTCGACTCCCATCGCTGCGCTCCGGTCGCTCAGAATGACGGCCAGGATGGGGCACCCACATTTGTAGGGAGTGAAGAAAGGGCAATCCGAGGTTCGTGGTATCCCAGGTCCCCAAATGCGAGGGACCTGGGGCACCGACAGTCAGACAGATTGAAAACGCATAACTTATTGATTCCACAATAGCGCAAATAGCCAAGATCGCGCACAAGTTGAAGGCTGTGCCTCAATTTGCCACAAAAACCTTAGCCGCTGCCACACTAAGAGTGAGCGCAGAAACAAAACAACGGCTGATTGACCCTACACGCATGCGTCAGGAGCGGTTGAACAAGTGGTTGGACTTTGCGTCGGCTGGGAACTCAGGCCGGATTCGATAATTCAAGTACCAGACCCCAAACAGGAGCGTTAACGCAAGGCTTAGGGTGAACGTCGAGCCCTCCCGTTGGGCGTAATAGCGTGCGATTTGGTGTCGGGCAACCAAGGCTCCCGCGAACCAAAGTACGACAATTGCCAAACCAACCGCGTCAGACCACCGCTGATTTGTCGTCGGGTAGAACGCTGCCGCACATACACTCGTCAGAAGTATGAAGATGATTAGTACAAGCGGGGAGCGTGTCTTTGTATTTAGCCACGCCCCGAGGCAAACACCGATGGGGATGGCTGCGAGCCCTCCGGTGACGCTAAACATGAATATTATCCAGCCCAAGCTCAGGTGTGCTGTCCAAGGCAGCCCGCTTGAATCGAACAAGGAGATTCGCTGCTGCTGTGGCTGATGCGTTGGAGTCTCGCTCATAGAATTCACTTGCAGGATAACGCTTTGCAGTTCTTGCCGTAAGTACTTCGCAGAAATAGCGCTGTCGCAAACGGCGGAGCACAAAACTGCCACAAAAGTCTGAGCGTAATCTTCAATGCGCTCATCTTATTCAACTTGCGGCGCTATTGAGAAGTGGGGCACCCATTTCTCAGTTGAATTTGAAGCCGCTAGGCGGGAGAGCGCATGGTTTCGAGGGCCTTGGTGAGGTCTTTACCGAGGGTGGTCTGGGCTTCGGGGGAAAGTTTTTCGTCGTGGCTGGTGAGGTAGAAGACGTCGATGGCGGTTTCGCCTTCGGTGTCGATGAGCGCGACCTTGATGTTGCACTGATGGGTGGAGAGGGTGAGCGCGATCTGGCGGAGGAGACCGGGCATGTCCTGCGCGACCACCTGCAGCAATGTGGAGTGCGAGGAGGACTCAGAGTCAAATTCGAGCTTGGTGGCGACGTCGAGCTTGTAGCTGCCAGGGTGGTTCAGATGGCGGCGGGCGTTGAGCAACTGCTCGACGGAAAGCTTTTGCGCGACGACTTCGTGGACGTTGGCGAGAAAGCGGTCTTTCTCGGTGGGGTTGAGTTCGAGGGTGCGGAATAGATCGGTGAACTGAAAGCTGTCGACAATGACGCCGGCATCGTTGGAGTAGGCGCCGGCGCGAACGATGTTCATGCCCCAGGCGCTGAGGACGCCGGCCATGTCGGCAAAGAGGCGGGTGCGGTCGCGGGTGATGACGGTGAGGTCGTAGAGCTGGCGGCTGGGGCGCAGATCGAGCTGAACGTTGTCCTTGTCGAGGTTGAGCGCCATGAGGAAGTGATTGCGAATCTGCTCGGGCAAGCGGGTTTGCAGATAGCGCTGCGGGAGGCCCTCGAGAAATTGTCTGAGCTCGTCGTGCTGCGTGGGGGGAACCATGGAGCGGATGCGGTTGAGGAGGGTGGGATCGATGGCGGCGTGGTAGCGCGCCTCGTCGACCGAGCGGTCCATGAAGTTTGAAGTGGACATGTAGAACTGCCAGAGGTTCTCGGCCTTCCAGGGTGTGAGCGCGTCGGGGTTGACGGCCTTGATGTCGGCGAAGGTCATGAGGGTGAGCATCTTGAGCAGTTGCGGGTTGCCGATTTTGTCGGCGAAGCCGCGGACGTTGTCGAGGTCGAAGATGTCGCGGCGCATGGCTGCCGACATTTCAAGATGCAGGCGAATGAGCTTGAGGATGGACTCGCGCTCCTCGGCATCGAAGTCAAGGCGGGCGAGAAAGCTGTCGGCCAGCTCGACGCTCTGCTGCGCGTGCTCGCCGGCGCGGCGGCCTTTGCCGGTGTCGTGCAGGAGCAGGGCGAGGAAGAAGAGGTCGAGGCGGTC